>Ga0209314_10000459_pt1 | contig 18121 bp, 20 predicted proteins | sample I19B2metaG_FD_184146 | JGI IMG/M metagenome (GOLD analysis project Ga0209314, IMG submission 184146) | Lake sediment bacterial and archeal communities from Gulf of Boni, Indonesia to study Microbial Dark Matter (Phase II) - ​I19B2 metaG... | ecosystem: Environmental > Aquatic > Freshwater >... | reverse complement strand
TGAAATATTCTCTATAACCCTTATTGTTACCAGATCGTTAAGCCTCCGTGCCTTTACGTCCTCATATAGGCTCGCTGTATCACGCCAAAGGGAATTTGGCGTGGATGTTTCTACCTTTTCTTCCTGCACGTATTTTGGAGGAGGAGGTGGGAGGTCTGGCGTTGTAACACAGGAAGAAAGGAGAAATAAAGCACAGAGTGTAGAGAATAAGAGGGCAAAGAATTTCTTCACTTCTTTGCCTTTTGCTCCATACTCTTTGCTCTGTGTTCTGTACATTTCAGAATTCTACCTTAATGGTGTTTTCATCCACGAGGAGTCCGCTTATAACCTTTTTTGACGCAAGGGCACCAGCCTTTACTTGGCTTCCTATATGGCCGTTTTCCTTAATCTCACCTATAGCAGTAATGATAAAAGACGGTGATTCTACTAAAAGAATTACCCTGCGCCCCCTTTTTACAGTAGGTGTATCTGTAACCATATTATCCACCAGAGGAATATTTGCAATTATTGAACGGGTCAATGGTTTGCCAACAACCTGCTCAGGGCTTTTAATAGCACCTTTCGGTATCCGTGTAACATCTATAAGCTTTCCAAACACATCATCTTTCTGGAGACAGTAACCTTTTCTGAACGCCCTCCCGCTCATGACTATCCAGTCAAAGGCTTTAACATAGGCAGTTGCTGTAATCTTCACACCATTTTTGAATTCTATCACGAAGATTGTTTTACCGGGAGGACCCTTATCCACCCCTATTTTTACAGGCTGTTCATCAGGAATCTCCCTGGCTATTATGAGGTCATGTATCTCTATTTCGGTCCATGGATAATTGTCCTTCAAATATGCTTTGAGACCAGCCTCTGGACTCCATAATTGTGCTATTGCCGAAGGCGAGGTTAAAAGTAAAAACCATATAAGATGCACCAAGCAGATAGCAATGGTACCTCTTCTCATTATCTCCTCAGATTGTTAGCAATCTGGAGCATTTCATCAGATGTCTGGATAGCTTTTGAATTGATCTCATAAGCCCTTTGGCTCACAATCATATTTACCATCTCCTCTACTATGTTCACATTGCTCAATTCCACAAATCCCTGCGCAATTGTTCCGAAACTTTCTGATCCAGGGGTACCCGTCGCTGCCTCGCCCGAAGCAGCAGTAGGAATAAACAGGTTCCTCCCCATAGCTTTAAGGCCACCAGGATTTATGAATCGGGCAAGCTCTATCTGCCCTATATCTGCTGGTGTAGAGCTTCCTGGCTGAAGGGCGGTCATCTTGCCATCCGAACCAACTGTTATGTTTAATGTGTCTGCGGGAATTGTTATGCCTGGCTCCATAGGATAACCATCAGAAGTAACAATACGACCTTCACTATCAATTTTGAAGGCGCCCGACCTGGTATATCCAATTGTCCCATCAGGCATCGTTATCTGGAAGAATCCATCTCCTTCGATAACAAGGTCAAGACTATTGCCTGTATTAGCAAAGTCACCCTGCAAGAATAATTTCTGTACTGCAACAGGTCTCACGCCAAGACCTACTTGAATGCCTGATGGTATTTGAGCTCCCTCTGCAGATGTTGCACCTGGTGTCTTCAAATCCTGATAAAAGAGTTCTTGAAAATCAGCCCTGCTCTTCTTGAATCCAACCGTATTAACGTTGGCAAGGTTGTTTGCAATTACATCGATATTGAGCTTCTGTGCTTCCATCCCTGTTCCTGCTATAAATAATGACCTTAGCATTTATTTCCTCCTCTCTATACCCTCGCTATCTCATTTGTGGCTTTTCCTGTTGCTTCATCAAAACACTGGATAGCTTTTTGAAATGTCTCAAACTCCCTCAGCATTTCAATCATACGAACCATTTCTTTTATTACATCAACATTTGACTTTTCTAAATGCCCCTGTTTTACCATCGCATTTGACTGAAAAGTACTGCCATGAGAAAAAAAGATACTCCCTCCTGCCTTTGAAAGGTTTTCTATCCGTTGAAAATCCATGATCTTTATAGAATCTATCTTCGCTCCATTTACCGAGACATCGCCTGACTCACTAATCTGTAAAACTCCGTCAGGCAATTTTATGGGGCCATTTCCCCCCATAACCTTTATTCCGTCTTGAGTGGCAAGGTATCCTTCGTTATCCTTTTTCAAATCGCCCCTTCTCGTATATCGGTTCCCTTCTAAGGCAATAAATCCCTTGCCCTCGAGTGCTATATCGAGAAGATTGCCTGTTTTTATCACATTGCCGGCTGATAGATCAGTCCTGAATGACGAGATATCACTCATGGCTCTGCCGTCAGGATCATCACTCACTACATCCTGAGGTATAAGGTAATCCTTGAATGAAATGTCATCCTTTTTATAACCAACAGTGTCTGCGTTTGCAAGATTTTGGGAAATGATTTCCATTTGGGTATGCTTCAATACTGCTCCTGATAATGCAATATAGATTCCTTTGTACACATCATATTGATTAGCAAACTTGATGCCAGAAGATTCACAATGCTCAATCCTTTGTGCGAATAGGTGCTGCAGGTATTGCGGGGTGGTTAGATTATTTTTATAGTAGGAAAAAATTTCCTTTTTGGTAAGAGTTGCCCAATAAAAGCTGACTGTTTATGGCAATGACGATTCTCTGACTGCCTTATCGGAAATCCAGCCTTCCTTTCCACCTGAAGTCACGATTTTATACCATTTTTTGCCGGCATCATTAGTAATTTCCTCTTTTACCTCGAGGACAACTCCGTTAGAAGCCCACGTAACAGGTTGGGAGTCCAATGAGGGGTTTGCCCTTATCGTGGCAGTTTTAGTAATGACTTCAATCGTTTTTCTCTGGTCTTTCTGTTCAATTTCTTTCGCTTTTGATGTTCCTTCTTGCTGACGTTCCTTTTCCCCTACCTTGAAGGTTTGCTCAACCGTTTGCGGGGTTGATGGGATATTATATTTTTGTCGAATTGAATCAATAGCTTTTGATTTCTTTTCTCCAGGACTTTCCTGTTGCTGGGCAGTACTGAGGATTTGTTCAGTATTCGGTGTTACCGGGGGAGTCGCATTTCTTTGTAGAAAGAAGATGTAAATAATCACGATACCAATAAGGAAAGAAACGGCCCAGAGTATTTTTCGAGGAATAATCCTATAGCTTTTTTTATAAATATAACACCATGCGGTCTTGCCGCATGTCTTTATGACAGTGGCGACCCACAGGGCAAACGCCCTGTAGTGTCGCAACCAGAATTCACTCCTCACTGGTTCTTTGAAATAATCTTTCTGCTCTCGTTGAGTCTTAAGGGTATCATCAGAGAAACTTTCATGGTCGTCTTTATTGAGATTAAGAATGAGCTCTACTTCGCCCAGGGGCATGCTAAGAGTGCCTGCTATCTCTTCAATTTTTAGTCCCCCCTGCTTTAAAGCTATGACCGCATGATGGCGGTCAGGAGTCTCTAAGGGTGTTCTAAGAGATTCTTCCTCTTGTCCGAGTCTTTTTAAAGCTGCTATCTTTTCATCAACAGAAGCCTCGAGATCCTTCAAGACTTCGATCTTTTTCTCAATCCTTTCAAATATTCTGTCTGAGATTTCTTTAATCTCAGCAAGCTCCATGAGGAGAAGACCCTTTTCTCTACCTGCTTTATCTTTTACTCTTGATTTTACTCTTGATTTAGGAGTCTTCGTGGAATCCTTTTTATCTTTTGATTCAGGAATCTGCTTATCCATATTACACCTTAATGTCTATCTTCCCTGATTCCTTTTTCTGTTCTTTCTTTTTCTGTTTCGGTCTTTTTCGTGGAGGTAACTCCTCATTCTCCCCTCTCTTTATTGCTGGCGTTCCGTATATCCTATTTAAAGGTTGTACAGACATTTTACTATTCAAGATAAAGCCTTGTGCTATTGGTTTTACATGAAAAGAATCTGCCCCCTAATCGCAGCAATATTATACAACAATTATGCCACACGAGGAGCATCTTTTTAAAGACAACGAAAGGTTTGATAATCCTTGAATACTGAAAGTTCAGTATATTCTTCAATTTTATTGAGAACATAGTCAATGTATTGACAATAAGAGTATTTTGTGCATAAAAAATGACAGTTTTAAGGAGAATGAAAAAACTGCTCGATTTCAGGCTTTGCTGCAAAGAACTTTGCGCCGACAAGCAGGATGGTATCATCCGTCAATGAATATTCAAGAGAGAGCACCTCATGTTCCTTGTTCCATATGCCGTCATTTTCTCTTTTCGGGCTGAACATACTCAATAATGCCTCTGCAAGAGACACAATGGAAACAGAATCTTTATACTCTGTTGCAAGTGATGGCTGATGGTGAAATTGAATTGTTGAAATGATTTCAGATGGTAACCCATTTTCCATTGCAAACCATGCTCCTGCCTCTGCATGGGTGCAACCGAAGAGTTCTTTTTCTTTTTCAAGCCTATCATTTGCGGCTTCGATCTCGAGGAAACCTCCGGGGTTTATTTTATAAAAGATAATCCTTCCAATATCATGAAGCAAGCCTAAAAGAAAGCACTCCCTTGGACATGTCATGCATATAACCTCTGAAAGGGCTTCAGCAAAAAGCGCAACCTCATAACCGTGGCTCCAGAGGTTTTTAATATTGAATGAACTATGAGCAGGGAATGCATCCATAACGGTCATACCAACAGCCATAGATTTTATTTTGTTAAACCCGAGAAACATGATGGCCTGTCTAATATCCTTTACTTCTCCAGAATGGCCAAAGAATGTAGAGTTTGCAACCCTCAAAACCCTCTCTGCCAGTGCCTGGTCATGGGAGATCAACTTATAGAGGTCCTGTGCTGAAGAATCCTCATCACTGACGACAGAAATGATCTTTCCCAAGAGAGCCGGGATAGTGGGCAGATCCTTCAGACCTTTAATGAAGCCTTTTACCCCATGGGGTTCCATATCTTCACATCATGCCATTTCAGGAGACTTCTTTCCGGGAGTCTTTTTCAGAGATCTCTGAGGCATGCATTCCTCCTGCGTTTTTTTCTTCCTGATTAACTTCTTTTATCATGTCTTGTACTTTTCATATTCATTAGTATTATTCAAGAGTATTATTGTAGATGAATACTCATCATGCGGGACAGGTATTATGGTCAGCAATACCTGTTTGCCATTCAGAATCACCGGCGAATCTTCACCAATTTTTTTTGGACTTTTATCTATTGTTGATAAAAGACCTTTAACCATCGAGCGATCTTTTTCCTGGAGAAGTTCCATGAAGTTCGATCCCAACAGCTTTTCCTCCGGCAGGTCTATCAGTGAAATTGCGGCGGGGTTGGCATACACTATTCTTACATCAGGAGTAATTTCAAGAATACATTCTGACAGGTTTTTCAGGATGACCTCAAAATGGCTTTTGATTGAGAGCAACTCTTTAGTGATCTGTCGTGGCTGGATGCCCTTCGATCCTATTATTCCTTCCTGCAGAACCTCTGAAGTTCTCCTGCCTGCTTCCTCCACTACTTTGAGTATATGTGGTGCCATCTTGCCGAGGGGCCCTTTTGAAATACAGACATTAGCGCCGTATCCGGTCAGGCTTTCCATTTCCTCCATACCTGCAGCTGAAAAAATGACTATGTACATATCCTTCAATTCGGGGATCTTTCGGACAATCTGACAGAGTTTTTTCCCATCGATGTTGGGCATAATCAGGTCAGTAAAGATAATATCGGGGATATAGGTCTTCAAAATGGCTAAGGCAGAAAGACCGTCTTCAGCGGTTAAGACAGAATATCCTTCCTTTGTAAGCAGATCCGTCATCCAGATCAACATGAGTGGATGGTTATCAACAACTAATATCTTTTTCCCCTTTGACCGCTCATTCATATAACGGTTCCCCTAAGTCTTTTGAAATCAGGCCAAGTTTTTCCTGTAAATATTTGACAGCCCCTGAGGTCCCCTCAAGAACATTCTTTTGTGCCTTTATCTCAATGTCTTCGGCAACTTCATACATATCCTCAAAACCAAGATTCCTGGCAGCGCCCTTTATGGAATGGGCTGCCTCAACCATTTTCTGAAGGTCACCTTTATCAATGGCAGATTGCAATTTTCTCAGATCGAATAAACTGGTCTCGATAAAAAGTCCAACAAGAACTAAAAATTCTTCTTTCTCCAAACCTGCATTTTCTGCTAATTCCCTGAAATTCATTATTTTACATCCTTTCCTTTTGCCCATTTCTTTATCATCTCAAAAACAACTTCTTTCTTGATTGGCTTTGATACATAGTCATTCATACCAGTTTCAAGGCATTTTCCCCTGTCATTTTTTATTGCATGGGCAGTCATTGCAATAATCGGAATACTGCCGAACCCCTTATCCCGAATTGTTTTTGTTGCCTCTATTCCATCCATCTCTGGCATCTGGATATCCATAAAGATCAGATCAAATTTGTCCGGTACAGCTGTCAACTTATCCACTGCCTCCTTCCCATTATTGGCCACCTCAACATGACAACCACCTTTTGTTAACATAATTTTTGCAAGATTCTGGTTTACCGGGTTGTCTTCGACCAGGAGAATGTGTACAGGATAAATGTCTTTTTCATTCAGGGACTCGCTGGTGATTGTTGTCTCTTTCCTCCCTACACCTTTGAGCAGCCAGGCTGTAAAATGAAAAGTGCTGCCCCTGCCGAGTTCGCTTTCTGCCCATACATCACCATTTAGAAGCCTTGATAGCTGAAGGCATATAGATAAACCTAGGCCTGTACCTCCGCTTTTCCTGGTAAAAGAGCTATCAGCCTGTTGAAATGCATCAAATATGGCATTTAATTGATCTTTCGGAATTCCGATTCCCGTGTCGCGGACTATTGAGTGAAGTTTTACCTTTTCATCTTTTTCTTCTTCAATATTAAGGGAGAGCTCTATCTTACCTGATTCAGTAAACTTGGCAGCATTCCCCATCAAGTTTATGAGTACCTGTTGGAACTTCCCGGGATCCCCTTTTACATAGGACGGAACCTTATCACCAATATGGCAGAGGAGTTTAATGGGCTTGTTTCTTATTACGGGACGAACTATCTCGCAAACTTCGTGGGTGATACGTGCTGGAGAAAAGTCAACATTCTCAATTCTCAACTTACCTGACTCAATTTTAGAAAAATCAAGGATGTCATCGATCAGGGTGAGGAGAGTGCTACTGCTGCTTTTTATTGTTTTGACATATTCAATCTGCTCCTCAGTAAGCTTTGTTTCGAGCAGCATATCGGTAAACCCGATTAACCCGTTCATGGGATTACGAATCTCATGGCTTATGTTGGCAAGGAACTGTGATTTGGCAATATTGGCAATTTCTGCCTGTTCACGTGCCTTTCGGAGTTCCTGTGTTCGCCTCTGAACCTCCGCTTCAAGATACTGCATCTGGTTATTGAGAAGTCTATTGAGGGCTGTGTTCTCTAGTGCATAAGCGGTGTTAAGCAAAATGATGGAAAGAGCCTTGATAGATGGGTCATTTACACTCAATTGTTTATTATGTAGTATCCCTATAAACATACCTCTAATTCGTGATTGTGTCGCCAGGGAATGGAGTATTACTGTGTAATGAGGACGTTTTGCCGGCATCATGACAGGACGGTTCTGATTCAAGGCCCAGGCAAATTCTCCACCCATTATTTTACTATTTACCTCATTCAGGACGAATAACTTCTTTGATGGAGGTTCACATTCCTCCAGGACAAAACTCTGATCAGTATCATTAACCGTCATAAATCCCGTAACTTTAAAGGGCAATAATCGATTAAGCTGTGAGCAGGTTGCGAGAACAATAGCTGCAGGTTTCTGATTGTTGTTGATTCTTGCATGAAACTCTCCGGATGACACCATCAGTTCTAAAATAGAAAGTAAACGCTGGTTCATATCCTCAAGGTAATCGACACGGTCTTTCAAGGGGTGTAGCTGACCTGTCTCCTCTGTGCGATCAATCATTCTCCGCATCCATCTGTAGCATCTTTATTGTTTCAGCAAATTGCTGTTCAATCTGATTCATTGCAGGAGATAATATACTCGCTGAGAGTCCAATGTATTCCCATGCCTTTGCTTCCAGGGGAGGTACAAACCCCTCTCCGCTACTGCCAAGCTGCATGGCATGGGCAATAATATCAGATACATGAATTACCGCTGTCTCCCCAGGGAAATGCATTGCTGATGCTGGCCTATGATGAAACCACACCATTTCTTTTATGCTTAAAGGGAGTTTCCATTTTTGTAACAAAGCGCCTCCTACATCAGCATGATCAAACCCCATCATTTCTCGTTCGACCTTGTACATAAGTTCACCCTGTTTTTTGCTTCTAACCAATAACTCAAAAGATTGTTCTGGCATTTTTGTATAGATAATAAGCCTTCCGATGTCGTGTAGTATTCCTGCTACGAAAAAGCGTTCGACATTAGCTTCCCGGCGATAGGTGGCCAGCACCCTTGCAGATAGACCACAGGCGATACTGTGGTGCCAGAATGATTTTATTTCAATGAGATCTTTCGGTATCCTTTCAAAAAATTTCAGGACCGTTGTTGCTAGAACAAGGTCGTTTATTTGGTGTGTACCCAAAATGGTCACTGCTTGAGTTATAGTTTCGATCCTTGAAGGGAAACCATACAATGGACTATTTGCCAATCTCAGGAGGCGCGCAGTAAGTCCCTGATCTCCACTGATGATACTGGCTATATCCATAACTGAACTACGGGGATTATTTATGGTTTCATTAATCAGTAAAAAAATCGTCGGGGGTGATGAAACTTTCACATCATTACTGATAAAATCGTCTGGTTTAACTGGCTTAGGTGATTTTTTCTGATACATGTCGAGCCTTACGTAAAGCACAAAAACGGAATAGTTCTTTAATAGCTGGGTGATTGTGATCTGTGTGGAGAAAAATGTTGCTAAGCTCCTTCTCCGCTTTTTCGAGGATAACAGGGTCTACCTCTTTGGTAATTAGGGTTTCAACTTCTTCGTCCGTTATCCCTTTGATATCTGCCTCTGTGACCCCCCAAGCCCTGAAAATATATAAATGCTTTTCTATAAGTTTTGTCCCGGCTGTCAGCATAAGGCGTCCGTTGATATCTTTAACGTCACTATTAAGAATCATACCCGGTTTCAGATAATCTATATTAACTATTGCCATGTTAATTACCTTAGAGCATACTCCTCTATAGCCTATCTTCGGAACATCATTATGAACTGGATTTCAGCTTCCGCAGACATGACAAGTTTTTGATACTCAGTAGCCATGCTACAGGTTTTTTATTGTATCGGCATAAGTTACCAATAACTTTAGCCCCTTCTTTATTTATAAATTATAAAATTGTCAAGGCATCCATTTTGCACTCTTTCGTCTCTCCCCAATACTCAGTCAAACTGTTGGCATTACGTCGATGCTACCCCCTGAATGTCCCTTTGAATCCTGTCAAACAGCCCATCTACCTGCTTTAATAAATCCTCCATCTCCGAGTAAATCTTTTCTGCGTTCCCGTTGCCACCTGTGTTATACGCTGAAACTGCTTCCTTTGCTAAAGAATGAAATCTTTCATGGGTTGCAATAATAGCTCTCAAACTTGGTAAGTGGCCATACTTCTGTTGGCCTTCATTGTCATACCAGTGACCAAACCTACATGTATGTTGGTCAGGTAACTGTGAAGGGTCAAGCTTTGTTTTACCTTTCAGGCATGTAGCCACCTTGCCAATGAGCACCTTATGCTCTGTCTTAGCAAGGTCAAATGCCATGGATTCCTTCCCTTTTGTCCTGAGCCCTATTGTTGAATTTCTTAATTCTTCTGCTATCCTTATCATTCCGAAAACCTCACACATTACATCATCGGACATCTTCTCTATTTCCTTTGTTATGATTGATGTCTTCTCTATATTCTTTGCTGCATCTTCTGATGCTGCAGATTGTTCATCCACCGCTGTGGCTATAGAAATTATCTGGTCACGAACTTTCTGAACTGCTCCTACTATCTGATTCAGGAAGTCTCCTACCTGTTTTATGTTTTCCGTTGCCATTGTTACTTCATTGGATGCCCCATCCATAGATTTGGTAGTCTGCAATGATTCATTCTGCACCGCGCTTATTTTCTCTGAAATTTCTGCTGTTGCCTTTATTGTCTTTTCTGCAAGTTTTCTTACCTCATCTGCGACAACTGCAAAACCCCTTCCCTGTTCTCCGGCCCTTGCTGCTTCTATGGCTGCATTAAGGGCGAGAAGGTTTGTCTGGTCTGCTATATCCTTGATAACGGTTACTATGTCTCCTATTTCTGCGACTCTATTGTTGAGTTTCTCCACAATTGTAGCAAGCCCTACAGTGGATGTATAAACTCTGTTTACAGTTTCCACAGCACCATCTGCTACTTTTTTACCTCCTTCTGCTATGTTCATTGCCGCAGATGATGTATCTGATGCCACTGATGCATTTTTTGCTATATCTGTAATAGTATGGCTCATCTCCTCCGCTGCAGTTGCTATGTGATCTATTTGGCGGGATTGGTTTTTTGCGCTTTCTGCTGACTTTTCCGATCTCGACCTCAATACATCTAGTGCAAATATTACATTGTTGCAGGATGAAAGCATATTATCAATCATGTTGCTGAAGGAATGGACCATTTTGTTCATGTTTCTTACGAGCTTGCTAATCACGTCTTTCTTGTTGTTATATTCTATATTCACTCTGAGGTCTCCGCTAGCTATACATTCTATTTTCTGTGCTACATCATTTAAAGGCTTGTTCACTATTACCATAAATATCAGAAAGACCATCCCTGCTGCGCTTAGAATACCCATTATTCCAAGCCCAGCATAGATAAGCTGTAACGTCCTTATCCTTCCAAATGATCCCTTTAAAGGAACTTTTATGCTGATTGCCCCTAAGACATCTCCTTCTCTTACCTGATGACAGGTAAGACAGTTGCTTCCCAAGAGATTAGACCTTGCAATGTATGGATAGACCCCCCGAATATCTTTACCCTCAACAGCTACTCTCTCCATTCCCTTTGTAACAACTTCTTTTTCTAAATCATCTTTTGGATAGTTATCTGAGTTACCGTTCCCATACTTTTGATTGAGGACATCTGCCCTGATAATCCTGAAATCAACCAGTTGTTTCATCTGCTTGAGATACTGGTTTCTGGAGTCTCTGTAATTTTTTTCCGTCATCATGGTGACAAGGGAATTCAAGACTATATCACGATACCCTGGAAGTGTTGAGTTTTTAACTTCCTCAAGAACAACCTGCTTTGTTGCAATGCCAGTTACGATAATTGTTGCTACCACTCCAAAAGCGATTGCGGCAATTATAGGTAGCGTTGCTTTCCACCTTAAATGCATGTTCTGATTAAGATGCTTAATTATTTTCACTGTTTCCCCACCCGATGATCGTTAAATCATTATGTTTTTATAATGACCAAAATCTATATATCTTATCGATCTTTGAATAAAAAACTTTAGGGTTATTTTGTGATTCTAAACTGAGGACTATCGAAGCGATTTTAATCTGAGGTAAAATAAAAGATAATTTTTGACTATATGAAAATTTTTCTTGAGGTGTTGAGCAAAAATACCTCAAACTTGTGCGGTACTTTCAGCAAATCTTCTGCTATCTGGTTTAATTCCTCTTTTGCCTGATCTAACTTTATCAAAGCCTCTCTGAGTTTTCTAATCTCTTTTTCCTCTTTATCCTGGAAGTTTCGACCATTGTCCATAATATCTAAATCATATCAAAACCCCCGAAATGTAAATCATCCATATAATTATTGGAAGAGTTTCCGCATGTTCTAATAAAAGCTTTTTTCTGCTCTCGATTTCAAAAACTATGTTTCAGTGTGATTTAATAAAGACTCCTCTCAGTTTCCATTCTTTAGGAGCTTTTCAATATCAAGAAGTATCAAGAGCCTGTCAGCAAGTTTTCCGACACCTTTTATATATTCAGAAGAACCATTGCCTGCTGTCATAGGTGGAGGTGGTTCTATAGTATCAGAGGAAAGCCTCAGGACCTCTGAAACGGAATCAACTATGAGTCCAACGGTACTTCCGATATCAACAACCATTATCCTTGACTGTGAATCCATCTCCTTTGAATCGAGTCCGAATTTCTTCCTGAGGTTTATCACAGGTATAACTTTTCCCCTGAGATTGATGACACCTTCTACATAGGAAGGCGCATTCGGTATCGAGGTTATCTCTACCATCCTGTTTATCTCCTGAACTTCAAGGATATCTACCGCATACTCCTCATTACCGAGTTTAAAGGTTACAATCTGCAGGATCTCAGAATTAGTTGCCAATGCACTCCTTTTGCACTTTTTTTGCAATTGAGTGACCCATTATATTTTAAACTGACCGACAAGCCCATGAAGTTCTGTGGAAACATTGTCCAGCATCTCCGCTGATTCTGCAGTATGTTTCATACCGGATGCGAACTCTTTTGATGCATCAGATACATTGGTGATATTTGACACGATCATATCTACTGTTGTTGACATTTCATTTGACGCAGTCGCTATCTGCCTTATCATGTCCGTAATATTCTGAACGCTCTCAATAATATCATTTAAAGCATCAGCCGCCTTGTTCGCAAGACTGACTCCTGAATTGACGTCCTCTATCCCTTTGTTCATGGATAGAGAAGCCTTTCCAGCCCCTGTTTGTATAGACACGATCATATCCGATATCTCTGTTGTCGCAGAGGATGTTTTTTCAGCAAGTTTTCTGACCTCGTCCGCAACAACTGCAAACCCTCTGCCCTGTTCACCGGCCCTTGCAGCCTCTATAGCAGCATTCAGTGCAAGCAGATTCGTCTGGTCTGCGATTTCCTTAATGACTGCTACTATCTCGCCGATTTTTTCAGATGCCTTTGAAAGTTCCTCTATGGTTCCGGATACATTTCCCACTGATCCGGCTACTGCCTTTATACCTTCTATTGCCTGCATTACAATATTGCTGCCGTTTTCGGCAATCTGTTTCATGTTGTTTGCAGAATCAGAGGATAACTGTGCATTCTTTGCCACTTCGAGCACCGTGGCTGACATTTGCTCTGCTGCTGTTGAAAGGCTAATTGACTGGTCAGCCGTGGACTTTGCCCTCTGTGCTAATTGTTCAGATGTTGCTGTTAATTGAGTAACAGCAGCCGCCACAGTATTCGATTTTCCCGCTATATCCGATATAGTTTTATGTAGCTTGTCCACAAGTTCATTGAAACTTGTACAGATACTCCCTATTTCGTTATTACCCTGCACCTTTAACTTTTGAGTTAAGTCGCCGGCACCTTTTGCAATATCAGCTATCATCACTTCTGTGGCTTTCAGTGGTTTTGTTATGTCAACAAGCACCTTACCGGTCAGGACCATAAAAATTACAACCACTGCAAGTGAGATGACAACCATGAGTGTTAGCAACCCCTTCACCGAATTACGCACACCGGAGACTATATCCTGCTGGACCTGGGTAATACTTTTAACCTGTTCCTCACCCTTTCTTGATTGCTCTTTTGTGATTGACTTTATCGTCTCTATGTCTTTCTGTACGGCGGCATCACTGGCCAAAACGCCTCTTTTGGCAGACAGAATCCGCGCTATTGAAGAAGTCGAGGTTTTCATTGCACTAATTGTGGCATCCGCGGCCTTTAACATCTTGGACTGTCCGATCTGAGACAATCCTTCTTTCATTTGATCAATATTTTTGAGTATTTTTTCTTCAAGGCGTTTGGTATCATTGGCTATTTTGCTCAACTCCGCATCTGAGGAAGACAGCATTATTAAGCGGACGCTGTTATTCAGCTCTTTCACATCTATGTTTATCATGTTACCGATCCCTGCAACCAGGGAAGCACTGTTCTGGAAATTTAACGATTTCTCCATTTTTTCTCTGTCTTTTACAATCTGCATCTCGAGTGTGTCAATAACATCCGATACTTTAGAACTGTGAGTATCCAGTGTATCCAAAATGTTCTTTTTGAGACTGGCATATTGTCCTTCTGCATCTTTATTCGTAAGGCTATCAGCCCTCAATGAGATTAATCCCGAGCCCTCCTTAGTAAATTGTTCGTAAATGTTTGCTGAAGCGTCTTTTATCTCTTTTATTATTTGCGGGTCATCTTTCTCATAATTGATAGTCTGTATTGAACCGGTAACGGCATTCATCTTCTCTTTTAGAGGTGTCAGCTTAAACTTGTTTTTAATTTTTTCTAAATCACCTATTACTACTACAACATCTTTTAATCTTGCCTGTAGGGTAAGCAGTTTCTTTACTGTATTGTTCAGCTTAAGGTTTGATTGCTGTGCACCATTAACTGTGTTTGCGGCTTCAGAATTCAAAGCAGCAATGTTAGTTCTTATGTCTGTGGTGGTTCCTTCAACATTTTTTAGTGCTGCACTGACATTGGATGCCTCTGATTTAAATGTAGCGACATCCTTCAGCCTCTGATCAACCGACTGTACGATAGTTTTGTATATGTCCTTTAAATGAGAAGTGTTTGATCCGGTTTTGTTTTTATCCAGTTTCTCTATATCGGTATTTATCTTCTCAATTGCCTTTAAATCGTTATCTATTGCCTGAGAAAAGAAGTTTAGCTCTTCCGAATTATTGGAGATCCCGATGCTCAATAAATCCGCAGAGAGCTTTTCAATTGTCTGTTGAAGTTCCAGCGTTTTTACCTGCAAAGGTGTTGAACGATTTGTCAGAACCTCTATACTGGCTTTCATTTTTAGAACGACATACACTCCTATCGCCACAATCAGCAAAATCCCGCAAGCCGTCACAATCGAATTAGTAAACAGTTTTCTTTTAATGGTCACTGATCTTCTCCTCCACAACCATACTGTGTTTTTATTCTGATATTCGACCCCTCTCGTCGAGGGAGGAGAACTTTATGGTGATTTCCTTGATTGAGAACCGCACGTATCTCTCCCTCGACAGGGTGTGAGGCTATGGTATGTCTCATTTGCCTATCGTTGAAATCTGAGTTATTTTCCCACCTTTGATTTGAGTCAAAAATACATGGTCTAACGCCTGATGGTCATCTGGCCCCATTGTGAATGAAACACCTCCGATATCCGCATTCTTCATGTCCTCAAAGGCCTTGATAAGGTTTTCTCTGGTAAGGTCCTTTCCAACCTTTTCCAGGGCCAGCACCATCGCTTTGGCTGTTATGCATCCTTCAAAGTTGACGAAGCCTAACTTTTCATCAGGAGCATGTTTTGCGATCAGGGTGCTGCATTCTTTTGTTACGGGCAGGCTTAAATCTTCCGGAAAGGGTACTACCTGCGATATTACTACCCCATCTCCCTCATTGCCGGTTAATTTTACAAGGCTATCAGTACCGACAAAAGAAACCGTTGCTAATTGGGACTTTAATCCCGCTGCCTTAGCCTCTTTAATAAATACAGACAGCGGGGTATAGGGTCCAACCATTATTACTACGTCAGGATTTGCTTCCATAACGGCAACGAGTCCGGCCTTCACAGCGGTAGTGTTTCTCTGAAAGGTCCCTTTTGCTGCAACCTCAAGTCCGCGCTTTTTCAGTGCCTTTTCAGTGCCTGAAAGTACTGCCATCCCAAAACCATCATCCTGATAAAATACGGCGAATTTTTTAGCACCGGTATCTTTAATGAAACGTTCTACAAGCATCTCAGGCTCATCATCGTAGCTTGCCCTGATGTTGATAATCTCATGAATAACAGGTTTCCTCAACGTCATGGCGCCCGTAAACAGACCAACAAGAGGAGTTTTATTTTCTTTTACAATGGGGATAACAGCATTAGCTGTAGGGGTTCCAACATAACCGAAGAGGGCAAAGACCTTATTTTCTTCAATCATCTTCACTGTTTCATCTATCGCCTTATCAGGCTCATATCCATCATCTGCTACAAGCAGGTTGATTTTCCTTCCGTTGATTCCACCTTTATTATTGATTTCTTTAATTACAGCTTCAGCACCTGTACGCATCCCCTTACCAAGCCCAGCTGCAGGGCCTGTCTGGGCATTAACCATCCCAAGTTTGACCTCAGTATCAGTAACACCATCAACCGCAAAGAGGTCTTTTGCAAAAAAGATACACCCCAGGCAGAACAGTACAAAAATCATCCTTTTCATAATTACCTTCCTCCTTTTTACTTAATTTAATGTTAAAAGCATTTATTCCTCTTCTAAATTTATTATCGTCCTTTTAAAAAAAAACTTTAGGGAAAATTTTTTTTGAGAACAAGGGATGTCTATTGGTCGAATCCCTCGGTACATTTCGAGAAATGTTTTTTGATTTAGCGCCCGGGCTTGATTTCTTAATTTTGTGAAGCTCGGCACGTATGTCTCCTATAAGTGTCTCGGCTTCCTTATTAAAATCTAAAATAGTCAATATCTTATACGGCAATAATCTTTTGTCGACTATTACGACCAGTGGTACCCTGGTTTTTTTTAATACCGCATGGACTTTAAAATCGGGGTCAGGGAAAAGAGGAAACGGGACATCAAAATATTTTCTGAAGTGAGCAATCTCTGTACTATTATTGCCTGTGCCTATTCCAATCATTTTCATATTACTACCAACGAAGTTATCTCTCTGAACTAAGTTATATAACTTGTTAAATTTAGCAGCATGCTTCTGACAAACAGGACAATAAATGCTGAAAACTTCCACCAAGAGAAAACCTGCCTGTATATCCCTTAACGAAAGTGCTTTTTGTGTCGAAAGGCCAAAGTATTTCTCATCTTCCAATAAAAGTGGCCCCGTTAAAGAAATATTCGGGAAATAATCGCCTGACTTGACTGCAGTGTGCTTATCAGCAAGGCTGTTCACTGGAAGGAGGCAACAAAGGAGGATAAAAATGCGTATAGCTCTTTTATTTCGTAGTGATTTCATTATACACATTCTTTCGTTTTATCAATAGCCTGTAAAAACGATGACTAAATCTCCTCCTTTCCAGGATGAAGATGAACATGATAGACATAAACACAGAAAGCGTATTAAATATAATATGCGAATAGCTCATGCCTGAGATTATTGAATCCTTGGCAAAACAGCCACAGTAAAATTCCAGGCCGCGAGCGATGTTAAAGCCAGTAGCAAGTATAAATAGTACTAACAAAACAATCTGAATAATTGCACAGGATCTCACAAAGATGCCCATTATGAAGAATGCTCCTACATAAAATTCCAGCCAGGGTAATACTATTGCTGTACTGTTTATCATCCAGTAAGGCAGTATCTCGTAATTTGCAACTATGTTTTTAAATTCTGCAGTATCATGGATCTTGTGGAGGCTCGCGTATAAGAATAACCCTCCGAGATAAAACCTTAAAAACAATATGGCAATACCGCGGTTAAAAAATAGCCTTTTTTTGTATGCTGTTGCCCCTTTCACCGTTTTTCTTCTCTTAAAAAATTACAGTGACGTTTTTATATCCCTTCAAATAGAGACAATAGGATAGTTCAAGGTCATAGGCATGGCTCAAAGTCCTACCATACACAAAAATAGGGACATCTCGAGATACATGAGCGAGATAAAAAGCGTAGAAAAAATCAAACCCTGAAACAGGAAAATTCAGTGCTCCTATGAAGTGATTTTTCTCATACAATTCATGTGGACGAGCATCAAAGAAAAACCTATTTGAATTCTCAAATTCTTCTTTCTGGAACAAACTCAAGCTCATTTTTTTGTAAAAATTATCATGTATGTAAGGGGGAAGCAGTGGAATACTGTCCGTTCGAAGTTTGTTTACGGTAACAGCGCTGAAAACACTTATGACCAAAATAATAATCATGTCAAAAAGGACTCTTTTCCATCTATGAAAAAGTTGTCCTCCCTGTCTAATCAAGTTCATGAATAAACCGGGCTCAATTCTTTATATGTAACTTCTAAACATCTTATCGGCCTTATAGGAAAAAACTTTAATATTGTCCAAACCTCATACTTTACATAATATGCAAGTTTTTCAGTGCTCTCAAATTATTATTACCTTTTATTAGCCTCCTCTTAACCATCATTGTTAATTATGCTCTACTAAGAACTCCTGGCTGTCTCCATTCCTTAGGAGTTTTTCAATGTCAAGCAGTATCAAGAGCCTATCCTCAAGCTTTCCTACTCCCTTTATGTATTCAGAAGAACCATTGCTTGCTGTCATGGGAGGT
>Ga0209314_10000458_pt1 | contig 18121 bp, 14 predicted proteins | sample I19B2metaG_FD_184146 | JGI IMG/M metagenome (GOLD analysis project Ga0209314, IMG submission 184146) | Lake sediment bacterial and archeal communities from Gulf of Boni, Indonesia to study Microbial Dark Matter (Phase II) - ​I19B2 metaG... | ecosystem: Environmental > Aquatic > Freshwater >... | reverse complement strand
GCATTATGATTCACGGGTACAGTTCCACTGCTTTGGGGATTATCAAGAAGGCGGCTGAGGAGGGAAAGCGGCTGAGAATATTTTCGACCGAAACGCGTCCTGAATTCGAAGGCCGCATCGCGGCGATCGAACTGTCGAAGCTCGGGATCGACACGACCATAATCGCTGATTCATCCAGCAGATATTACATGAAGGACGTTGACAAATTCTTGGTTGGCGCGGAGGCCGTTGCAGCCAACGGTGCTGTGATCAACAAGATCGGGACATCGCTCATAGCGTTGGCAGCCCATGAGGCGAGGGTTCGAGTATTTGTTGCCGCCTCCACCTCCAAGTTCAGCTCGGAAACGGTTCTGGGAGAGCTTGTGACTATCGAGGAGAGAGAGCGGTTCCAGTTGCTCAGTCCGAGTGAGTTCGAGAAGCTGGGAAGGCCGAAGATAAGCAATCCTGCATATGACGTTACGTCTCCTGAGCATGTGGATCTCATAATAACTGAGAAGGGGGTCATTCCGCCTCAGGGCGCCATAATGATCCTCAGAGAGAGCTTCGGATGGCCGATATCGGGCGCTGAGGACGGACCTCTGGTAGGTGTCCAAAGGTGAGCGCGCGACGAGTTGCGGAGATAGCCGAGAACATAAGGACAATGCGAACTCGCGGCGCAGGGGAGATAGCTCGGGCTGCCGCTCATGGCCTCATCATCGCTGCCACGGAGTCAAGGGCTACTTCCGTGCAGGACTTTGTGTCGGACCTTGAGACCGATGCTCAGGCCCTTCTTCACACCAGGCCAACAGCGGTGTCACTGCCCAACGCCATCCGGTTCATCATGTATCGTGTGAAGTCCTTTGCGCAGAAAGCACTCGACGTAGAATCCCTTAGAGCATTCACCTTATCGGTCGGACAGAACTTCATCAACAGTTCGAGGATGGCGAAGGAGATTATCGGAGAGATCGGCGCTCGTCGAATTCGTGATGGAGATGTGCTTCTCACCCACTGCAACAGCTCCGCGACGACTTCGATTTTCATCAGCGCAGCAAAGATGGGCAAGAAGATAAAGGTCTTCGCAACCGAGACTAGGCCTCTCTATCAGGGCCACATAACGGTCAAAGAGCTGACCGATGCCGGTATCGATGTTACTGTGATGGTCGACTCTGCTGTGAGGCATGTCATGCACGAGGTAGATCGAGTAGTCGTTGGGGCGGATGCCGTGGCTGCAAATGGGGCCGTTGTCAATAAGATCGGTACTTCTCTTATCGCTTTGGCCGCGCACGAGGCAGGAGTAAGGTTCTTCGTCGCCGCTGAGACCTTCAAGTTCAGTCCAGAAACCCTGATCGGAGGATTAGTTGAGATAGAAGAGCGTTCTCCTACTGAACTTGTTGACGAAGAGTTTTTGAAGGCAAATCCGAGAATCTCCTTCAAGAATCCCTCTTTCGACATAACTCCCCCAGAATACATCGATCTTATCATCACTGAGAGGGGCGTGATTCCGCCGCAAGGCGCCTTCCTAGTCTTGAGGGAAGAGTTTGGCTGGGCGATAGGTGAGGAGGCTCCATTGGAGCATAGAGGCGTAAAGATAGCTCCAGAGGAAGAGTTTCAAAATAGTTAGTACTCTGGAAACTGGTTGAGTAGCATCCCTTCTACGGTCATGGGCTTCAGTCGCAGAGCAAGTGAAAGAGCGTCCGATAGCTTTGTTGTTCTCTCGGCAACTATCTCCATGATCGGTTCTCCGCGTTTGACTTTGTGGCCTCTCTTGGCATGGACGATCACTCCCGCGCCTTTGTCGATCGGCGCTCCTGCGGTTCTTGCAATCGCGACGATTGTCGAGTTGTCGACGTGTGTGATGTAGCCGTCGCTCGGCGCCTCGATTTGCGTTCTATGTTCTCCAATGCCGTAATCGATGGACGATGGGTCGGGGTTGCCTCCTTGGGCTTCGATTATCTGCTTCATCTTTGCGAGTGCCCTTCCTGAAGTCAAGACATCTTTTGCAACGTCCTGTCCTACGTTTCTCTTGGCTAGGCCTGCCATTTCCAAGAGCATACCAGCGATGGCTGTGGACTTTTCGACGAGACTAGTGGCAGCGGCGTCTGGGTTTATGAGCGCTTCTATCGCCTCCTTAGCTTCCAGTGCGGGTCCAACAGCGTATCCGATCGGTTGTGCGCCATATGTTATGGCGCAGCGCGTGACAACTGAAAGTCTCTCGGAGAGATCGATGAACTCTTTTGAGAGCCTACGCGCTTCCTCAGGATCGCTGACTTTCGTTCCGTGTCCGACAGGGATGTCTATGACGACGTACTTTGCTCCGACGGCTATCTTCTTTGCCATTATTGAGGCTAGCATCTGTGTTCTGGGATCCAAGCTGAGGGGATACTCAACTCTGATCATGATGTCGTCCGCGGGGGCTATGTTCAGCGCTCCGCCCCAGACAATCGCCCCTCCGACTCTAGACACGATCTCTTTCAGTTCGGCAGCCGTGAAGGTCACATGCGCAAGAACACTCATCGTATCTGCGGTACCGGATGGACTGGTGATAGCTCGACTTGAAGTCTTGGGGATGAGCAGACCGCTTGCCGCGATTATTGGAACGATGAGCAGGCTGACCTTGTTACCGGGTACACCGCCGATCGAATGCTTGTCGAAGACTGGCCGCTCAAAATCTATGGTCTCTCCCGTCTTGACCATGGCACGCGTCAAGTATTCGACTTCGTCTAAGCTCAGGCCTTTGCATTGTTGCGAGATTAGAAAGCCTGCAATCTCGAGTTCGCTGAGGTTGTGAGATACTATGTCTTGGACGATGGAATGGATCTCTTCCCTCGTGAGTGCCGCTCCTTCCATCTTCTTTCTAAGATAAGTGATCGACTCTGGCATGGATGTGAGGGAAAGGCGAACCTTCTCGTTGCCGCTGATCTCCATTTCAGATTTCAGGTCGCTGAAGATCCCGATTTCGCCGGATTGAATGTAGGTGTTGGTTGTGTCCGCGATTGCCGTCGCCATTTTGGGGCCTTTTTGCACCCTCACCCTGTCATGTGGATGTATTCCGAGCTCATCTGCATCTCTGCTATTCAAGAGGACATAGCGTGCTCCAGCTGAGATGTCTATGAGGCGAGCTTTCAGCTCGATCAAGAGGCATCCACAGGTTGAACTTTATCTGCAGTTAACAGGTGTTCTATCTCATGGCTCTTCAGTTATCAGTCCAGGCCTGCTGTGGCTAGTGGGTCTCCGCAAGTAGTTCGCTGCGGAAGGTCTTGACTAGTCGCTCAAGTTCGGCCCTTTTGGCCTCGAGAGAGGATATCTCAGTTTCCAAGTTCTGTTTCTTCTTGGCAAGGTCATCCGCACTGATCTTTAGGGCTGCGGACTTCGCTTCGTACTCGTTCACTTTCTTTGCGAGCGCCTCAAGGTTGGAGACCGTCTTTGCCAACTCGTCATGATGCTTCTTCTTTTCCGCCATATCTGCTTCCAGAGCTTTGATCTTCTCCCTTGCTTGAGCTGCTGATGTGTCATATTCTGCGATCTTCTTCTCTTTGTCCGCCAAGTCCTTTTGCCACTTCTGCAATTCGCTCTTCAAGAGGTCAAGGGAGGTCTTCTTCTTCTCCATTCGGTCGATCTTGTCGGACAGCTCTTTGATGGATTGGTTTGTCGACTTCTCGAATACTTTGATGGAGCTAAGCCCCTTGTGAAGCTCGTCTGCGACAGTCTTGGCCTCTTTGTGCAGTCCAGTTAGGGCGTCTAGATCACGCTTCAGCCTTTCTTCTTGATCTTTGAGCTTCGTCTCGAGCCTGTTGAGTCTCTCTTCGTGTTCTTTGATATCTGCCCTCTCTTTTGCTAGGACTTCTAGTTCCTTTTCCTTTTTCAGCGTCTCGGCTCTGAGGGATGCGAGCTCTTTCTGCTCTGCTTCGAGTTTTCCCATCAGGTCGGTGCCTTTCTTCTCCAAGTCTGAGAAGTTCTTTTCAGCTTCTGTGAGGGCTGTCTGTCTGGACCCTATCTCGCTTTCCAACTTTTGTCTGGTGTCGGCAAGTTCATTCATGAGCCCGATCAGCTTACTTTCTTTGGATTCAAGATCCTTCAGTCTTTGATCGAGCAGCTTCCTTGCTTCTGTTACCTCGATCTCCAGTTTTTCAATGTCCTTGAGTCTGGTCTCTTTCTCTGTCACGGTCTTCTCACGATCGAGAAGTCCCCTTGAACTCTCAGCGAGTTGTGCAAGCTGTTCGTTGACTCTCCTCTCTGTCTCTGAGATCTCGCTGATCTTTGTCGCGGAGATCTCTTGGAAGGAGGTGAGATTCCTCTCCCTCTCGTCTATCTTGGTCCTTGTCTCGTTGACCAGTACCGAGAACTGTTGGTTGATCATGTCGAGGTCAGATAGCTTTCCCTGAAGTTGTTCGAGGGCTCTCAATCTCGACATCTGTACTTCAAACTCGGCGAGCTTCTCCCTTATTCCAGAAACTTCCTTTGTCACAGCCTCCGCGATCACGTGTTCTCGAAGGTATTCAGTCCACGATTCCTTCTCACGCTTGTCTCGGCTATCCAACTCGTGAAGATAGTCTGCCCATTCCTGGCGCAGTTGGTCTCCTTTTGCTACGACTGACGAGGATATCTCGTTCAGTCGCGTCTCAAACACGCCCAACTCGTCTACGGATTTGCTGAGTCTGCCGACTATCTCGCCGACTTGTTGCTTGAGCAGTGCGATATCGGATGCGACCGTGTCGGAGATACCCATCCCTGCAGGGCCTTTTGCACCCGCTTCCATCTTGGAGATGAGTACCTTTTCCATACCTCGCATCTCTTCCTCTTTTGACCTCAGTTCCTTCTCTTTTGACTCAAGTTCGATCCTGAACTGGTTAAGTGAGAGGTAACTCTTCTTGAGTTCCTCGTCCTTTGACTTCATCTCCCTCTCAAGTTCCTGAAATTCGGCGAGCTTCTGCTCTCTCTGTCGCATCTGGAACTCGCGCTTCTCTATCTCACCCAGCAAGGCCGAAAGATTCTTCATTTTCTCGTCAAGCGTAACCGAGAAGTAGAGTATGGCTTCGACCTTCTTCGAGAGGTTTGATACTTGATCGTCTATCTTGGTGCTCGTCTCGCGGAATCTCTTTTCCAAGTCCAAGAGGGTCTTTGGTGGTGCTTCCTGTTCTCCTGAAGTAGAGTCTAGCGCCATCGGCTATCGGTCTCCACTTGACTTGATGTTCTATAATTACCTTCTCCAGTTCGTGTCGGGTTTCTATCTGATGATCAATGTAGTCAAGAGGCCTGTTATTAGGTCGCCCAACACAAGGGCACTAACGAATCCAGCCAAAATGAATACAAGCATCGGAAGTTGCGGCGTTATCCATAGCTCTCTACTGTAGCCGCTCCTCGTTAGCAGTGAGTCGAGCTTATCCAGATCGATCGGCTCCTCAACATCCTTTACTCGAGCCATGAGTTTGAGGTGGCGCGAAATCCCTGTAGGAGTCTCTTCGACGTTCTCCACGATATCATAGAACTTGCGCTTCTTGAGTTCTGATGTCGTATATTTCGCTGACGAGAGTATGGTAGCAGCCTTCTTCAGTATCGGTTCACGCTCGAGTCCTTCGAAGAGCTTTCTTCTATTCTGGACTTTCCACCGAATATTCCTTAGAGTCATGTATGGGATCGTAAGGACTGAGAACAGGACGCCGTTCAGAAGGACGGAGGTCGGAAATATCGGAATGATAGTCTCTATCAAAGGCTGCAAGCTAGTAGGCGGTATAGGCAAAGCGAGGGAAAGCGCGATCAGAGCTTTTGCGTCAGCTCCCCCATACAGTCCGACATAGAAGAGAGCGGACGCCAGTGAGGTAATAATCCCGATGGAGACGAGGATAATCAGCCAGCTCTCACGATAGAATCCGAGGGCATATGTCAACGATGTAAGTATCGCCCCCGCAGCACCCATGGCGACCCACACCCAATCTGATACTTCTCTCGTCCGAATGTCTAGGAGCGCACCGTATGCCAAGGAAAGAAAGGCTGCTAATATTCGAATCGTATCGAGCAGCGGGAGGAGCTGCAATTCAGATACTCCTAGATCTTGTGCGGTTGTGAGCGGCAATGGCTTATAAGGACCACTCAGAAGAATAGTCTTGAGCGGTTACAATCATGCAGCCCAACTTCATAAGGACGAACATCGAAGGCTTCGATGAGAATGCCGGGGGAATGCCGCCAGGGAGCACGATTCTCCTTTTGGGCCCCCCTGGAGCAGGTACTGAAGTCTTCGCCCAAGAGATCTGCTACAAGTTCGCAAGGCTGGGAGGCAAGGTAGCCTATTTCACTATCGAGAGACCTCCTATCGAAGTTTCGGACGACATGAGGGCACATTTATGGAATGTTGAACCGCTTGAGGCGGCGGGCAACTGGATCTTCATTGACGCTTATACTTCTCGGCTCAGGGGACACTTTGTCAAGATGGGCGGCAAACCCGAGGCCACAATCCTGCCTTCGCTGCAAGAGATGGGTGCTTTGGGAATACTACAGAAGGAGGTGGTCTCGAAGCTTCAGGCGAAGATGTGGACGGTCGTCGACTCTTTGTCATACCTGTTGCTCATGCACGATTTGAAGGACGTTGTTTCGGTTATTGAGACCTATCGGCAGGGAGTCAGAGAGAATGCTGGACTTCACTTCTTCCTTCTTGTTGAGGGGATGCACTCGCCCCACATCGTTGCCACGATGAAGCATTTGTCTGACGGCGTCATAAGCTTCGTGACGAAGGAGAAGGCGGGCGCTCTGGAAGGGCACATCGAGGTCTCAAAGATGAGGCGGAGTACAGCGGGGTTGAAGATGGTTCCTTACGCGGTTTCTCAGAAGGGCATCCTGATCGAGACTGCGAAGAGAATTGCTTAGAGTGATCTCAATCTCTTTTTTGGACCCTTCGGCCGAAAGGTTCGAACTTGAGCCCCTTTGTGCGTCTCCCGTCCCTTTTCGGCTGCCTACATTATGTATCCGAATGCGACTGTGAGAGTTGAGATCGCCCCGAGTATGGAGAAGATCGCTGCGAATACAACGATGCACATGGCCATGTATCGGAGATAGGGCATGAACTTGAAGTCGAGTCTGTTTCCGCGCGTCTTCCCCCCAAGGATTATGGATAATGTGACAACTCCATAAGCGAGCGACAACGGTGCAAGCATCGGCGAAGGATCCCCGGTCATGAACGCGGTGATGAGGGCTCTGTTTCCTTCGAAGTGTATGAAGGCGTTGGGCGCACTCAAGAATAGCATGTATGCTGATGTATAGTCGATGAGGTTGGACGCGATAAATACGGCCATGGGAAGCCAGATGGGCTTGAAGAAGTTTGAGGTCACGCCGTCCATCAAGGTGGCGAGTGCGCGTATCGTCCGTCCGATGAAGGCTTTGTGACTCTCCTTTGACTGGTTCTCTATTAGGACAGACTTCAGGGCCGCTCTTTCCAATGGCGTAGTTCTTCTCTTGAGCCTATTCTCGACTCTTGAGATGTCCCAAAAGACGTAGAGGAAGTCGATGTCTTCGTCGCTTAGCCTTCCATCTCCACTGGTGGATAGGATTCTTCTCCATCGCTCTTGAGCAGCTGCGAACTCTCGGAGGTTCTCTTCGGTCTTGGAGACAGATCTCAGGAGGTACCAGCGGAGAAACTTCTCTCTTAAAGACCTCAGATAAGACATCGGCCGCGTCGAATTATCTCTGCTCATGTATCTCTTAGAAAAAGGTTCTGACGTTGACAAGACTCCAAAAAGGGAAAATGATAGTTCCTAAGGATCTACAGTCGGCAGCCGAAATTTCTGGTGTTGTCTCTTGAGTCGAAGTAAGAGAGTAGCGATTGTTGGCTTCGGAACAGCTGGTGCGCAAGCCGGAATTCAGGCCCGGAAGTATGATAGAAACGCACAGATTGATGTGTTCAACGCGGAGAACAGAGTTCTCTATTCGAGGTGTGCGCTACCAGCCCTCATCTCAGGCGAGATTGATGATCCCGGCCAGCTTCAACCGTATCCCATAAGTTTCTACCAAGACACTCTCAGATTCAACCTTCATCTAGGAACCCGTGTTGCCAAGGTCGATCCGACGACGAAGACGCTGACATACGTCTCTGGTGACGATGAATGGAATCTGCCATACGACGAAGTTGTCTTGGCGACGGGAGGATACGCTCCAAGACCAACTATTCCAGGCGCGCATCTTCAAGGAGTTCACGTCTTCAGAACTGTGGAAGACGCGCTTCTTCTGCGCGGTCTTGCTCTGCAGAAGAGCCGAGTGACTGTTCTGGGTGCTGGCTTCGTGGGCATGGAGCTGGCGGACGCCTTTAGGAAGAGGGGCTGCGACATACAAGTCATCCACCGAAGTCCCGAGGTCCTGTCTACCATCCTCGATCCAGACATGGGATCTGTAATTCGGGAGGCAGCCCAGAAGTCAGGTGTTGAGTTTCACCTTAACTCTACGATAGGGACGATAAGGGGCCGTGAAAGCGTTGAGGAGATCGAGGTCGGGGATGCCGTCCTTGCAACGGATGCGATTGTCTCATCTATCGGCGTTTTACCGGACTTGGCTCTGGCTCAAAGGCTTGGCCTAGTGATCGGCGAGACTGGTGCGATTCGGGTTGACGAGCAAATGAGAACGAATCTTGAGCATATCTACTCTGCGGGGGATGGAACTGAAGCGTTGCATGCTGTTACGAACAAGCCCGCACTTTTTCAGCTTGCCACCGTGTCATTCCGGCAGGGTGAAGTTGCAGGGTCCTCGGCCACTGGAGGAGCCGACATAATGTATCCTATGTGCGGGGCTTCGACGACGAGATTGTTCGGTATGGAGATAGCTTCCACGGGACTGGTTCTGCGAGATGCCACGAAACTGGGCATGCGTGCCGTGGGTGGGAGATATCGTGGAACCGTGAAGTCCGAATATTATCCGGAGCCGGGAGAGTTGACGGTCAAGCTCTTGTTTGATGCCAGCGATGGAAGAATAATCGGCGCACAGGCAATAGGTACCGATGCCGCTGCAAGATCCATCGACCTGTTAACCCTATGCATACACAATCGTTTTACTCTAAACGATCTCATGAAATTGGAGACCTGTTACAGCCCTTCGGTTGCATCGATAATCAACCCGGTGCCTGTGGCTTCTCGGTTGGCTCTGCGGCGAATCAGGACGCCGGTCGCGCAAACTGGTTGAGATGATCGTCCTAGATGGTGGCTGCGCGGATTCCTTCAGTCGACATCAGCCGTTGGAACTCCATCAGCTTCTTGGCAATGGCTTCGACGGCCTTCTCTGCGCTTGAGTAGAAGCTGGACCTGAATCTTGTGAAGCTTGGAATCGAGAAGTAGATTCTGTTGAATGACCGGTCAAATCCCGCATATCGTGGGCGTTTGTCTGAACCGGTGAAGAAGACCATCTTGGCGAAGGTCTCTTCTTCCTTGGCCTCGATCATTTCCGCTGCCTCGAGGCTCTTCTCTCTCAGGTATCGTTCACAGTCTTTCTCTTCTTCCTCCAAGAGTTTGAGCTCCTCTTGAGGGAGAAGGTGGTCAAAGTCCCGCGATAGTTTTCCCAGATGCATCTTTGCAGGCTCGTTGGAGCCGTATCGAGGTTTTTTCATTGTAGAGGTTTCCTCGGGACCTGAAGACCCGGCCCCATAGATCCATGGGAATTTGACCGCTTCGTGGTGCGCCTCGATCCTGCCCTTTATGCGGGCGATGTCCTGAAGTCGCTTCTTGATCTCCGGTCTCTCTGAGTCTCTCGAAGATACCTCGTCAATCAGCTTGTAGCAGTCCAACAGTCTGCTTGTGTCTTCTGTGTGCGCCCATGTCGGGATGGAGAGTTCGGCCATGTTTGTGTCATTGTAGAGGATTGGATTCTGTATAGCGACGTTGAGTGAATGGTATTTCGCCAGCGTATCGATGTCGTCTGGAGTGAGCTTGAGTGTTTGGAGGATGTCCGATGAGATGAATGAGGCGGCCTTGTAGGTGCTCTCGATGAGATCGGAAGTATTCGTCGCTCTCTTGATGTCCGATGTAAGCTCGAGAAGGATTGTCAGAAAACTGTGGCCGAGCTTGGAGAGCTCGGGGGTCTCCCTGCGACTCATCGGTGTTCGCGGTTAGTAGTAGGTTTTGCCACATTAAGTTTGAGGTTCCTGATGGGAGTGAGTTACGACATCCTACGCAGGAGACTTGTCTGTGTAACAGGTTCACTATGGGAGGTATTTTCCGTGGATCTCTGACTTTCTTTTTTCTTCCAGTCCGATGCGGTAGATCTTCGCTCGGGTCATTTCTATGAGGCAATCCGGGCAAAGGTAGATCTTCGCGTCATTTTTCAGGGCTTCGAGGAGTTCTGTCTGTCTAGAGCTTCTGCCACATCTGTTGCATTTAGCGGGCTGTTCCATGGCGTTCTCCACCTCATGGGTTTGCAGGGTTGGTTGAAAAGGTTTTTCTTCAAGTCTCGGTCGCGCGCCATGAAATAAGAGTTAAATAGTTGAAATGTTCATCAATAGTCTCAGGTGCAGCTCGATTGCCGCTTAAGATACGCCCAACCAGAGTTAAGGGAACGTACTACCTGCTGATCCCGAAGGACATCGCAGACCTGTACGAGATAGACCAGAACACCTCATTCGCACTAAAGACCGACGGAGACAGCGACGAAGTTCTACTCTCATACAAAAAACTCAAATGGAACGTGGAACAGCCAATAGATAGAGCGGGTAGCTAACAAAGCTAATAATGCCCGCTGTGTTCACTCTACTAGTCAGCGGTTCGAGCCGTGATTCAAATGGCAAGCAAAGCCGGCGAGAAAGAAGCTATGTCTTCGACACCCGAGTCTGTTGTTTCTGCAGTGGCCGCTCCCGTTGCTCCGACAGTCACTGCGTCGGTCGAGGTCTACCCTATCAGGGAGCCCTATAGCTACGCTTCGATCGTTAGGGACTCTGTCACCAACCAACTGAAGTATTTGGTGGTTGAGCCCGTCCTCTCTGAAGATGAGAAGAAGATCCTCGCTAGGATCTCAGATCTCTTAATTGACGAGCTGGATGTGAATCTGAACGAGATTGAGACGAGAGAGAAGGCTGAGAGGTTCTTCGAGGAGAAGGTGGAGAGGATCATCAAGAAGTACAAATTGATCATTGACGAATCGATTCTCAGCAAGATCATGTATTTCTTGGTAAGGGATTTCATATACTATGGAAAGATCGATCCCTTCATGCGCGACGCGATGATTGAGGATGTCAGCTGCAACGGCGTTGGGATACCGATCTATCTCTGGCATAGGAGGTATGAGTCGATCCCGACGAACGTACTCTTTGATACGACCTCGGAGCTGAACAACTTCATCATCAAGCTTGCATACCTCTCGGGGAGACACATCTCGGTTGCAACTCCTCTGGTCGACTCCTCATTTCCTGATGGAAGTCGTGTTCAGATGTCCTATGGGACTGAGGTTACAAAGAGAGGGTCGACCTTCACTATAAGGAAGTTCAAGGCGGATCCGCTCACGATAGTGGATCTGATTGGGTTCAATACGCTGTCGGCGGATATGGCCTCATATATCTGGTTCGGCGTTGAACATAAGAGGTCCATCATGGTTAGTGGAGGAATCGCGTGTGGCAAGACCACTCTCCTCAACGCATTGTCAATGTTCATCAAGCCCGATATGAAGATCGTCAGCATTGAGGACACACCCGAGATCAACCTCCCTCATGAGAACTGGATTCAGTCCGTCACAAGAACGGGCTTTGGTCTCTCTTCAAAGGAGGCCGGAGGCACGGCTGATGTCAATCTCTTCGACCTTCTTAGAGCTGCTGTGAGGCAGCGGCCCGATTATATCATCGTCGGTGAGGTACGGGGAGCCGAGGCCTACACTCTATTCCAAGCTATGTCAACAGGACACCTTGGGTTCTGCACGGTTCACAGCGACTCGGTGGACTCGGTGATCCACAGACTTGAGAGCGAACCGATGAACATTCCGAGAAGCCTCATCACAGGTATGGATCTGATTACCATCCAAGCAAGGACCCAAGTTAACGAGAAGCCAGCTCGCCGTACCATGGTGGCTACCGAGATGGTTGGGATGGATCCGAGAACGCAAGAAATTCTGACGAATGACGTCTACCGATGGAATTCCGTCGATGACTCCTACTACTTTACAGGACGCAGCTACATGTTGGAGAAGATTGCGCGCGAGATGGGCCTGAGGGAGAGTGAGGTGCATGAGGAGTTGCGGAAACGGAAGACGGTTCTCAACTGGATGGTCAAGAACAAGATCAGACGATACGTGGACGTTTCCAACATTATAAGGCAGTACTACTCAAGCCCCGAGAAGATGTATAGGAAGGCGGAGTCTGGTTACGCATGAAGGCCTCCAAAGGATCTTCTGCCCAGCCCGAATTGGCAGAGGAGCCAGTCGCAGGCCGACAGCAATCTAGGGTCTGGCTCACATCCTACAACGTCTTTGGGCGGAGCGTCGAGTCGCTCCTGCCGCACTTCGGGAAGATTAGGAATGATCTGCACCGAGCTGACATTAAAGTCGGTTTCCAAGCGTATGTCTCGTTCATCTTCTTTGTCACGTTGCTTGTGCCTATCGTAGCTTTCCCGACCTCCTTTGTTGTCTACTACATCTTCACGAGGAACCTTCTCTCAGCTCTATTCATCGGAGGAGTTGTTGCCTTATGGTCTGCTGGAGTGGCCTTCTTGGTCGCCTACGTTTATCCGGCATATGTGGCCAGTTCGAAGTCGGGCAAGATCGATAACTACCTGCCGTATGCTACAAGCTATATGTCGATCTTGGCTAGCGCTGGTACCCCGCCTGATCGGATCTTCAAGTCGCTGGCGTCGACTGATCTGATTCCGGTCGTCTCGGACTACGCCAGGAACATCGTTAGAGATGTGAATGTCCTAGGCAGCGACTTGTTGACCGCCGTGAGGAAGAACTCGGAGTCTGCACCTTCTCAGATGATGAGGTCGGTCTGGGGAGGGATGGTTGCGACGATAAACTCCGGCGGAGACATAAGGAGCTTCCTTGTGGCAGAGTCCAAGGAGCTTATGCGGTACAAGCGCACGACGATAAGGAAATTCTTGGATTCCCTCGGACTGGTGGCGGAGAGTTATATATCCCTCCTTGTGGCTTTTCCGCTGATCCTCGTAGTCATGCTGGCCATTATGTCGTCGTTGGGCGGCTCTGTTGGAGGCATTTCGGTCGTGTGGTTGATGATCCTAGTGACATACGTCTTGATTCCAGTCTGCGCCTCGGTGATCGTGCTGCTCATTGACGCTATGTCTCCCAAGTAGGTGAGAAAATGGGAACCAAGGTTGAGCCAATCAAATCTGTGAAGCCTCCAAAACCCTTCATACTCTTCAGGCTCTTCGGTCCCGTTAAGGTGGAGAGGGGGACGTTCAACGCGATCGCGATCTTCTCGGTCTTTGTAGTCTTCATCGTCTCCGCCGTCGGGGTCATGATCTCATTCCCCCTCCTGAATCAGAGCTTGGGGATCTTTCTCTTGTCCGTTACGAACTACGCGGTGGTAGGACTTCTGATCGGCCTCATTCCTCCATCGCTGGCCGTCTCGGCAAACCGAAGATACGCCAACAAGGTGGATGAGAATCTGTCCGATCTCTTCAGAGAGATCGCTGAAGGCCAGAGAACAGGCATGACCTTCACACGAGCTCTGGAAGAGGCCACCAAGCGGGATTTCGGCCCGTTGACAATTGAGTTGAAGAAGGCCGTGGCTCAGATGTCTTGGGGGGTCACGTACGAGCGTGCGCTCGGCTCTCTCGCAAGGAGAGTTAATACCGCTCTTACGAGGCTCGGAGTCGCCATGATCATTGAGACGGCTAGGTCTGGAGGTAATATTCAGGAGATAATGGATGTGATCTCTGACCACGTCCGGGAACTCTATGGTCTCGATCACGAGCGCAGAACTTCGATTAGGCCATATACGGCGGTGACGTATATCGCCTTCGCGGTTTTCGTCATTACTGTAGCGGTTCTTTACTCGATGTTCCTAGGAGGAAGCAGTCAAATTGTTCTGCCGGGCGAGAGCGCTGGTCTTGCTCCGGAAGTCTACAAGTTGCTCTTCTATCACATGGCTCTTGTGGAGAGCGTAATTGGTGGGCTCGTGGCAGGTAAGATGGGCGAAGGCTCGATTGTGGCTGGGTTGAAGCACGTCTTCATACTGCTGTTGGCATCGTTTGCTGCGTTCAACCTGCTTGTCTAGCCGGGAGAACATAGGAGCATCACTGCTGAAGTGAAGAACGTCGGCTTAGCGCGCGCTGAACTTAGGAAAGCCCGGCCTTCTTTGTCGACCGTCTCTTTCTCCACAACTCAGAAAGTTAGAATCTGAGAACTGCCAACATTGGCAAAATGCCTATAGGAACGGTTGAGGTTTGTTTCACCCTTCTTGATCCTGCATTGAAAGTGTTGAAGTGACGAGGAACGATTCAGAGTATTGCCTGATTCGGTAGCCGAGAGCCTATTACTGAAGGGGCTTACAGATTCGGAAGTGGCGGAGAGAAGGAAACGCTTCGGCGCAAACACACTTCCGGAGAAGAAAGGTAGAACACCTCTCGCCATTTACATATCCCAGTTCAAGAACCCTCTCATCTACATAATTTCCATCGCTGCTGTTGTCTCGCTTCTTCTTGGTCAATATGAAGATGCCTTGATCATAGCTGTGGTTGTGCTCTTGGATAGTATACTCGGATTCTTCCAAGAACACAGGGCTGAAAAGACCATAGCGGCCCTCAGACGACTTCTGAAACCCATGGCTCGCGTGATTAGAGACGGGCATATGGCCGAGATAGAAGCAACCCAGATTGTCCCAGACGACATGGTAGCCATAAACCCTGGTGACAGAATTCCAGCCGATGGAGAACTGGTCGAAGCGGTAAACGTCAGCGTGAATGAGGCCATACTAACTGGAGAGAGCGAGGCCGTAATCAAAGGGACGGGCGATCCGCTCTTCATGGGCACAACCGCCCTGTCGGGAAGAGGTCTGATGAAGGCAACCTACATCGGTAGAGAGACCGAGCTAGGTAAGATAGCGGAATCGCTAGTCGAGATCAAGGAAGACCAAACGCCTCTCCAAATAAAGCTTGAAGACTTCAGCAAATCCTTGACTTACATAGTCGTCGCCATCAGTGTTCTAATCTTTGCATTGGGTATCCTCTCAGGCATCGGGATTCTCGAGATGCTCGAAGTATCAGTAATCCTCGCCATAGCCGCCATACCAGAAGGGCTGCTGATCGCAGTGACCATGATCCTTGTCATTGGAATGCGTGCAATTCTACGGCGAAAAGGCCTCGTTAAGAGACTCATAGCCGTGGAGACTCTCGGTTCGGTTAACGTCATTTGCACTGACAAGACAGGTACATTGACCGAGGGAAGCATGCGGGTTGTGCGCACGGACTTTCGTTCAAGGAAGACTGCCGCTCTTGTTATGACGCTATGCAACAACTTTGCCGATTCTCTAGAAGTCGCTCTCTGGGAAAATGCGAAAGCGATGGGGATGGACCCACAAGACCTGTCCGAGAAATATAGGCGTATCCACGAAGTGCCATTCACAAGTGAAAAGAAATACATGCTGACCACCAATTTTATCGATGGAGCCGAGGTGGCTTCCCTCAAAGGAGCACCTGAAATTGTCATCGACTTTTGCAAACTAGAACCAAAGGAGAAAGAAAAGATCTCCGAAGAGATCGAGGAATGGGCAAATGCAGGACTGAAGTTGATCGCCTTAGCATCCAAGCGAGATGGAAAACCTCGAGAGCTATCGAATTTCACTTGGATCGGCTTGGTTGGGATTGAGGATCCTGTGAGACCATCTGCTATAGATGCTGTTGCTCTTTGCCGCAAGGCAGGAATCAAAGTGAAGATGGTCACAGGAGACTACAGGGGAACGGCTGAAAAGGTGGCAGCTACGCTTGGCCTGACTGCCGAATCAGACCAGATCGCGGAAGGTAAAGAGCTTGAAGCCGTGACAGAGTCAGAACTGGCGAAAGTGGTCGATGATACCGCGATATTCTGTCGTGTATCGCCTCGTCATAAACTGAAGATAGTCAAGGCACTTCAGAGACGCGGGAAAGTTGTCGCCATGATTGGAGACGGGGTTAATGATGCTCCCGCCCTCAAGAAGGCAAACATAGGCGTTTCGGTGGGGAACGCAACGGATGTGGCTCAAGAGACAGCCAGCATCATCATGTTAGACAGCAACTTCGGAACCCTTGTGAACGCCGTGGAGGAAGGGAGGATCATTTTTGAGAATATAAAGAAAGTCGTAGCCTACGTTTTGTCTGACTCTTTTGCGGAGATATTCACTATCTTTGGAGCGATTCTCTTGGGCTGGCCAGCCCCTTTGACGGTGGCCCAGATACTTTGGATTCACCTGATCTGCGACGGGCCTTTGGATATTGTTCTTGGTTTTGAGAGAGGCGAGAAGGGAATAATGGAGGAGAAGCCTAAGAGTCTGAAAGAGAGTATTCTCGACAACAGCAACAAATTCTTGATCTTCGCTATAAGCGGCCTATCTGCTATTGTCTCTCTCCTTCTATTCCAGCACTTTTGGCAAATCGACGGAGACATAACAATGGGCAGAACCATCGTGTTCACGTTGCTGGCCATCACGGATCTGGTCTACGTTTTCTCATACCGCAGTCTACGCCAATCCATCTTCATGTCAGACAACTTCTTCTCGAATAGAGCTCTCTTTGGAGCAGTTATCCTAGGTTTCGGTGAACAGATCTTGGCTATCCACGCCCCGTTTATGAACGATCTCTTGGATGTGGCTCCTATGCATCTCCCAGACTGGGCATTAGTTCTAGGCTGTGCCCTTGGCATAACGTGTTTCGTAGAAGTCGTGAAGTACGTAACAAGGCGCAACCGAAAATAGCAGTGGGGCGGAAGTTGTTTTACTTGGCATGCCTCCTAGCGCGCGCTAAGAGAGTGCCTAGACTCCCGCCTACTCCTATTAGGAACTTCATCGTTGTGAGCCCTGCAGAGGCTAGGACTGAGCTGAGGGCGACATTTTCCTTGTCACTCTGCATGCTCGTGACCGCCGATTTTCATCGGGCCTGAACAGGGAAAGTCGATAAAAGGGTTGCTAGATGGACCAGTGAATCGGATGAAGACGATATCAGGATTGTATTCGTGAGGAAACTTTAAGGTTATCACGTACGAGAAACCACTGGTCGAAGGATTCTGCATTGAAGACGTCTTCATCATGTGGGATATGCGGCTTCGGAGTCTACTTACCTCTTTTCAGGATCAGCTCAACAGACGTGGCCAGGGCTTGGGGAAGAAGCGTTGGTCTTGCTTCCACCGACGAAAGATCTGTGGCTTCGCTTGATGAGGATGTTGTCACCATAACAGTCGAGGCTTCGAAGCATGCTCTGCAGAGAGCTAGGATTGACCCACAGGAATTGGGTGCTGTACTTGTGGGAACGTGCACAGAGCCTTACCAGTCGCTCTCGTGCGGCACGATCGTCGGCAATGCTTTGGGAGTCTCGCAGAAGATGCTGGCCGCAAATCTGGGATTCATGGGGAAGAGTGGAACCGAGGCACTGCAGAGTCTTCTTGGTCTGGTCGGTAGCGGAATGATCCGATATGGGTTGGCCGTGGGTGCCGATGTCTGTTTGACGAGGCCAGGAGATGATTTGGAGCAGAGTGGTGGAGCTGGAGCTGCTGCGCTGGTCGTTGGCGATGTCTCTTCAGAGACTGTCGCGCGTTTCGAAGGGTCTTTCTCTCTCGTGTCTGAGGTACCCGACTCTTGGAGGCGCTCCGGCGAGTCTTCTTGGCAGCAGACTGGCAGATTCTCCAGCGATTCTTCTTTGCGTATGGTGGTGGAGTCCTGCCGCGGGCTGATGACGGAGCTGGAGCTGAAGCCTCAGGATTTCTCTTACTGTGTATTTCAGCAGTCTTCATCCAGATTCGCTGGTGATGTTGCGAAGTCTCTTGGATTCTCTCCCGAGAAGGTCAAGGCGGGCAGCATATTCCCGATTGCGGGGAATCTGTTGTCTGCGTCTAGCCTCGTGGGGTTGTGCGCGGTCCTTGACGTTGCGCAGGTTGGGGAAAGAATTCTTCTCGCCTCTTACGGGTCAGGAGCTGGAAGTGACGCGTTCAGCATAGTGGTCGACAACGGAATTACCGAGAAGAGGATGATCGCTCCTAGCGTCGCTTCTCTGAT
>Ga0209314_10000457_pt1 | contig 18136 bp, 11 predicted proteins | sample I19B2metaG_FD_184146 | JGI IMG/M metagenome (GOLD analysis project Ga0209314, IMG submission 184146) | Lake sediment bacterial and archeal communities from Gulf of Boni, Indonesia to study Microbial Dark Matter (Phase II) - ​I19B2 metaG... | ecosystem: Environmental > Aquatic > Freshwater >... | reverse complement strand
TATTTATGAAAAAATACTTTTACATCCTCTTAATTATTTGTGCCTGTTCCGGCAAGGAAAAGAATATAAATATTGAATTCTCACTGGCAGGAGAATGGAAATTCCGTATTGATTCCCTCGATCAGGGGATTAATGAAAAATGGTATGAAGCAGATATGAATGAGACAGTTAAGCTGCCGGGTTCCATGGCTGAAAACGGTAAAGGTTATGATGTGTCACTTTCAACCAACTGGACAGGAGATATTGTCGACAGGTCATTTTTCAATGATAATAAATATGAGAAATACCGGCAGCCCGGGAACTTTAAAGTTCCATTCTGGCTTCAGCCCGTAAAGTACTACAGGGGAGTTGCCTGGTATCAGAAAGAATTTGAATTACCTCAGGAGTTTGCTGCTCAGAGAGTTTTCCTTTACCTGGAAAGGCCACACTGGGAGACTACAGTTTTTGTAAACGGGAAGGAAGCAGGCAGGCAGAACAGTCTTGCCGTTGCACATCAGTATGATATAACTGATTTCTTCGCTGCCGGTAAAAACAGGATTAGTATCAGGGTAAATAATGATATGGTGGTTCCTGTGGGCGTAAATTCCCATAGTGTAAGCGATCATACACAGTCGAACTGGAACGGTATTGCCGGAGACATAAGCCTCAGAGCCCTGCCTTCAGTGTATATCGATGATGTGGCAATTTACCCTGACATAAAGAATAATAAGGCAAAGGTTTTAGTTGAGGTAAGGAATAAATCAGGGAATGGGTTTAATGGAAGGATCGTTCTGAAAGCTAATAGTCAGAATGATGTTAAGGTGAAGGCAAAAAGTGTATCAGCTGTATCAGATTCCGAATTGTTTCAGCTGGTTATTGATTATCCCATGGGAAAGAAATTTAAGACATGGGATGAATTTTCCCCGGTCCTCTACACTTTGGAAGCCAGCCTGCGAGATCATGAAGGGAGAGTTTTACAGGCACATAAAAGTAACTTCGGAATGCGTGAGTTCAAAGCATCAGGGACCCGTTTTGAAATAAACGGTCATCCGGTTTTCCTGAGGGGAACTCTTGAGTGCTGTATTTTCCCTTTGACAGGCTATCCTCCAACCGATGAAGAATCGTGGAAGAGGGTGCTGAAGACCTGCAGGGATTATGGCCTGAATACAATCAGGTTTCATTCCTGGTGTCCGCCTGAAGCAGCTTTTGCTGCTGCTGATAAGCTGGGTATGTACTTCCATATAGAATGTTCATCATGGGCCAACCAGGGTACTCAGCTTGGAGAAGGAGGCATTATTGACGATTATATTTACAGGGAAGGAGACAGGATTCTCAAAGCCTACGGCAATCATCCTTCATTCTGCATGCTTGCTTACGGAAATGAACCTGCCGGTAATAAACAGAGTGAATATCTGGGCAGACTTATTGATTACTGGAAAGCAAAAGACAACAGGCATCTTTACACCTCAGCTGCAGGCTGGCCTTTCATTCCTGAAAATGAGTATAACCTCGCTCCTCAGCCGAGAATTCAGGTCTGGGGAGGAGGTTTAAAAAGTATAATCAACCGTGAGGCTCCGCAGACTATGTATGATTTCAGGGATATTATCTCCAGGTACACTATTCCGGTTGTAAGTCATGAGATAGGGCAGTGGTGCGTTTATCCGGATTTTAAGGAAATTGATAAGTACACCGGAGTTCTTAAGGCAAGGAATTTCGAGATTTTCCGGGAATCACTTCAGGAAAACGGAATGGGTGATCAGGCTGAAGATTTCCTGATGGCATCCGGCAAACTGCAGGCTTTATGTTATAAGGCAGATATTGAGGCAGCACTGAGAACACCGGGATTTGCCGGATTCCATCTGCTGCAGCTTCATGATTTCCCGGGACAGGGAACAGCACTGGTGGGGATACTCAACCCGTTTTTTGAATCAAAAGGGTATATATCTCCTGAAGAGTTCAGAATGTTCTGCAATTCTGTCGTTCCCCTGGCCAGGATTGAAAAGCATGTTTATAAAAACAATGAATCGCTGAGCGGAAAGGTTGAAATAGCCAACTTCGGGGCAACTGAAATCAAAAACAGTGTTGTTGCATGCAGACTTATCGGCAGCAAAAATGACACTATTGCAACACACTTGATGGATAAGTCTTCTTTCGGAATCGGAAATTGTATTCCGGCAGGATCATTCTCATTCAGTCTTCAAAAAATCACTGAACCTTGTAAACTGAGATTAGATGTTTCAATTGAGAATACACAATATCATAACAGCTGGGATATCTGGGTATATCCTGCAGATCAGAAGACAGAACCGGGCGCGGTACTGATAACCGACAGGCTTGATGCATCAGCAGAGTCTGTACTTAAAAAGGGAGGATCGGTATTGTATCTTCCTTACGGGAAAGTTGCAAAAGGAAAAGGAGCTGAGATCGCTATTGGTTTTTCCAGCATATTCTGGAACACAGCCTGGACCAATAACCAGCCTCCTCATACGCTTGGTATTCTTTGTGATCCTGATAACCCTGCATTTAAAAATTTCCCCACAGATTTCCACAGCAACTGGCAGTGGTGGGATCCTGTTTCACATTCACAGGCAATGGTAATAGATGATCTTCCCGGAGAACTAAGACCAATAATTCAACCTGTTGACGACTGGTTTAGAAACAGGAAACTTGCACTTGCCTTCGAGGTAAAAACTAGCGGAGGCAAGCTGATGGTTTGCAGCATAGATATGAAAAATCTTAATGATGATCGTCTGGTTACAAAACAACTGATGTCATCGATGTTGAATTATATGAATTCAGAGTCTTTTAATCCTGAAGCAGAGGTTAATATAGCTAAGATCAGAGATTTATTCAGTCGTAACTGATCTGCTAAGGTTTTATGCATGTACAAGATTTATTTTTTTCCCAACAGATGTAAGGTTTTCAAGCACCATTTCCTCAGTGTACATGCCGGCAACCACAGCTGAGAGATCCTGATTCTGAAGAGCCCAGAGGAATGCCTTGACCTGTAGTTTCATCTCATCAGGGATTATGTGATTAAGCTTGTCAACCCTCCACTGAGGAACAGGCACCTGTACAGGGTCATAAGGAGTTGCAACAGCCATTGCTGCCTTCATTGCGATAAGACCAATGCCTTTATCCTTTGCCTTTCTGAGCAGGGGGTCGAGGAAAGCATGGTTAATAACGTTATATGCCAGCAGTATCACATCAAAATAATCCAGTTCAAAAGCAGTATTCATCAGGGCTTCCATTCCGTGATGCGTTGAGAAGCCCAGGTGCTTTACCTTGCCCTGTTTCTTCAGTTCCCTGAATGTTTCAATAATTACAGGACAACTTATCTCCTCAGGAGTTGCTGCTGCATGCGGGCAATGAAGAACATCAAAGTATTCAGTACCGACTCTCTTGAGTGATTCTTCAACACTGGTGATAATTACTTTTTTCAGTTCAGGGCTGGATTCAACCCTTTCACCATATTTATCCATCATGGCATTGCTAAGGAAAGCACCGTCGAGCTGGTTTCTTTGCCCAGGCCAGTAGACCATAAAGTATTCTGATCTCTCAATTCCGCATTCCAGCCGGCTCCTGTTAGCTTTGTTCTGTATTTCCTCTTTTGCAGAGTCATTTAGTTTATCGAATATCTCTTTATAAAGCCTGTTTCTGGTAGTATAAAAAGGAGTAACCTTAGTTGCAATGAAAACCTTATCTCTTTTTGAGGAAGTGTTAAATACTTTTGCAAGAGTTTCTTCTGCAAGCCCCCTGTTGTAAGCCGGAGCGGTATCAAAATAATTTATCCCCTTCTCAAATGCAATTTCCACTGGACGGGTATTTTCAGGAGAATTTCTCTCTGTACCGTAAACAAGTTCTGAAATCATAAGGCCTGTTCTTCCAAGCTGCCGGTAAACCATACCTTCCTGTTTATTCCTCCATTCCTGTTTGGCAGGAAAAGCAGATTTTACGGAATGCATACCATTGAAGTCAGAACCATTAAGATTAAAAAGTGGTGCCGATAGTGCCGCCAATGAGCTTTTCTGCAAAAAACTTCTTCTGCTTAATGCCTGTGATTTTTTCTTTTCCATGGGCTCTGTTTTGTAGATAATTGTCTTGTTAAAATTAAGATAATATTTCCTTATATTTAACGGGATTAACTTAATATGACAGAAACTATGGGTAAAAAGCGCTTAATTATATTTACCACCCTCCTGATACTTTTTTCCGGAATTATCAACGGGCAGATATATGAGTGGAGGGGGCCTGACCGGAACGGAATAATACCTGAGACAGGTTTGCTGAAAGCGTGGCCTGAAAAGGGCCCTGAAATGATATGGTCTTACCAGGGATTGGGAGAAGGACACACAAGCATAGGTCCGGGGAAAGACAGGTTTTTTATCACAGGTCTTGAAAACAAGACAGGGTTCCTCTTTGCATTTGATTATAACGGTAACCTTATCTGGAAAAAGCCTTATGGTCCTGAATGGGATGAGAACTATGCCGGACCCAGATCCACCCCGCTTGTTATTGACGACCTGGTATATTTCCAGAGCGGGCATGGAGTGATATATTGCATTAATGCCGGTTCTGGCGAAAAAGTCTGGACATTGGACATGCAGAATCGCTTTGGCGCAAGAAAAGTAACATGGGGACTGGTTGAAAACATGCTCATTGAAGGTGACAGGATCTTCTGCACCCCGGGAGGGATCAAGGACAATGTGGCCTGCCTGAACAGGTTTACAGGTGAAACAATATGGACAAGTCCTGGGAACCTGAAACCCTCTGCTTACTGCTCTTCAATTTATGTACGGCACAGGAATGCCGAGCTCATTGTTACAATGACTGATGGCTCAATAATCGGGGTTGATGCAAAAACAGGCCAGTTTTACTGGGATGTAAACCAGAACCAGACTTATAAGATCCATGCAAACGTTCCATTGTATTCAAACGGAATAGTTTACTGTGCCAGTGAGAATGAAACCAGCAATAACGGCCTTGTTGCCTTAAAGCTATCCGATGACGGAAAAAAGGTAACCCAGCTCTGGAGGAACATGGATTTCAAAAACCTCATGGAAGGCTTTATACTGAGGGATGGTCTTATCTATGGTTCTGTTTATAATTCAAATAAATGGATGTGTGTTGATATTACCGATGGCAAAACACTTCATTCGTTCACTGATTTCGGTGACGGAAGCATCCTTCTTGCCGACGGGTTTTTCTATTGTTACAGTAAGAAAGGGGAGATGGCTCTTATGAGTGCTGACAGGAATGCCTTTAAGGCGATCAGCAGGTTCAGGATTCCTTTGGGAGAAGGACCGCATTTCTCGCACCCTGTGATTTACAAGGGAAGACTGTATGTGAGGCATGGGAGTGCGTTGATGGTGTATAAGATAAAGGCGTAAGGCGGAAGGCGTAAGGGTGCAGGGCCAGAAGGCTCTATTCCCCCTTTGAAGGGGGTAAGGGGGATGTTTTTCAGGTATAATATATCAGATTAGTATTCTTAAAATGAACAATATGACCAGGTTACCAATCTTTTTCTTTATAGCCCTGATCCTTATCGGCTGCAGTAATGATAAATCAGGTACTGACCAATTTTCCTCTTTCGACAGGGCAAAGCTTCACCCGATAGAAATGAACAAGCCGGCAATTGGTTTTTTTGATGGTGCATTGCTTGGCAATGGTGGTATGGGAGCTGTAGTCACAACAAGACCTGATGCAATCGTAATTTATTTCGGACATAATAATGTCTGGGATATACGTGTGGCTGAGGATAACAGGGAAAAGATTAAAACCTTTGACTATGTATTTAATAAGGTTAAATCAATACCCGATACACTTGCACTTCTTACCGATGACCCCTGGTATGCCGAATACAGCACCATGGCAGCTGAGAATTACAGGAAACCATATCCCCGTCCGTTTCCATGCGGATCAGTATTGTTGGGATTTGATCTGAGGAATGCAGAAATGCTTGGTCATAAGCTCGATATATCTAACGGTATGTGTGAGGTTTATCTTCTGACCAATGAAAAGAAACATATAGTACTTCAGGTCTTTGCTGATATGGTTGATGATAAATTATGGATGAGACTTGTCGATGAAACCGGATCCCCGGCAGCCAGCGTATTTGACAGGGTACATGTTATGCCTGATCCGTCAACACCGAATGAATTTCCGGCATATGGAATTACTGAGGACCTTTCCCGAGGAACACTTTCATTCAGGCAGATTATGCCATATGAGGAACCAGCTGTATACGACCCGACAAAAGGTCATCCTAAAGATGAAGCATTTTCCCTTTCAGTGAAGGTGAATTCTGAACTTAAAAAGACCTCCAGGATAAACTGGGATGGTAATAATGAAAGCATGGGTAAGCTGGAAGGCTCAATCACGGGAAAGGATAGTTTTGTTGGCTATATAACTCTTGATGAGGATTTAAGCTCCTCCCTGCCGCCGGCACCTGAGAACCTTCAGGATCCTTCCTTTCAGGATTTTGAAGCATCCCGTGAAATGAGCGATGGATTATGGAAGGAATACTGGAATAAATCGGGAGTGGCTCTTGAAGACCAGTTCCTGGAAAAGATATGGTACCACAATCTTTATTTCCTGAATTGTGCTGTAAAAGAGGGTGTTAATACCCCCGGATTGTTTGCCAACTGGAGTTACAACAACATAGGAACTGCATGGCATGGCGATTATCATATGAACTATAATACACAGCAACCCTTCTGGGTGACATTCTCCAGCAATCACCTTGAAAAGAACCTGTCATATGTAAGTCTTATTGAATTTCTGATGGATGTGAGCAGAAGCTGGGCCAGGGAATACTATAAGCTTCCCGGGGCATATTTTCCTCACTCGGCATACCCTGTGGAAATGACCATGAATCCATATCCTGTCCCGCACTGGGGATGGGAAATCTGTGAAACTCCCTGGGCAGTCCAGGGATTGTGGTGGCATTATCTTTATTCCTGCGATAAGGAGTACCTGAAAAACAGGGGCTATGAACCAATTAAGGCAGCAGTTGAATTCCTTGTTGCCTATATGAAGCGACCTGAGGCAAGAGGTCCGCAATGGAATGATAACAAATACCATGTATTTCCGACTATACCACCTGAACTTTATGCACTGAGGCCGGGATTTAAATATAATTTCGACTGCACTGTTGACCTGACTCTTATTAAGTTCATCTTTAAGGCTTTTCAGGAAGCTGTTAATGTCCTTGACCTCAGGGAAAGTGAGGCTTCCCTGCTTGCTGATGTTGAAGATATCCTCGAAAATTACCCTGATTACCCCACTGCTGATTCAGACAAATACGGGAAGGTTATAGTATCAGTACCGGGTGAACATGACCAGGTTGTTTACAATGTTCCAAATGTGCTGATAACAGTTTTTCCCGGAGAGGATCATGGTCTGCATTCAGATCCGGAGACACTTAATCTGGTGAAAAATACTTTCATGAATCAGCAGAATGAAGGAGGAAACGACCTGGTATTCAAAAACCTGCAGGCTGCAAGGATAGGAATGCTTGATCTGGAAAAGTTCAAAAGACAGATATACTATTGTCTGTTGCCAAACGGTACAGCATCTGACCGGGCAATTCAGGTTCACGGCAGGTACAATGACTTTGGGAATTATGGATTCATGGATCACATGGGGGTATGGTTCGAGAACTTTGCACTGCCTGCAGTTATTAATGAATGTATGATGCAGAGTTACAAAGGAGAGATAAGGCTTTTCCCGAACTGGCCCTATGACAAGGATGCTGAATTTCACAACCTCAGGGCTGCTGGTGCATTTCTTGTAAGTGCGCGGTTAAGGAATGGTAAAATCGAGAATGTCAGAATAATAAGTGAAGCCGGGAATAAGCTCAGGTTAATAACCCCTGCCGGTGTGATTGAAAGGGAAACAAAAAAGGGAGAGGAAATTGTACTAAAATCTTTATGATATGAACCGTACATCAAACTGCCTTGCAAAGCTTGAAAGGATGAAAAAGGCCCTGAACCACCAGGAACCTGACAGGATACCGGTAAGCGATTTTTTCTGGGGGAGCTTTATACGAAGGTGGCGTGAGGAACTTAAACTGCCTGAAGATGCCAGTCCATATTATTATTACGATCTCGACTGGATAGTGACAACTCCCAATATGGATCCCTTCATACAAGCGTTTGAAACTGTCCGCGAGAATAGTGAAGAGGTGGTTATCAAAACAGGATTTCTGGCAACAATAAGGAAGAGATTTGATTTTCCGATGCCTGAATGGATATCGTTTGACACAACTTCAATTGAAAAGCTGGAGGCCCTTGAGTTTGATGATCCTGCCGATCCCAGGAGGTTCTTTTCTTCGGGCGATAACCAGATTGCAGGTGTCGGAGATGGATTTGAAAGAAATTCTGCTCCCTGGATTGATACGGTAAAGAAACTCAGGCCTGATTTCCCTGTATACGGCAGTATTATTGAATGTTCGGAATGTCTTACAAGACTGATCGGACAGGAGAATTTTCTCTTCTGGATTGGTATGTATCCTCAGAGACTCGGCGCTGTGATAAACAGGATAGGTCAGTTCTATCTCGACGGTACCAGGGCTCAGATAAAAGCAGCCGAAGGGCTTCTCGACGGATTTGTGATATGGGGTGATGTGGCATACAAAAATTCGATGCTCTTCGATCCGGATTACTGGCGTGATTATTTCAGACCATGGGTTAAGGCAATGATAGACGAATGCCACAAAAACAAACTGCCTGTTATCTATCATGGCTGCGGTAATGTTAATGCAATCCTCGGAGATTTTGCCGATATGGGGCTGGATGCGTATAATCCGCTTGAGGTAAAAGCCGAGATGGATGTCATTAAGCTGAAAAGACTCTACAGGAATAAAATAGGATATTGCGGCAACAACGACATAATGATCTGGGAAACAAATGACCTTGAGCTTATAAGGCGTGAAACGCTGAAAAAGCTGAACGCGGCAAAGGGAGGAGGATTCATCTTCCAGTCTGATCATTCTGTATCCGGATCTGTTTCGGGCCGTACATATGATTATATTGTAAAGCTGGTGAGGGAGTACGGTAAGTACCCGCTGAAGCTCGGGGAGTTTGATATTGAAATTTAAGGGCGCACGACGCACGACACACGGCATACGATAATAGATTCTACAAGTAAATGAAAAGAAGAGAATTCCTTAAAACAACATCCGCCGCTGGGGCACTGGCTTTAATAAACTCAGGAGCATTAAAGGCAGAAATGATCAGCGGGCAGAAGGACATCACTTACAACACTCTTCCACTCTGGAAGGGCTTCAATCTCCAGGAGAAATTTACTCACAAACCCGATGAATGGATGGATATTGCACCTGAATGGGGAGCTAAGAATGAACCGTTCAGGGAATCTGATTTTGCCGCTATCCGTGAACTCGGATTTAACTACGTAAGGTTGCCGATGTCATATAAATGCTGGTGTGAGGAGGACGACTGGTATAAGCTGAAGGAGAAGCATCTGAAAGAAATTGATCAGGCAGTTGACTGGGGTAAGCAGTACGGACTTCATGTCTGTATCAATTTCCACAGGTCTCCGGGTTATACAATAAATGATGTAGTATTCAAACCTCAGTATAAAGAGAAAACAAGTATCTGGGATGACGAGGAAACACTGAAAGCATGTGCTTTCCACTGGAAGCATTTTGCGGAGAGATATAAAGGCATACCGAACAGCAGGGTGAGTTTTAATCTTTTTAATGAGCCGACAGGTACCACGGAGGAGAAGCACGATAAAGTAATAAGATACCTTGTTGGGGAAATAAGGAGTATCGATCCTGATAGGCTCATTGCTATTGACGGATATGATTTCAGACCAAGCACCAACCTTGTTGACCTGAAAATAGCCCAGTGTGCCAGAGGTTATACACCTGGTATTGTTACACATTACAAAGCCGCATGGGCATTCTCTCCATTAAATACACCTCCAACCTGGCCGATGAAGGATGACAAAGGGGAACTATGGGACAGGTCAAGACTGATAAAACATTTTCAGCCATGGAAGGATATTGAAGCAAAAGGTATCGGAGTCTATGTAGGTGAATTCGGAGTTTATAACCAGACTCCTCATGATGTCACTCTTGCTTTCCTGAAGAATAACCTGGAGTTATGGAAACAGAACAAATGGGGCTATGCAATGTGGTGCTTCAGGGGATCATTCGGAGTTGCCGACAGTGGCAGGAAGGATGTGAGGTATGAAAACTACAATGGAATGAAACTTGACAGGGAAATGATAGAGTTACTAAAATAAAAGCCACCCTCAAATGAAGAATTGTGTTGTAATTCTTGTGATTTTGGCTTCGTGTACATATTCAAAACAGGATACAGCTGAGGCAGCTCCCTGGGCTGTTACAATAAACATGGCGGAACTCCCAAAGTTCATGCTCGTTGATTATGTTAAGGTTTTCAGCAGTAAAATAAATAGTTTGAAAAGATGAAAAAGATAAGCTTGGTAATTGCCTTAACAACTTGTATCTCAGTGCTTACTTTATCAGGACAATATGAAAAGCCTGGAAAATTCGGACCTGGAGATAAGGTTTATTCAGGAGTAAATATTCACTTTACCACCGGGCATGAGAAAGATCTGGATATGATTGCTGCTGCCGGATTTAAAATAATCAGGATGGATTTTGCCTGGCAGAGTACGGAAAAGGAAAAAGGGGTGTATGACTGGTCAGCTTATGATGAACTGACTGCAAACCTGAATAAACGGGGGATAAGAGCGCTCTATATCCTCGATTATTCCAATTCGCTCTATGAGGAACAAACTGAATCGAAAGATCCGATATCGGGACAAATAACAAAATCGGTAGCCGCACCCAATGATGAAGAGAGCGTTGCAGCCTTTGCAAAATGGGCAGCAGCTTCAGCATTGCACTTCCGCGGGAATAATATTATATGGGAAATATGGAATGAACCTAATATAAATTTCTGGAGACCTGCACCCGATGTTGAGCAATACAATAAACTTGCGGCTGCAACCTGCAAAGCCATCAGGAAAGCTGTTCCGGAGGCCATAATTATAGGGCCCGCTACCTCACAGCTACCTGTGTCGTTCATTGAAGCATTCCTTGCTTCAGGTATTGCAGAATATATTGATGCGGTTAGTGTTCATCCATACAGAAGGTACAACCTGTCACCCGAGACTGTTGCTGAAGATTACAACAGGATACGTGAACTGATCACTAAGTACACTCCTGCAGGCAGATCTGAAATTCCCATTGTTAGCGGTGAATGGGGATACTCTTCTTCCTCCAAAGGCGTTTCTGTTGAGACACAGGCGGCTTATATTGTAAGGATGCAGCTTGCCAACCTGGTATACCGTATCCCTTTTTCGATATGGTATGACTGGAAAAATGACGGACCGGATCCGGATGAGCATGAACACAATTTCGGGACAGTAACAAATGACCTGGCACCAAAACCTGCCTATACTGCGATTAAAAATATGAATGATCAGCTCAGAGACTTCACTCTGGTCCGAAGAGTGGATGTTAGGAGAAGTAATGATTTTGTACTTCTTTTCAGGGATGATAAGGGTAACAAAAAAATTGCCGCATGGACCACTGAAGTTCCTCATACTGTAATTCTTGATGAGTCTGAGCTTAAGAAATATACCGGGATGACGGCAAGAGACTGGGAAGGTAATGAACTGAATGTCGTAACGGACCAGGGAAAAGTTGTTGTTAACCTGGGTCCCTATCCTCAGTACATCTTATTTCCGGGGCGTTGATAATTTAATCGTAGGTATTACCACATTGTATCGGGAAAACTGTCAGGTAATTGATGCAGACAGGGTGAAAATTGGCAATTAGCAGATTGCCCCAAAGGCACTTTTTGCCGTCCAGGCACAAGTTTTATTGAGTATTACGAATTTCGCCAATGGCGGTATTGATTTGAAACTGACCACATCCCACTGTTGAGAGACACGGTTCGAAGTGTGATTTTAAAGTGTTTTTGAAGAAGTTTATAAGGTTAAGAATATTATTTACCTTTGTTAACCCGGGGCAGTGCTTTTCATAGCATTGACCGTGTTAGGTTTAGGGGTATTTAAATATTGTTATCAAGATTATTCACTTAGTTTAATGATAGTATTATTTCCGACCACAAATCCAGTGTTTTTACTTGGAAAGTAGATTGAAAATAAGTGATTTACGGTTCCACTCTCCATTGTCGACCAATTTGATCCACCATCTTTTGTCTTTAAGAGAACACCATCCCACCCTGTTGTGTACCCAACATTCTGAGTAGTAAAACAGATTGAAAATAGACCTTTATCTGATTGATTTACAGTAGTCCAATTTATTCCTCCATCTGTAGTCTTAATAATCACTCCTTTTTCAGTTAGAAGATCTTTTCCCGCTGCAAAACCACTATTTTGATCAACAAAATTCACGGATTCTAGCCAAAGATTGTTTCCATTCAATAAAGTCCAGGTATTACCTGAGTCTAGGGTTTTTAGAATTGCACCGGCCCATCCTACTATATAGCCAACATTCTCATCAACAAAACTAATTGACGTTAAACAATACCTTGTTTCACTACGTACATAGTCCCAGGTTGCTCCACCATTCTCAGTTTTTAAAATTGTTCCCACGTCCCCCACGATGAATCCTCTTTCGGTGCTGAGGAACGTTACTGCATTCAAATTACCATCCCATCGATCGATGTTTATCCAGGTCTTACCTCCGTTGGAGGTTTCCAGAATAGTACCACCATCTCCAACACAAAAACCCTTATTTTCATCCACAAAGAAGACAGAAGATAAGTATCCAGACTCACCAGATGCAGTAGCTGTCCACCATCTTCCTCCGTCAGTTGTTTTATATATTGTATCATAATTACCAACAATCCATCCAGTATTGTTATCTAAAAAGAAGACTGACATTAATCCACCTTTAATATCTTCAGATTTAATTAAGATCTCAGGTAATTCTGGGGATTCATCTTTTTTGCAAGCTGAAAAATGACAGACAATAATTATTGACACCACAATAACAAAAATCTTTTTCAAAATATTTTCGAGTTAAAATTTTGTAATCCAAATATCGATACTCATCCCTTAATCCTACTTTTTATATAAGGATTAAAAATACACATAATTTACCGATTGGGTAGTTATTACGGACTTTATGTAGTCTTTTTTGCACTACTGATTTAATTCGTAATTAATAGTCACCAACACTTCATACTTCCGCCCGGTCAGTCACAATGGCAAAGCGACCGACGCAAGGCTCAAGGAGGAGTTAATTCAGTATGAGGGTAGCCGGAGACTGATGTAGTAATCAACTCATTGGCAGCTCTGTTAACCGGTAAACGGATTGATGGTCATCCATTGAAGTTTTACCCTGTATAAGCCAGTCCCGGAACCGGAACCATCTTTGGGATATCAACAGATCCGAAGTTAAACTCTTTGGGTCCCAGTTGCATGTCAGAGTTCATCATCTCTTCGTATGTCACCTCTTTTCCGGTATAGGCTGAAACTCTTCCCATAATTGCAACGAGGGTAGCGACAGCGGTATTCTCTATTTCATTTATCACCTTGCCGTTGCGGATTGCCGTAACAAATGTTATCTGCTCCTGAAAGTGAGGCTCAACAATGGAACCTTTTCCGGGATTGCCATCTTTATCCGGTGGGTATTCATATTGCCAGATTATATTTCCTTTTATGTCATAAACAGCGCCGGTACAGTCTGTAGATCCTTTTGTTCCCTGTATCCTGTCTGATACATTAGGTGTACATCCGTTTATCTGACGGCACATACTGTGAAAGTGTATGCCGTTTTCAAATACGAAATCAACACTGAAGTTATCGTACTGATCACCGGTAACCCGCCGCTGCCTTGAGCCAAAACCAGTGGCTTTGACAGGGTGTGTTCCGGTAAACCAGTTCATTAAATCAATGTTATGAACATGCTGCTCTACGATATGGTCGCCTGAGAGCCAGCACCAGTTCACCCAGTCGCGGATCATATACTCCATCTCGCTCCATGCAGGATTGGGATCGCGGTGCCATAACTTTTGCATATTGAAGTAAATATTTCCGCCGACAATTTCACCAATGGCACCCTGGGAAACCTGCTGCCAGTTGGCGGCACGGTCGCGCTGATGCCGGTAATGTGTTCCGGGCATAATACAAAGATCCTTGCCCTTAGCCTTTTGTGCAGATGCCATAATTGATCTTACACCAACAGGATCAACAGCTACAGGTTTTTCTGCAAATACATGTTTCCCGGCCTGAATGGCTGCTGCCAGGATCTGAGGCCGGAAGTATGGAGGTGTTGCATCGAGAATAATATCAACATCGGAAGCAATTACCTTTTCGAAGGCATCAAATCCCACAAAACAGTTTTCGATTGCGATTTCCTGACCTTTGGATTTCAGCAGTGTGGCCCTGCAGTTATCCACACGATCCTGAAATGTATCTCCCAGCGCAACAATTTTCAGGTTTGGTCCCGCATCCAGGAAGTTAATAGCTGCGCCTGTCCCGCGACCTCCGCATCCTATGAGTCCTGCTTTGAGAATGGGTCCGTCGGGAGCCCGATCCAACATCAATGGTAATTCCACTCTTTTCTCTGTTTCGCGGGCACAGCCAGTAATTATTGAAGGAACGACTATTCCTGCAATGCCTGCAGTTGCTGTTTTTCCAAGAAAATTGCGCCGGGTAATAATTGATTTTTTCATATCAGGAAGGATTTTTGATTTATTAATTAACAGGTAACTTAAGGTTGTCAAATTTGATGATTATATAAATTTAGTTCTTTCTCCGGATTGACAGGTATCTCCAAATCAAATTGCAACAGTATTTTTTCGGCTATTTATATCATATTATTTATTCTTAATACCAGTAACTGTCTCACTTCAGTTCAGGGTTGATCCTGGAGTTAATGTAATGAGGCTGAGATTCAATGAGGATATTAAAGGTCCTTCACCTGTCTGTTCCCTTTAATAGATTTATCAGTATTACCCCGTTAGAACCCCTGGAACCATAAATTGCAGCAGCCGAGCCCTTAAGTACCTCTATTGACCTCACCATCTGGGGATCGATATTCTCTATGGTAGACACCGGAATTCCATCAACAACAAGCAAAGGTTCAGTACTCAGATTGACCGAGGTGGTACCTCTTATCATAATGCTCGTTCCATTAACCATAACACCAGGAACCCTTCCCCGGATCATTTCATAAATATTATTATAGCCCGAATACTGTAATTTTGTCCCGTCTATCTGGTCTACAGGTGTTGTAAGTTCTTTTTTCTTCACCCTGGTGTAACCGGCATCTACCGTTTCATCACCCGAATCAGCTTTCAGGACATTCTGATACGGAAACTTGCTGCTGAATGTAAAATTGACATTGGTCCTGCCACCTATTAACTCTTCAACAAATCCAATGGATGGGGTATAAACGCCGATCTTTTTGCTGTCCTTTTTAATTTTGATCTTAAAAAATCCCTTACTGTCAGTACCATCGCCGCTTTTTTCTCCATCAACCATAATTATTGCATTGGCAACCGGGTAACATGCACTGTCAACCCTTACAACAACAGACCCTGTGATTGTGATTGTTCCCCCGGATTTCTGACCGAATAAGCCTGTCAGAGAGTTTGCAGCCAGAAAAACGAATAATAGTATGATGATTCTATTATTCATAATGTAAGATTTAAATAACGAAGGTATTAATAAATATTCATTTACATATACCAGTCCTTAACTCTCTGGCTGTAAATTATTTGTATTTAAGAGTGTAAAACATAATTATACTTTGGTAATTAGATGAAACAAATTACCAGACTAACTGGTTTTCAAGGAGACTGTCTCAAAAGCATCTTTTTCTATATCCACCCCTAAATCCCCCAGGGGGGACTTATTGAAAATCAGTGGATTTGAAAGCCCCCCTTGGGGGGTTGGGGGTAAAATCAGACTTATAAGACAGCCCCTTTAGAGTGAGGTGGAAAGACAACGAGGAATTAGGGTGAGGTTGTTGGGATTACAGCCTCACTTCGTTCGGCTGTGATCCCCGGGGGGGTATCCAACAAAGCCATAGCAAACCAGGCAGCCATCTGGCTGCCATGGTGTTTTGTTTTTCTCATTGGCTTCACAAAACGGGATTTGCTCGCCTATTCGAAAAATAAAACCCTCACTGCAAAAAGCAGTGAGGGTTTGCTATGGCTTTGCGGAGAGAGGGGGATTCGAACCCCCGGTCCCGCTTCTAGCGGGACACACGCTTTCCAGGCGTGCCAGTTAAACCACTCCTGCATCTCTCCCTTTGACCACCGAAGCTTTAGCGAAGGTGGTTTTCGCCTTCCGTAGCCCTGGCGAAGGAGGGCATATTCTAAAGAGAAGTAAATTTCTTTGGGGCCGCAAATTACAAAAAGGATATTTCTCCTGCAAGTGATCTGTTAAGTCCCTTTATCACCTCTTCCCGTGATGTGTATTTCCCCAGAAGGTACATCAGCTTGGTGACTGATGCTTCTGATGTGAGGTCCTTACCGCTTACCACTCCCGCTGAAAGCATCTGCCTGCTTGTCTCATAGAGCCCCATCTCCACACTGCCGCCATGGCACTGCGTCACATTCAGTATGATGCCACCTTTTTTTATGTATCTGAGCAGCTCCTCGCCAAACCAGTCGTAGGTTGGTGCATTACCCGATCCGAAAGTTTCAATGATCAGTCCTTTCAGGTTTTTTGTATTCAATACAGAGTGCACCAGGTTTCTTGTTATTCCCGGAAAGAGCTTCAGAATTGCCACATTTGTATTGAATATCTTGTTCACAACCAGTTTGCTGCCCTTTTGAGGAGGGGCTATGTCATTCCTGTTATACCTGATGTGGAGACCTACCTCTGCCAGGTATGGATAATTTGGTGAACTGAATGCATCAAAATGTTCAGCACTCAGCTTTGTTGTACGGTTTCCGCGCGAAAGTTTGTTGTCAAAATATATGCAAACCTCTGGAACGGCAGGATTTCCGTTTGTCTTTGCCGCAGCAATCTCAATAGCAGTGATAAGGTTTTCCTTGCCGTCGGTGCGCAGGAGTCCGATGGGGAGTTGAGAGCCGGTAAAGATCACAGGTTTATTCAGGTTTTCGAGCATGAAGCTGAGAGCAGAGGCGCTGTAAGCCATCGTATCTGTTCCGTGAAGAACAACAAATCCTTCGAACTCATCATACCTGTCCTCAATTATTGATGCCATCCTGACCCATACAGCGGGGTCAATATTTGAAGAATCAATAACCGGATCGAATGATACTGAATGAAGCTCATATCCGAATTTTTTTAATTCCGGAACATGATCCGAAATATATCTGAAATCGATGGGAACAAGTGATCCGGTAACAGGATCATGAACCATTCCTATGGTTCCGCCGGTGTAGATAATAAGAAGAGAGGCCTCTTTACCTGGTTTTTTCATAAGGTACTGTCAAAGCTTGAAGAGAGATACAGAACTGGCATATGTAATGTTTTCCAGTTCCTCCTCTCTCATTCCGTAAATATCTGCAATCTTTTTGTTAATAATGCAAATATACGAACTCTCATTTCTTTTTCCCCTGTATGGTACAGGTGCAAGGTATGGTGAATCAGTTTCAAGCAGAATATTTTCCGGTTTCACTGTCTCAACAACTTTGTCAATCCCGGAGTTTTTAAAGGTTACAACACCGCCAATGCCCAGTTTCAACCCAAGCTCTGTCCCTTTTTTTGCATCATCAGCACTTCCGGTGAAGGCATGCAGAACACCTTTCAACCCCTTACCGGCAAATTCGTCAAGCACCGAAAAAACCTCAGGGAATGCATCTCTCGAATGTATCACAACCGGCAGATTATGAGCAAGGGCAAAAGCAATCTGCTTCCTGAAGGCAATTAGCTGTTCCTTTATGAATGTCTTGTCCCAGTAAAGATCAATCCCTATTTCGCCGATGGCAATGAATTTATGCCGGGTGAATATTTTTTCAAGTTTATCAAGCTGAAGAAGGTAATCCTCTTTTACTGATGTGGGATGCAGTCCTATCATTGAATAGCAGGAACTTAAATACCGGTTTTCTGTCTCCAGCATTTTCCCGACAGAATGGATATCAATATTGGGCATCAGCATTTTGGTAACACCGGCGCTGACAGCCCTTTCGACTGCATCATCCCTGTC
>Ga0209314_10000455_pt1 | contig 18174 bp, 12 predicted proteins | sample I19B2metaG_FD_184146 | JGI IMG/M metagenome (GOLD analysis project Ga0209314, IMG submission 184146) | Lake sediment bacterial and archeal communities from Gulf of Boni, Indonesia to study Microbial Dark Matter (Phase II) - ​I19B2 metaG... | ecosystem: Environmental > Aquatic > Freshwater >... | reverse complement strand
TGCCAATTGTGGGAAACTCAAATGGAAACATTGCAAAGTCAGCGGCGATTATCTGGCGTGTGATGAGGAGAGCCTTGTGCGAGCTTAGCGTGAGAGGCGAGCTCTCCTATGTCATGGGAGAGACGTACTGTTTCAGAACGAGCCTTGTTGGGAAAATTCCTGGCGAAATCGTCAACGACGATGCGTACCTTGCGACACTCGCCCGAAGCAAAGGCTTCAAGGTAACTCTTGCGCGCGGAGCGAACTTCATAACGAAAGTCCCGTCGTCGATTCGAGATTATGTTGCCCAGAGGCGGCGGGTGACCTTCGGGCACCTACAGATCAAGGCCAAAACGGGAAGGTTTGCGACGAGTATGGAGGGAGCTGCTCTCGATCACACATGGCTCCTTGTACGAGCCATGATTTGGGAAGTCGCTTCGCGCCCAAGCAGCGTCGTTCGAGCACTTCTCATTCTAGAACTCGAGATCGTCACTAGGCTGCTTGCCTGGCTTGATCTAAAGACTGGCAGACAGCACGTGTTGTATTAGCAGTCGAAACTAGCAGTCGCGCTTCTTTGACTCCTAGCAAGATCAGACCCACCGATCTAGTATTGAGGTCGATCACAATCTGCAAACGTAGCCACCCACAGAATTAGAATCAGCCAGAGAGAGAGTTGATGAACGACTAGACGAATAGACCGGCGGCGAGATGGACATCCTGTACTCGAATATTATGACCGGTGGTGCTGGCCTCCTAGGGAGCTACCAAGCAAGCTCATCACTTTTCGACGTAGCACCTTTGGCATGTTGTTAGAGGTCGCCTGCCCCTGGCTTCGACCTTGACTAACTGAAATCCGCACTTGCTGCATCTCTCGTCGAGCAGGGTCAGTTTTCCGAGTTGTGGAAGGGGAAGCGTGAAGCTACAAGCCCCTTCCCATTTTCCAATACATCCAATGAACCTCTTGCCGCTCTTTCGGCTTCTGACGACCTTCAGCCCGCGACCACATTTCGGGCATGCGACAGACAAAGTCAGCTCCGTGGTGAGTGTCTGCGTGATCGTGAGGGTGAGGTGATTGCCAACATCCTGCTCGTGAGCCTTCAACTCTTCCATGATCGGCTTCAAGTGACTGATTGCTTCGCTCACAACTCGCTGTTTATCCTCTTTTCCAAGTTCAATGCTGGACATCAGCTCCTCCAGTTCTCGGGTGAGTCCAACGTCGAGAACTCTTGGGCAGTACTTCTCAAGAACGTCGACTATCTGAATCCCGAGCGGAGTTGCCTCGATTCTGTCTCCTTTCACGTATCCCCTTCGGAAGAGAGTCTCAATTATCTCAGCTCGAGTGGCCTTTGTTCCTATCTCCTTTGCCTCCATCTCGCGGAGCAAGCTGCTCGGATTGCATCTGGGCGGGGGCTGCGAGAATCTCTCAACGGCTTTGACCGACAAGAACTTCACGCGTGTTCCTCTGGCGATCGATGGAAGCTCTAACTCCTCGAATCTTACATACGGCTTGTAGAAATCGATCCACCCTGCAGAAACGATGCGGGAACCCCTCACGTAGAACGTCAGGTCGTTGACGTTGATGGTAGCCTTGACGCTTTCTCGCGTTGCGGCCGGCCCGAACGTTGCGATGAAGCGCTTGACTATCAGGTCGTATATCTTGGACTCTTCCCGCTCAAGTGATCGCTCGGGAAGCGCGACTGTCGGGTATACGGCCGGGTGGGCGGGATCATCCTTCTTCCCCTCATTTGGGTGCAGGCTCCGCAGATCCAGCAACATAGTCGCGTACCGCTCGTAGTCTGGGTTCTTGGCCAAGGCCTGAAGTACGCGTCGATAGTTGATCGAGGCGGGCAGCTTCTGACTCGATGTCCTTGGATAGGAGATCAGAGCATCGAGGTAGAGACGCTCGGCAACGCTTAGGCTGCGACGCGGCGCCATCCCAAAGTGTCTGTATGCTTCCGTTTGGAGCGAGGACAGATCAAAGGGAGACGGAGCCGCCACCCGAGTACGCTTTGACTCGACGGCTTCAACCGAGCCTTCCTTACCGTCTGAAAGCGACGCAACTCGTTCCGCATCCAGCTTGACATCAAGCTTCTCCACCTCGAACGCCGGATGCAGGATCTCCCCATTGATGTCGACGGTGGCGTCGATTTCCCAATGTGGAACGGGGACGAAGGTCTCGATCTCTTGTTGCCGTTCTACAACGAACCTTAGCGTGGGTCCTTGCACGCGCCCGGTGCTTAGAGTCGTGTATCTTCCGCTCGATTTCCTCGCTGATTCCGTCAGCGCACGGGAGAGATTGATTCCGTACAACCAATCGACTTCGTGGCGACAAAGACCAGCGTTCACGAGAGGAAAATCAAGCTGCGGAAGCAGGCGATCATAGGCCTGGCGTAGTTCTTCCGGCGTGAGAGTGCTAAATTTCATTCGTCTAGCTGTGGCGTCTGCTCCCGAGCATGCGTACTTCAGAATCATGTAGCCAATGAGTGACCCTTCGACATCGAAATCGCAGGCATTCACGAAGCCATCGGCTTCCTTGGCAATCTCAGTGATCGCGTTGAGCCATCTCTCTTGCCTTTCACGTCCGCGTTCGGCTACATGGACCGGTTTCCAAGCGTACTCCCATGCGGGCCACTCTCTGCGTTGTGAAGTTGCGACCTGGTCGACCTTGTAGAGGTGGCCGAGCGCCGAGCATACGAGGATCCTCTCTGACGACCGATTGACTTCGTAGACAGGCACTCCCTTGAAACTGAGCTTTGTGGGCTTCGCCTCGGGATGGAGCGCTTCCGCAACATGCAGCGCCGCGTCCGGCTTCTCCGTGATGATCAGCGTCGTCGTCAGGGCGAATCCTTCTCCAGAAGGGACCTGGCTACTTCGCTCGTCTTGCGCCCTGTTTCAGGAAGCTGCAGGAGCCGTTCTAGGAACGCTCTCTTGCTCACTTCATTGTTGTAGGCCAACTGCCACTTGCCGAATGCAGACTCTAGGAGTACATGCGCTCGATGATGCCACTTGCAGAATTGCGATCCTGCAACAGTTTCGCTGTTGCAGATTTGGCAGATGTCTTGCATGAGCACGCGTCACTGAATCATCCTGAGACTTTGCCAAAAAGGTCTTGTATTAAGCTTCTCAGCCTTCGAGTTCTGTCAGGACATGTCAATCGTGCGGCGGATCATCCTAGTCGGATGATACCTCTTGGAGTAGCATGCCTTCGATGCTGATTGGAGAAAGCTTCACAGCAAGATCATATGCCTCGTCGACGCGGGAATCTCTTTCTCCGAAGACCTCCATGACTTTCTGTCCCTTCGAGACCTTGTGCCCTTCCTTTCCATGCAGCACTATGCCTGCTCCCTTTTCGATCGGCGCGCCTGCGGCACGGGCGATCTGATTCATGGCAGCATTGGAGACACGAGTAATGTAACCGTCGCATGGAGCAACGATCTCCGCTCTGCATCGTCCGACCGCAATAGCAGCAGATCGAACCTTGCCGTCTCCTCCTTGAGCGTCAATTATCTGACTCATCTTCTGCAAGGCTTTGCCCGAGGCGAGGATCTGTGTGGCGAGCTCTTGGCCTTCACCGCGCACTGCCTTGCCCCCAAGCTCGAGCAACATGCCTGCAAGTGCGGTTGACTTCTCAACTAGGCTAGTGGGGCCTTGGCCTTCAAGTGCCTGGAACGCTTCTCGAGCCTCCAACGCTGGCCCTATAGCGTAGCCGACTGGCTGGCCACCATAGGTGATTCCGCATCGCACCTTGATTCCGAGCTTCTCGCCCATGTTGATGAACCTGAATGAGAGTCGCCTGCCCTCATCGGAGGACGAGATCTTGGCTTCGTGACCCACTGGCAGATCAAGCACCATGAAGTCGGCTCCCACTGCGAGTTTCTTCGCCATTATGCTTGCGATCATTTGTGGCTCGGGGTCTATTCGCAGGGGGTGTTCGACACTGATGAATACATCATCCGCAGGCGCAAGGTGCAGGCTTCCGCCCCACACGATTGCTCCGCCCGTTTTCAGGGTCGTTCTCTTCAGCTCAGCTGCAGAGAATTCCACAGGAGCAAGGACGCTCATTGTGTCAGCCGTTCCGGACGGGCTTGTGATTGCGCGGCTACTCGTCTTGGGGATAAGTAGACCAGCAGAGGCTACTATCGGGACGATGAGGAGGCTGACCTTGTTCCCAGGGACTCCCCCGACCGAGTGTTTGTCATAGACGGGCTTCTCGAAGTCAATGGTCTCTCCGGTGTCTGCCATCGCTTTCGTGAGCCAAATCTCCTCGTCGTCCGTCATTCCGTGGAACTGTTGGGCCATGAGAAACCCAGCCATCTCCACGTCTGTGAGCATGCCCTTGACTGCATCCTGAACCACGGAGTAGATCTCGTCCTTTGACAGTTTCTCTCCGAGTATCTTCTTGTGAATGAATGAGGCTGAGCCCGGAGCTGGCAGAAGAGATACTTCGATCGCGTCGCCTTCTGTAACGCTGAGCTCAGGGGCTATGTCATTCGTAATTCCGATCTCTCCCGCGCCCACTAGTGTTGTGGTTGTTTCGACTGTCGCTGTTACGACCTTGTCGGCTCGCCTGAGGTTGACCCTGTCATGTGCGCGAATATCCACGCGTTCGCAGTCCTTCCGGTTCAGCAAGACGGTACGATGGCCGGTCAGGATGTCGATTGTTCTGCACGTGAATTGAGCCATAAGCTGACCGCAGGGACTACTCGCTTGGTAGTTTCATAAGTCTAGTCCCGGGGCAGCTAGACTATCGCGCGCGTTTGATCCGGCGCTGACTGTAGCCTACCAGCCCTGAGACCGCGACGAGTGCCAGTGCCGCCGCGTTTTGCGATATCACGAATTCAGTCAGCGGATCCTGGATCATGGCCGGTTGGACAAAGTAGAACAGACCTTGAATGGAGCCCGCAAGTTGCGGGACAGCTTTAGTAAGGACTGATGCCTGCCCCCAGAAGACGCTCGCGCCGATAATGTACGGCACGAAAAGCACCGCGCTGAAGAAGAAAAGCGCGATTCCCGCAGCTCTCAGAACACGAATTGTCTCAAGATGACCCAGTTCTCTGGCCACGGCTATGGGCACGGTGGCGGACATGTTCAACCAAGCTGCTATCGCTACGATCAGAACTCCCATGAATGTCAAGCCTACCAAAGGGATTGAGAGCTGTAGACTCGCGATCTGTATCGGGTACCACTTCATCTCAAGCCCATGAGAGATGAGATAGTCCACTAGGAGATAGTCCATCGCGGCTACGACTCCTACAAAGGCAACCAAGAACAGCCAAGCCCGAGCTGCCACAGTCCTGAACAATCTTCTTACCTTCCGATCTCCGCTGCTAGTGGTTAGTCGTCATCTCGCTTCTCCGGTTGCGGGATCTCCGCAGTTAGCCGCCGGGTTGTGCTAAAAAGCGTTTCTTGCTCTCGTCCGACGAGATGCGAGCTGTCGGGTCTTGCCCATTGTGTTTGTATCAAACCTTTATGATCAGCTAAGATGATACATCATTGCGTTCGGGAGCGCGTCGCATGTCGAGGCAGATCATCGGGCGGGGGACCTGGCTCGACCTCGTAGCGCAGAGAGTCCTCGAGAGAGAGGATCACCTTGGCAGAAAACCGGCTGTGATCCGAACGGAGAGCGGACTGGGCGCTTCCGGAATCCCACACGTTGGCAGCCTAAGCGACTGTGTGAGAGCATATGGCGTCAAGCTTGCGGTTGAATCGCTGGGCAGGAAAGCCGAGTACATAGCATTCTCGGACGACCTAGACGGGCTGAGAAAGGTTCCGTCAGGCATGCCGGCGTCGCTTGCGACGTACCTAGGCTATCCCGTGACATCCATTCCGGACCCTTTCAACTGCCACGAAAGCTACGGGGATCACATGAGTTCGCTTCTGCGCGACGCCCTAGACAAGTGTGGGATTGAGTACACGTTCTTCTCGGCTAAGAAGGCGTACCGCGAGGGACTCTTCAACGAGCAGATACTGAAGATCCTTGAGAATGCTGACAAGGTCGCGAAGATCATAAAAGAGGAATTGGGCCAGGAGAAATACATTGAGGTCCTCCCTTACTTCCCGATATGCGGCGGCTGTGGAAGAATCTACACCACACGAGCGTACAAGTATCTCCCAGAAGAACACGAGGTTCTCTACAGCTGCGAAGGGCAGATTGAGATTCGCGGCCAGGAGCTAGAGGGATGCGGATTCAGGGGCGAGGTCAACGTGCTCGAGGGCCTCGGCAAACTCAGTTGGAAGAGTGAGTTTGCGGCCAGGTGGCAAGCGCTCGGGATTAACTTCGAGGCATATGGTAAGGACATACTGGATTCGGTTCGAGTGAATGACCGCCTCTGCCAAGACGTATTGGGCTACGCTCCGCCGTACCACGTTAGGTATGAAATGTTTCTTGACAAGACAGGTAAGAAGATATCAAAATCAGTGGGCAACATCTTCACGCCTCAGGTGTGGTTCCGCTATGCGTCGCCAGAGTCTCTGATCCTCCTGATGTTGAAACGAATCGTCGGCGCGAGAACACTCTCCGTTGACGACATTCCAACGTACATGCTGGAACTTGACAATCTCGAGGACACCTACTTCGGAACGAAACCAGTGGAAGACAAGTTCGAACTCGCGGAGCTTAGGGGCCTCTACGAGTACATCTGGCGCCTGAAACCACCCCAGCACCCTGAGACTCATGTTCCCTACAATCTGCTCGTATATCTTGCCAAGGTCTCTCCGAAAGGCAAGGAGAAAGAGTACGCGCTTGAGAAACTCGAAGAGTACAGCTACCTTCACGGGAAGGAGCCGATGGGCATCGATGCACGACTGAGTTATGCGCGGAATTGGGCTGAGGATTTCGCCGATATTCCAGAACATCCACCGAGGCTCTCAGGCGCGGAGGCAGACGCGGTTCGCGAGTTGACCGCGGTCATAAGAGCACAGACGTCGGCAGACGCTTTGCAGAACTCAATATTCGAGGTCGCAAAGAAGCACGGGGTGGACCCGCCGGAATTCTTCAAGATTCTGTATGAGATACTCTTGGGGTCACCAAAAGGGCCGAGGCTGGGCCCCTACATCGAGGCCATGGGACGCGAGAATGTCGCTGACGCGCTAGAGCGAGCGCTGAACTCCGAGAGCGCAGACCAACTGAAGGAGATTCCGAAAGCTACATAGCTTCATGTGCACGGAATTCGGCATCTCAGATTGATCGGGCCCGTAGTCTAGCACGGATTATGACGTTGAGGGGAGACGAAGCCTCCTCGCGGAAGCCTGCGGATGACTCACGGCGGAAAGCCAGAGGTCGTGGGTTCAAATCCCACCGGGCCCGCCACAAAACATTATCCGAGCCCCTTTGCCGCTGAAATCACGACAGGGGCGCAGGCCTCGGCTTACAATGCCCGTCCACAACTCTGGTGCGGCCGCTGAATGCGTACGCCGTTAGCTGTGGATCCCTACACTCTACTACCGCCTGATGTCTTCATTGGAGATTTTTGGGCTAGTGCTCGGTATCTGCCCCTAGTGTGAGTACCACCGGCATGTTCTCGGTTTCCTCGTAGGCGCGGCCTCGGTATCCGGCGGATGCATCTCTGCAGCGGCAGCTGCCGCATTCACCTTCTAAGACCCGCCATGAGCGAGGACCGAATGAACAATTCCTTCGATTGGGATTTTCTTGTCTCAAAACATGAAATGTCACATAACTGAACCTGAGATTACGGTTGTTGTATCGATTTCATTATAAGGTGTGACATAGGATTTCATGCGCAAATGAATCTGAACATCGTTGTGTCTCTGCCAATCATTGCGTTCTCGCTTTTGACATTCGTAGCCGGACTGCTCGGCTATGAGATGAAGTTCACAAAGTTCCGTGCCTCACTTGTGAAAACCGAGTCTGTGTTCGATTGGATAGGCATTCAGGCGATGTTCCTTTCCGCGGTTGTCTACGCTGGATCGCTCGCCTCTACCGCGGGGATAACACTTGTTGAAGGTCTGACATGGCTCAGGCCTGGAAACGTAATGGCCCCGCTCCTGGGATACGTCTTCGGGATACCAGGATGCGTAGGAGTTGCCGCCGGGAATCTTCTGGCAGACTCGTTCAGCGGATACTACAGTGTCGCGAGCGTGGGAGGGTTCCTAGGCAACTTCATACTAGCCTACATACCCTACAGAGTATTGTCTGATCCTCCGCTGACGCAAGTGAATGCAGTTCTGAGATACTTTCTTTTCGTTGCCGCAGGCTCGACGCTTATGTGCGCCTATGTGATTGTCGGCTTATTCGATCTGGTCTTGTCGGCCGGGATTACATATCCGATACCAGTCGTAGGCGGTGTTCCCCCACCAGTCCAAGTTCTGGGTGAAGACGCGCTCTGGGGCAGCCTCTTCACAATCATAGCGACGAACGACTTCGCGATGAGCCTAGTTGCCGGTCCACTGATAGTGGCATCCTTCAGATACTTCTCAGAGAAAGGACTCTTCTGGAAGGATCGTCTCGGGCTCTTTGAGACAGAGAGAGGCAGGCAGAGATTTCTCACTTCCCTCTTCCTAATAGTTGTCCTCAGCTTCGTGAGCTACAATCTCTCGATCGTGTTCAACGTGTATGGAAAGATAGGTAGGTCCGAAGACTACTTGGGGAATCTTGTAGGAGTGCTTTTCTTCGTAGCAGGGGTTCTGGGTGTCGTATCTGTGTCAACCAACTCTGTAAAGAATCGAATACTCTCAATCCTGATAGGCAGCGGATCGGTAGATGCCAGGGCTCTAGAGGTGTACCTCGCCTCCCGCAGAGATGTCCTAAAGACAGATGTTCTTGATGACGAGGCAGGAGAACGTCTGGGCACCCTTGTCTTCTCAAAGACGCTGCAACCTAATTTCGGCCGACTGCTACGAAGAGTCAGAGTGCAGACTTTCATAGACGACTACGTGAAGCACGTCATGCTCTACATGATGAACTCCGTATGCTCTGTCGAAGAAGGACCCGACTCCAAGAGCAGGATCATTTCGATAGAAGAATGCGTAATCTGCAGGGGCGTGTCTAGCGATTCGCCGACATGCGGGCTGATCGCGGGCTTCTCCAGAGGGCTGACTAAGTCGTTCGGGGAAATGAAGGGTGAAGCTCTCGCAGTGTCCGCCGTCGAAGTGAACTGCAAGGCATGTGGAGATGCCGCCTGCAAGGTGCAGTTAGGCTGGGAGTAATCGATGCGAAAGCACGGGATGGATGTCAGGATACTTGGTCTCTTGGTATCCTCTGACTATTCCACCCATTCGCATGCTGAGTATGCGGCGATGCAGACCTCAGTTGGCAAGAGATGCTCCGACATAGTCTACAGAGCCTTGGCGGACGAGGGCTTCAAGGTAGACTTTAGCGCCACGCTATATCAGCTGACAAGTGAACTCGTCAAGATTGCAGGCAATCTGATGTTTGGGACTCGGCTACAATTCTCGGACGTGAAGTATCTCATAGACCGCGACTTGTGCTCGCTCAGAGTTATTGTTTACGCATGTCCTATCTGCGAGTTTGTCCAGTCAGATCATGTAGTATGTCACCTAGTCTCTGGTTTCCTCGCAGGGCTAGTAGAGGCCTTCCTGTCCAGATTCGCCAATGTCAAAGTCGATTCAGTCGAAACCGAGTGCATCGCTCGCAAGGACCCTTACTGTAGCTTTGACACGAAATGGCGAATTCCCATAGGACTTCCCGCCCCTCGCATTCAAGATCTGGAAATTCACATAGATGAAAGGGCTCTGAGCGAAAAGGTGTCCGAGATACTGGAGACGGACTTCTACCAGAAAGCCGTGGCCATAGCACGTAAGAGACGGGGCCTCGCTTGATGGAAGGTTCAATCCGAGGAAGCGCTCAGAAGCGGGTATCCCCCCTAGTTAGAGCCTTCGCAGTATGTATCATTGGCACAGTGTACCATTCCTACACATCCGTTCCGAGTACGAGCTGGCTATGCGAGGGGTAGATCGGTCCTAAGGTGGCACCGCACCCACCTTTGTCTAGGTGGAACCCACCCTGGGAAGCGTCTGACCCTGAGTCCTCTTTTCGGCTTTCAACAAGACCGCGAGTGGTGGTGACTTACCTCCATGGGTAATCTAAGGCCGGGCATAAAGGGCCAGTGAGCTTCCGATAAGCGCGGAAGCATATCTTGAAGCCGTCAGGTTGGGCGCGGGAGAGCGCTCGCCCTCGCTCGTCTGCTGACGATGTCGTGAGCTGCGGAAACTCGGACGAAGCGCTCCACGATCTTCCTCTTCACGACGGCTACGATCTTTCCAGTCATGTCCTTCACGGCGAGACGACTGTAGCGGGTATTCTGAAACTTCTCAAGGGCCGCGTCGATCGTGTCCTCAGCGTTGCAGGTTGCGACCGGATGAGACATCACGGTCTGAGCGGCGGTGTCTTTCCATGATTTGCCTGATAGGTATGCCCTGAGAAGATCATTCTTTGTGACTATCCCGACAATGTCGCGGCCATCCTCCACGAGGACAGAACCCACATTCCTACTCAGCATGGCGTTCGCTACGGAGAGTAGGCTGTCGGATGTCTCGCAAACGACCAGGTCCTTCCGCGCTATCTCAAGAACGTTAAGCGTCGCCAACTATCTCGCGCTTCAATTCTATGAAACTTAGTATAGAAATGTTCCTGTCTCGAGAAAAGCAGCCCGCTTGGATCACCACGGTCCTCCTAACTCAGAAGTCCCCTAACCTCAGACACAACCTTGCGGCACAAATGGGATAATTTCGGCCTTCTTGAGGGCCACCAACTTCAGCTGCCACAAGCAGCTCTCCGACGCGTATCCCAGTCGTTTCGGTCACGAAAATCTGTAGCATCGTTGTCAGCCTAGAATTCCATGCCAAGATGCGACCGATTGTTGAATCGCAACACCAACACCCTATATACGCGGGGAACGCTGACACAACGCGGGATCCGTGATGCCAGTTTCTGAACTCTCTCCGCGAGACTTGCGGATTGAATGTGAGCCGCTGGAATGCCGTACTAGCGGCGATCTTTCACCTCTTGATGGAATCATCGGGCAAGACCGGGCTCTTCGAGCCCTCAATCTCGGGCTTGGAATAGGAGAAAGAGGGTTCAATGTGTATGTGGCAGGCCCATCCGGGACAGGTAAGACTACGGCCGTGAGGAACTTTCTCGAAGCCTTAGCCAAGGGCCGCGCCCCTCCATCGGACTGGTGCTATGTGAATAACTTCCGGAATCCGTACGAGCCATTGTGCCTTAGGCTCCCTACTGGCAGAGCAAGGACTTTCCAGAAAGACGTTGACAATTTCATCGACGAAGCGAGGCGAGCGGTTCCGAGAGCTCTGCAGAGTGACGAGTTTCAATCCAAGAGAGATGGGCTAATCAAGGCAACGGAAGAGCGTAGAAATAGGATTCTATCCGACCTTGGGCGAGAAGCGGAACGCTCCGGCTTCTCCATCCAGCCAACAGCTGTCGGAATAATGTTGGCTCCGATCATTGATGGAAGACCAATCAGTGAAGAAGAGCTCGGGAGCCTACCTGACCGTGTGAGGAAAGAGATCGACAAGAAGCGTGAGAACGTCGAAAGCAGATTCGGGGAGGCTCTGAAACAGATAGCCGCGTTAGACAAGGAGACCAGAGATGCACTTAGGAAACTCACAAGTGACGCCATCCATTATGCGATAGGTTTCCTGATGGATGCTCTGGTGAAAGCGTACGAGGATGTTCCCGAAGTTATCAGCTATCTGAAGGACTTCAGAACCGACATCCTCGAGAACTTCGAACTGTTTGCTGGTGTGCGCGAGGAGCATGCGCACACCGAATCGCAGCTTATGGCGCCATGGATGAAAGATTTGCCCTTCAGAAGGTACAAGATCAACGTGATTGTGGACAACTCAGAATTGAAGGGAGCGCCGGTGATCTTTGAAGAGAATCCTACTTACGCCAACCTCTTTGGAAGAATCGAGAAAGAAGCTCAATTCGGAAGCTTCACGACCGACTTCACGCTCATCAAAGGAGGCTCCATGCACAAGGCGAACGGCGGATACCTTGTCATTCCGGTGCAGGAGCTGCTGGGCAACCTGCTCTCCTATGATGGGTTGAAGAGGGCGCTCAGAAACAACCGAATAGTCATTGAGGAGGCGGGCGAACGTCTAGGCTTCATTTCCACAAAGAGCCTCACCCCCCAGCCGATACCGCTTAACATGAAAGTCATCTTGGTAGGCAACCCACTGATCTACCAGCTCCTGCTTTCCTACGATACTGAGTTCCGGGAATTCTTCAAGGTCAAGGCAGACTTCGACACTACGATAGAGAGGAACAAAGAGAACCTGGGAAGGTACGCCTCCTTCGTGTGCACCCTATGCGGCAAGGAAGGATTGAAGCATCTTGAATCGTCAGCTTTAGCCAAAGTCGTGGAATACGGCTCCAGACTCGCAGAAGATCAGAGGAAACTATCGACGCGCTTTGCAGAAGTCGCCGATCTCATACGAGAAGCCCACTACTACGCTCTCCACGATGGATCGAAGTACATCAAAGCCGACCACATCACTAAGGCTCTTGAGGAGAAGGTCTACCGGTCGAACCTCATTCAGCAGAAGATCCTTGAGATGATAGAGCGCGGCCTCATACTAATTGACACGTCAGGGACAAAGACAGGTCAAGTGAACGGGCTATCCGTGATAAGCCTAGGCGATTTTGCTTTTGGCAGACCCTCAAGGGTAACCGCAAGCATAGGCCTGGGAAGGGGAGGTGTCATCGACATAGAGCGAGAGGCAAAGATGGGCGGACCCATACACACCAAGGGAGTTCTGATTCTAGGCGGGTACTTGGCTAACAAGTACGCCCAAGACAAGCCGCTGAGCCTGTCCGCGAGGCTCGTCTTTGAGCAAAGCTACGAAGGGGTGGAGGGAGACAGCGCATCCAGCACTGAGCTCTACGCTATACTCTCCGCTCTGGCCGACCTTCCTGTGAAGCAGAACATCGCAGTCACGGGTTCTGTAAACCAGAAAGGAGAGGTCCAAGCCATCGGCGGAGTCAATGAGAAGATAGAAGGATTCTACGAGCTCTGCAAAGCAAAGGGCCTCAAAGGTGATCAATCCGTGATGATCCCGAAAAGCAATGTCCAAGACCTGATGCTCAAGGAGGAAGTAGTGAAGGCAGTGTCGGAAGGTCGTTTCCACATCTACCCTGTAGGCAACATCGACGAAGGCATAGAGATCCTCACGGGGGTGAAGGGCGGAGAGAGACGAAAAGACGGTAGCTTCGAGCCGAACACTGTCAACTACAAGGTAGACCAGCACTTGAGGGAGATGGCGCGGATCATGGCCAAATTCGCCGAAGCCCCGGCACGAACCAAGACTTCGAGTCGAAGGAAGAAGTAGTAGAGAGGATGACGAGCCTCATCTCGAATCTCGTCCATGCAGACATCCCCCTATCGGGTCTCTTGCTCTCGCCCTGAGTCGTCCGGCATGATCCTTTTTGAATCTTCGAGCCTGCGTATTGAAGCCTGAAGTTGTGCTCTGCTTATCCGAAGATCCCCGGAAGCCTTCGCGAGCGATATTTCGCCCCTGTTCTCGACAATGTATCGGTACACGAGATCATCGTCTTGAAGCTGCGCAGCTACAGTCACTTTTGGCCGGGAGATATCTGCTGGCTGGCTGAAGGCGGTTCCGCAGTGGACGCAGGATGGGTACTCTCTCGGGGTAAGCGCCCCGCACGAGGGACAGCGCAGGAGCGTCGCGCCGCGCTCCAAGGGGCTAAGACTCCTCGGGTACGTCATAGTTGCATGTCTGGGTGGCCGACCTGCAAACAAACGCCGGACGCTCTCGCCCACCTGCCGAAAGACCTCGCGAAGCGAGGGTACTCTCTGCTGGACCAGAGGCACCCTGCAGAAATCGCACCACCAGTATCCTCGCACCAAGCGTAGCCCGTAGCCGCACCTTGGGCATCTTGGCAAGAGGCGAGCCGTGTCGGACAAACAACTCACTTCTCAGGAAGCGCTATGAAAAGCAATCCGAGGCCATTCCCTTAATAGCTTACCACGATCATTCCGCATGACCAGCGACGTGGCCATTCTTCAGCGCTCCGAACCTGTCTTCGAGGTAGTCCAGCGTGCTGAGTCCGTGTTTCCTAGCGATCTCTCGAATTGCTTTCTCGATACCCGATGCGTGCTGAATTGCTTTCTTAGGCCTCAGCGCGATCGCGGACGGAACCCCGAGCTTGATGGCCGCATCTCGAAGGATCCATTTTCTGAGATTATCAGTAGGTGACCGGACCTTCATGCGCAGAGGAACTGCTGAGGCAAACTCCACTATTTTCCTTGTGGCGAAAGGAAGCCTGAGTTCGACTCGAAGTGAGGAGACAGCTTGCTCGTCCCTCTGATAGTTGAGTTCGTACGCGTCGCGGATGCTTTCCGAAATGGCCTCTACAGATCCTTCAGGCCCACGTTCGCCCAAGATCGTTGCAAACCTCTTGTATCCCCCGAAGAGTTCGTCGCTGCCTTGACCGAGCATGATTACATGTCTCCCGTTTTCGAGGGCGGCCTTTGCGGTCCAGTGCATCGCCATCGCGACACTGACCTTCATCAAGTTTGGTTCTTCGATGAGCCAAAGCACACGATCCAGACATTCCTCCACATCATCTCTTGAGAGTTGCTTTGTGGCGACGCGCAATCCGATGCTTTGCGCCGCCGACTCGGCCAGACTCATCTCTGGCGTCCTGCCAACCCCCACGGTCACCAGCAGTAGGTCCACTCCTGCGTCCACCGCTATCTTGGCGAGCACTGTGCTGTCGAGGCCTCCTGAGAATCCTGCAGCAATCGGTCCTAGCCCGGCCGTGTGAACTTGGACCGATTCGATCAGCAATTGTGACAGTTCCTCTGCGTTCACTTCTTCGTACCGCCGAGAGGGGGCTTTGGGCATCTGCCGCGAGGGAAACTCCACGACTGAACTGTCTGAGCTTGCCTTCAAGCAGCCCCCAGGTGGGAAGCTGGCTGCGTCGCGTATGCCTATGGCCCAAAGGGCTTTGCGCTCCGATGCAACGGCGACCAAACCATCACGATTCCCAATGAACAGGGACTTCAGGCCTAGCTGGTCTCTTGTGACAAGTAATTGGTTCGTCGTGCAGAAGCAGAGTGAGTACGCTCCGTCTGTGTCACGTTGAATTAGCGACAACTCCGCTGGGGTCAACTTGTTTTCCAGAAGTTGAGCTGCCTCTTCTCCCCCGACCAGCGTCCGATTCCCAACAACTCTGCCGTCAAGACAAAGCCATCCACCGCCCGCTCGAACCGGCTGTAGACTGTCGCTCGGAAGGATCTTGGTAAGAGCGTAGCCTACTGCCGTCTGTTGGATGGATGATGAAACGCTAAGGCGGCTTGGGGAACGCGCTGACTCAAAGTTTGTATCCCAGGCAACAGCGGCACCATCTTGTGCCCGATGCTGCATCGCATATAGCATCTTCACCACTAGGCCCGGCGCGTCGATCCGCGACTTAGAGAAGACAGCAGCAACTCCGCCCAATGGCCGGCCTCGCGCTGGGAGGGCCTTTATACTGACATGGTTTTGATATGTCTGTCCTTGGAGCGTTGTTCGGTGACGATTCTACCCATCGATTCAGGCAGGTACGGTTCACCGGAGATGAGAGAGATCTTCGACGAGGAGAATAGGCTGCAGCGCATGCTCGATGTGGAGGCGGCCCTTGCGCGTGCACAGGCCAAGGTTGGGGATATCCCTGCAAGCGACGCTGCGGCGATCTCGAAGAAGGCATCAGTTCGAAACGTGCGGCTTGACCGCGTGAAACAGATCGAAGCCAAGACGAAGCATGAAACGGTTGCCGTCGTCGAAGCTTTGTCCGAAGCGTGCGGAAGAAGCGGACGATATGTGCATCTAGGCGCCACTTCAAGCGATATCTTGGATACTGCAGCAGCGCTTCAAGTCAGAGACGCTCTTAAGCTCGTGATGAAACGGCTCGACAGGCTTGAGGAGACGCTGCTCACCCAAGCTCAGAAGTACGCGGAGACGCTGTGCGTCGGCAGAACGCATGGCCAGCATGCGCTGCCAATCACTCTTGGTCTCAAGTTTGCGGTTTGGCTGAGAGAGGTTTCAAGGCACATCTCCCGGCTCCGCGAGTGTACGCCACGGGTGGTAGTTGGCAAGCTTACGGGGGCCGTCGGAACGATGGCTGGGTTGGGTGATCACGCTATCGAGATTCAGAACCTCGTGATGGAAGACTTGGGGCTTGGTTCCGCTGAGGTGACCACACAGATTCTTCAGCGAGACAGACATGCGGAGCTCGTGTGTGCACTGGCGAACCTTGCTAGCTCGATCGACAAATTCTCGACTGAGATTCGGAATCTGCAGCGTACGGAGATCGATGAGGCGCGTGAACCATTCGACGTGAAGGCTCAGATCGGAAGCTCAGCGATGCCCCATAAGATGAACCCGAGGATTTCGGAGAACATATCCAGCGTTGCCAAGGTTGTTCGCAGCCTTGTTCAGCCGTCTCTCGAGTCGGTTGTCACATGGCATGAGAGAGACTTGACCCAGTCTGCGGCAGAACGCTTCACGATTCCGGAGGCGTTCATACTCGCCGATCACATGCTCTTGAGCATCCACCAAGTGCTCTCCGGACTAGTCGTGTCGCCTGATCGAATGGCTCGAAACTTGGACCTCACTGGCGGGATGGAACTGTCCGAGGCCCTGGTAACGGCGCTTGTCAAGAAAGGCGTGGAGAGGCCGAAGGCTTTCAGGCTAGTCAGATCTATCGCCATCGAAAGCGCTTCTGATCAGAGACCTTTCAGAGAACTCGTTGAAGAAAACAATGAGGTGGCTAGGCGGTTGTCGAGAAAAGAGTTGGAATCAGTTTTCGATCCGAAGAATTACCTCGGCAAGACCAAGGACCTGATTCGTAAGGCTATCGAGGCCACTCAGCGAGAACGTCGCATGAGGGGCCGCTCTTCCTAGCCTGGCGTTCTAGTATTCCGTGAGAAGGCTCTGCTCAGTCTCGTCGCGCGTTGATCTGAGTTCCTCCCATTCCTCTGACTTGATGAGTCCGCCTGCTTGTTCTTTGATCTTCTTTGCCAGCCTCATCCCAATAAGCGGAATTGCGGACAGCTCTGATGGAGAAGCTTCTCGCAAGTCTTCAATCGTCTTGAACCCGGCGTTGTGCAGAGCTCGGGCTCTGACTCGGCCAACCCCCTGTAGTGCCAGCAAGGGTACAACGTCGGCCTTCGTTCCCTTCTCGACTCTCAGCCTCAATTGCCCGAGAGGTTTGCGCAGGTCTTTGTGCCCGAAGAGCTCAGCAAGCTCTTGGGCTGAGTACAGTAGCCAATCGGAAATCTGCACTAGCCTCATTAGGTCGCCCGGTTCAACTCTGTGCGCGTTCAGTATCGTGTCTTCCGAGGTCTCTTGGATCCAATCTAGAAGGACCGCTGCAGTCTTCACCTCTGCCAGAAAGTCTTCGTAGCCAGGATCGAATGATCCCTCAAGCTCGTCGGGGACCTCGCACATGAACTGCTCTGCCCTGTCAGCCGCTATCGCGGCGAGTTTCTCATCCTCGCCGCGCCGAGGGTAGACCCTCGGTGCAATGTCTGGAGTTCGCGCGATCAAGTGCAGGTAGCTGAATTCTGTGAGGTTTGCGGCTCTTCTGTAGAGTCCGTCTCTGATGATGACCGCGGAGACAGGGTCGATGTAGAGTTCTGAAACTCTTCGCCCAAACCTTGTTGCCGTCAGCTCACGTCCGTAGTATTCGATCATCTCCTCCTTGCCCAGATAGGAGAGCATCTCGGCCATGCGTGAACTGATGGCCCTTGAACCATACTGGTAGGCGTAGAACGTGCTTGAGAAGAAGTCGCGAAGCCCCTCCTCCGTGCGTGCGAAACCTGTTGCGATCGTTGACAAAACGTGCGGTCGCAGAACTTTCTCAACTCCCAGCTTCGACCATAAGCGTTCAGGCTCTGCGAGCACGTAGTTTTCAAACAGGGCGTCTCGCTCGTCTTCTGTCCGTGCGACGAGCACGGCCTCTCCGTATTCGTCATACTTGGGTCGCCCCGCGCGGCCGCAGAACTGCTTGTACTCAAGAACTGAAATTGGGTATCTCCCGTACCCCGCCTCGTATCGCTCGTGACTTGTGATGATGACGAGCCGTGCGGGCAGGTTTACACCAGCGGCTAGAGTTGGCGTTGCCGCAAGGATCTTGATCTTACCGTCCCTGAAAGCTTCCTCAATGATTCTTCTGTGCGCGCTGTGAAGCCC
>Ga0209314_10000453_pt1 | contig 18175 bp, 18 predicted proteins | sample I19B2metaG_FD_184146 | JGI IMG/M metagenome (GOLD analysis project Ga0209314, IMG submission 184146) | Lake sediment bacterial and archeal communities from Gulf of Boni, Indonesia to study Microbial Dark Matter (Phase II) - ​I19B2 metaG... | ecosystem: Environmental > Aquatic > Freshwater >... | reverse complement strand
CCTCCAAACTCGTACCAGCCGCGAAAGACCGCATGGGTGTAGCAGGGATGGTAGGGCCGGTCGAGCGATGGCCCCAGCCACAGGTCCCAATCGAAATTCGGCGGAAGGGGAGGCCGGTCAGCCGGGCGATCTCTGCCGTTGCCAGCTCCGCGAAGCCGATGGGGGCGTTCAGGCCGGTGCCGACGGCGGTGCCGCCGATGGCCAGGTCGTAGAGGCCGCCCAAAGCCTGCTCCAGCCTGGCCATGTCCCGCTGCAGCAGGCTTGACCAGCCGGACATCTCCTGCCCCACTGTGAGGGGCACCGCGTCCTGCAGATGGGTGCGGCCGATCTTCACCACCCCGGCGAACTCCTCTGCCTTGGCGGAGATGAGCCGTTCCACCCTGGAGAGTGCCGGCAGCAGGTGGCTGCGCAGCATCTGCGCCGCAGCCATCTGCATGGCCGTGGGGAAGGCGTCGTTGGATGACTGGGAGAGGTTGACGTGGTCGTTGGGGTGGACCGGACTCCTGCTCCCCATCACCCCGCCGGCAAGCTGAATGGCCCGATTGGCGATCACCTCGTTGACATTCATGTTGCTCTGGGTGCCGCTGCCGGTCTGCCACACGGGGAGGGGGAAATGCCCCTGCAGACCGCCGTCGATCACCTCTTCGGCGGCGGCGACGATCAGGCCCCCCTGCTCTTCGGGGAGGAGTCCGAGGCGCATGTTGACCAGGGCAGCCCCCTTCTTCAGCAGCGCCAGTGCCCGGATCACCTCGGCTGGCATCCCCTCCCCGGCGAAGGGGAAGTTCTCCAGGGCCCTCTGGGTCTGGGCCCCCCAGTACCTGTCCGCCGGGACGCTGATATCCCCCATGCTGTCCCTCTCCGTGCGCCACTCCCCGCCGCTCAGCCGCTTCTCCATGGATTCCCCTCCCACTCCTTGATTGCAGGATTATAACACCACCGGCTCACCCTGTCAGGCACCAGGTAGATAGCGGTTGCCAGCTGCCGCCACGGTGCTACACTTGATGCCACGGCAATGAATCCGGGCTAATATGGAGGAGCCATGGCTTTCGACCACGAAAACTGCCCCAGCAGCGAGCTGGACCTGGCCAGGCAGATCCAGCAGCTCCTCTTCCCCAAGAGCTCTCCGCTCTGCAGCTGGTGCTGCATCGGGGTGAAGAACATGATGACCGGAGAGCTGGGGGGGGACTACTTCGACTTCATCTCCATGGCCGACGGCTGCCAGTCCCTGTTCATCGGCGACGTGACCGGCCACGGCCTGCACGCCTCCATCGTCATGGCCCTGATCTACGGCTACCTGCACCGGGCCTCAGGGGACGAGTGCAACCCGGTGGACCTGGCACGCAGGGTTAACTCCTTCCTCTTCTCCTTCGCCGAGAGGAGCCAGTCCCTGGATCACTACTTCTCCTCCACCCTCTTCTTCGGCATCATCCAACCCCGGAGCCTGGAGATGCTCTACGTCAATGCCGGCCATGTCCCCCCCATGGTCAGGCGAGGAGACCGGCTGATGGTGCTGGAGCCGACCGCTCAGCCCGTCGGTTTTTTCAAAGAGTACGACATCGAACTGGGGAGGTTCCGCTTCGCCAGGGGGGACCGGCTGCTCCTCTACACCGACGGGATCGTCGAGGGGGTAAACCGCGAGGGGGAGCTTTTCGGAGAGGAGAGGCTGGGGGAGACGCTAAGGGGAGGCTGCGACGACCACCTGGAGTTTCTCGACGCGATCTTTGCCAGGTTGCAGAGCTTCGGGGTGAGCGACCCCCCCGATGACGACTGCACAGCCATAGTCATCGATTTCCACGGGGAGTTCGGCGCTTCCTGAAGCAGCTAGGGGCGACGGGAGCTGATGTCGGTGATAACCACGGTCAGCTCCCCGGAAGGGCGGCGGATGGTCACTTCATCGTCGATTCTCTTGCGCAGCAGGGCCTGGCCTACCGGGGAGTCGATGCTGATCCTCCCCTGGTTCACGTCAAACTCGTCGGCCCCGACCAGCTGGTAGCAGCGCTCGTTGCCATCCTCGTCCTCGTAGGTGACCCAGCAGCCGAAGGAGACGCTCTGCGGGGTATTGGGGGGGGGTGCAACCTTGAGCACCTTCAGTCTCCCCCCCAGGTGCTTCAGCTTGCGGTCGATCTCCCGCAGCCTCTTCTTGCCGTAGATGTATTCGGCGTTTTCCGATCGGTCACCTTCCGCGGCGGCATCGGCAACACCCTGGACTACCTTTGGCCGCTCAACCTTCCAGAGGTGGTCGTATTCATCCTGAAGGCGCTTCAGGCCCTCGGCAGTTATCAGATTGGTCATGACTATTTCTTTTCCTCCATAAAGTAAAATTACCCCAAACCGGCAAATCATGTAAAATGAAAAACCGCCCTGGAGAGTAAACCATGGAGCAGAAAAACAGGAAGGAATCGGTATCGACGCAGATGACAGGCAACTCACGGAAGAAGATCCACAGCCCGGCACTTACCAACGCATCCCCACTTTCCATGGAGCCGGCAGGCATCGTGCGCAGCTTCCGCCACTACTACACCCACTCCCTGGGGAGGGACCGCTACTGCCGATCGGTCCACTACCACTACATCGCCCTTGTACTCACCATCCGCGAGCGGCTCATGGAGAGATGGAAGAATACCCGCTACGCCTATGAGGAGACGGAGTGCAAGCGTGGCTACTACCTCTCCCTGGAGTTCCTCATGGGGCGCACACTGGGGAATGCCGCCCTCAACCTTGGGCTGGACAGGACCATGGCAGAGGCCCTAGGCTCCATAGGCCTGCAGATGGAGGATCTGGCGGAGGCGGAGCATGACGCCGGCCTGGGGAATGGCGGCCTGGGGAGGCTGGCGGCCTGTTTCCTCGACAGCTGCGCCACCCTGCAGCTGCCGGTAACCGGCTACGGCATCCGCTACGAATACGGCATGTTCCGCCAACTCATCGAGAACGGCCGCCAGGTGGAGGAGCCGGACCAGTGGCTCAGGGGGGGGAACCCCTGGGAGATGGAGCGTCCCGAGTACACCCAGCGGATCCGCTACGGAGGCCGGAGCGAGTTCTACCGTGACAACGGCGGCGAGCTCAGGGTCAGATGGGTGGATACCCATGACGTGCTGGCCATACCCTTCGACATCCCGGTGCCGGGGTACAATAATGGCACGGTCAACACCCTGCGCCTCTGGAAGGCGGCGGCAACCGCCGAGTTCGATCTGGACGAGTTCAACGCCGGCAGCTACCCGGAGTCGGTGGCGCGCAAGAACGAGGCGGAGAACATCACCATGGTGCTCTACCCCAACGACGCCAGCGAGAACGGCAAGGAGCTCCGCCTGCGGCAGCAGTACTTCCTCGCTTCGGCAAGCCTGCAGGATGTGCTGGCCCGCTGGCAGCTGCTGCACAAGGGGGACTTCAGCGACTTTGCCGCCAAAAACTGCTTCCAGCTGAACGACACCCACCCCAGCTGCGCGGTGGCCGAGCTGATGCGCCTCCTCATGGACGAGCACGACCTGGGGTGGGACGCAGCCTGGGAGATAACCTCCCGGACAATGGCCTACACCAACCATACCCTCCTGCCTGAGGCCCTGGAGAAGTGGCCGCTCCATCTCTTTCGCCGCCTCCTCCCCCGCCTCCTGGATATTATCCTGGAGATAAACGCCCGATTCCTCGCCCAGGTGGCCGCCCACTGGCCCGGGGAGATGGAGCGCCAGAGGCGCATGTCCATCATCGAGGAGGGGGAGGTCCCCCAGGTGCGCATGGCCTACCTGGCAATAGTGGGGAGCTTCTCCGTCAACGGCGTGGCCGCCCTCCACTCCAGGCTCCTCACCGAGGGGCTCTTCCGCGACTTCTACGAGCTCTGGCCAAGCAGGTTCAACAACAAGACCAACGGCGTCACCCCCCGCCGCTGGCTCTCCTGGTGCAACCCGGGGCTGCGCCGGCTTTTAATCGAGACCATCGGCGACGGCTGGGTGGCCGACCTGCAGCGGATCGCCGCCATCGTTCCCCATGCCGACGACCCGTACTTCCGAGAGAAGTGGCACGTGGTGAAGCGGCAAAACAAGGAGAGGCTGGCCGCCCTGGTCCTGGAGGAGTGCGGCGTAATCTTCGATCCCGAAGCGATGTTCGACGTGCAGGTGAAGAGGATCCACGAGTACAAGCGGCAGCTTCTCAACGTCCTCCACGTCATCCATCTCTACGACCGGATCAAGCGGGGTGACACCCGGGGGTGGACGGATCGCTGCGTCCTCTTCGGCGGCAAGGCGGCCCCCGGATACCAGATGGCCAAGCTGATCATCAAGCTGATAAACAACGTCGCCCAGGTGGTCAACTCCGACCCCGAGGTGGGGGGGCGCCTCAGGGTGGCCTTCCTCCCCAACTACCGGGTCACAGCCATGGAGGTCATCTGTCCAGGCACTGACCTCTCCGAGCAGATCTCCACCGCAGGCAAGGAGGCCTCCGGCACGGGGAACATGAAGTTCATGATGAACGGCGCCGTGACCATCGGCACCCTGGACGGGGCGAACATAGAGATCCGCGCCGAGGTGGGGGACGAAAACTTCTTCATGTTCGGCCTGAGCGCCGAAGAGGTGGAGGCCACCAGGTGCTGCTACGACCCGGCAGCCATCGTGGCAGGCAACGAAGAGCTGGCCAGGGTGATGCGCCTTCTGCAGAGCGGCCACTTCAGCATGTTCGAACCCGGGCTTTTCGACCCGGTAGTCGCCTCCATCCTCAGCCCCCACGACCCCTGGCTGACCGCCGCCGACTTCCACTCCCTGGTGGCGGCCCAGCGGAGGGCGGCAGAGGCCTACCTGGACCGGGAGAGATGGACCAGGATGAGCATAGTGAACAGCGGCAGGAGCGGACGCTTCTCCACCGACAGGACCATAGAGGAGTACAACAGCGACATCTGGGGGCTGGAGCGGATTCCCGCCCTGCCGGTGAAGTAGGGGGGGGGATGCGAGCACTCTTCAACCATCTGCGCCGCCGCTTCATCGCCGGCCTCTTCGTGGTGGTCCCCTTCGGCATCACCATCTTCATTCTCAAGTTCCTCTTCAACTTCGCCGACGGCATCCTCGGCTCATGGCTGGACGCGCTTCTGACCGCATTCACCGGCAGGGAGGAGCACTTCCCCGGACTGGGGATGCTCACCGGCGCGATCATCGTCTACGTTACCGGGGTGCTGGCAACCAACGTGCTTGGGAAGAGGCTGCTGCATTGGGGGGATCTTCTGTTGTCGCGCATCCCCCTGGTGAAGTCGATCTACACCTCCAGCAAGCAGCTGACCAAGGTTTTCCAAGAGGGTAAGACATCCTACCGGCGGGCGGTTTTCGTCGAGTGGCCCCGCCCCGGGGTCAGGGCGGTAGGTTTCGTCACGGCGGAGGTGGAGCGGGGGGGTGAGCGCTTCGTTGTTGTCTATCTGCCGACCATGCCCAACCCCACCTCGGGCTTCGCCCTCTTCTTCCGCGAGGATGAGGTGCTGGAGAGCGGCATGAGCGTGGAGGAGGCGGTCAGGTTCGTCGTCTCCGGCGGGGTGGTTGTCCCCGAGTTAGGCGCCGGCCAGGAGGTGGCTTGAATGGCCCCTTTCTTGCAACTTGTTGCGGTAAATCATCTCCCGGCTCAGCTTCAGTTCAGCACGGCACGGACAAGACGGCGAATCTCCTTCTTTTCCTGCTCAGCCGAGGAGATGGCCTCCAGGCGATCCGCCAGGTTCATTAACGTAGCAAGGTGTCTTTTGGCGTCCCCCCGGCTGCCGGCGATCGCCTCTGCCGTCATGCAGAGGATGGAGGCGGGGAGGCCGCTGCGGTAGGTCTGCACCAGCTTCTGAATCTCGGACCTCTTCTGTTCCTCGCTCCAGGTTGCGTAAACTTCTGTACCGATATTATTGAGCATCTTATCCTCCTTCACTGAACCGCAACTTGCGGCAGTCAATCATAAATTCGGGGAACTGGGCAAACATGAGAAAAATCCTGCTCGTCAATGCATCCCGCTACTTCATCGACAACGGCACCAGCCTGCTGGACCGCAAGGATTTCCAGGTCTTCATGGCCCCATCGGTCATGCAGGCCCTGCAGATCCACCGCAGGGAGAGGGTCAATCTGGTGGTGACCGATCTTCACCTGCCTGAGATCGGCGGGGATATCCTCTGCAGCCAGATTCGCCAGGAGCCGGATGTGCGGGAGGTATCCACCATCCTTATCTGCAACGATTCCCCCGATGACCGGGAGAAGGCGATCCGCTGCGGGGCCAATATCGTCATGAAGAAGCCTTTCACACCCCGCACGCTCATGGAGCACGTGGAAAGGCTCCTGGCCATATGCGTCAGGCGTGGCTACCGGGTGCTGCTGCGCGCCAGGGTCAAGGGGGCGACGGACAACGGGGTCTTCTTCTGCACCTCCCAGAACCTGAGCGTCTCCGGGATACTCATCGAAACCGACAGGGAACTGAAGCTCGGCGACATCATCAGCTGCTCCTTCTACCTGCCGAGCGCCGCCCACATCGTTGCCGACGGAGAGCTGGCCCGAGTCGCCACCCAGCCGGACGGCAAGGTCCAATACGGCATCCGCTTCATCAATCTCTCCGACCAGCATCGCCAGGAGATAGAAGCGTTTGTCAGCGACTCCATCGTCTCTGCAGCGGCTGCCGCAGTGGAGAAGCCTGGGGTTACTTTCGGGCCAGGAACTTTATGATGGCCTCGGTAACATCCTGCACGTCCACGCTCTTCCCCATGTAAAGCAGTTCGTTTTTCGTTACGATGACGGAGAAACCGTTGGCGGCACCGTATTCGGTTGCCGCCTTTTCTATCTTGGCGTAGATCTCCTTCTGCAACTCCTCCTGCAAAGGCTTCAGCTCCTTGTCGGCCTTCTCCAGCAGCTTGCGCAGCTCCCCGACCTTCTTCTCGTACTCCTTTATCTTCACCGCCCGCTGCTCCGGCGAATAGGTCGGTAGCTTGGCCTCAAGTGCCGTCTTCTGCTTCTCCAGCAGCTTCTGCTTGCTCTCGATCTGGGCCTTGAGCTTGTCGGCCTTGGCCTCGAACTGGCTCCTGGCGGCCTTGCCCGGGTCGGACTTCTCGGCGATCTGCAGGATATCGACGTAGCCGACCCGCAGGGTTGCGGCTGCTGCCGTGCTCTGGGTGGGGATGGGCTGGGCCTTGGCTTCCTGGCTGGAATCGGCGTGAGCTGGCAGCGAAAAGAGCATGATTGCTGCTGCCAGTTGGATGATGCGACCCTTGTTGAGCATCGGCGTTCCCTCCATGGGGCTGGTATGTGTGCGGCGTGGCAGAGAATAGCCTTTTTGGCCGTATACGGCAAGAATCTTTGCTTTTCCGTGCTGCCGCAGGTTGACTCCGCCGGGGAAAAGATGGAATATGACTGGAAAAATCTGCGCAAGGGAGAGTGCATGCCTGCTGCAACAAGGGTGGTAGGGCCTGAATCGGTGCGGATGGTGGAACTTGGCCACCCGTGGATCATCGCCGACAACTACACGAAAAAATGGCCCCGGGGTGTGGAGGGAGAGCTGGTTGAGCTGGTGGGGCCCCGGGGGGAGTTCCTTGCCACGGCCCTCCTCGATCCGGGGGAGCGGATCGTCGCCCGCATCCTCTCCCGCTCGCGGATGCGCCTCGCCCCCCCCTGGCTGACGGAGCGCCTGCAGCGGGCCATGGCCCTGCGCAGGGACCACGGCGAACTGGGGGAGACGAACGCCTACCGCCTGGTGAACGGCGAGGGGGACGGCCTCCCGGGGGTGACGGTGGATGTCTACGCCGGATACCTGATGGTCCAGCTCTACGGCTCATGCTGGCGCCCCCACCTCCCCCTGCTGACCACCGCCCTGGAGAGGCTCCTCTCACCCGCTGGGATCTACGAAAAGACCAGGCCGCAGAAGACCCGGGAGCTGGAAGCCGCCGGAGACGGGGCCCGCTCCACCAGGCTCCTCAGGGGGAAACCGGCTGGCGCCAGGCTGGAGGTGAAGGAGAACGGACTCAACTTCCTGGTGAACCTGGAGAAGGGTCTGGACACCGGGCTCTTCTTCGACCAGCGCCGCAACCGGCGCGAACTCATGGCCAGGGCCGCAGGCAAGAGGGTGCTCAACCTCTTCGCCTACACAGGTGCCTTCTCCGTGGCCGCGGCCGCAGCCGGGGCGAGCAGGGTCACCAGCGTGGATGTCTCCCCTGCCTACACCGACTGGGCTAGGGCCAACTTCGGCGCCAACCGTCTCAACCCGGCCCGCCACGACTTCATCGTCGGCGACTGCTTCCCCGTCCTGGAGAGCCTGCGCCGGGAGAAGCGCCGTTTCGACATCGTCATCATGGATCCCCCATCCTTCTCCACCACTGCTAAGAGCCGCTTCACCACCAGGGGGGGGACCGCCGAGCTGGTGGCCGCCTCCCTGCCCCTACTGGAGGAGGGGGGGGTGATGCTCTGCTCCTCCAACCACCAGAAGGTGGAGATCGCCGACTACCTGAAGGAGCTGCGCCAGGGTGCTCTCCAGGCCGGGAGCGGCCTGCAGGTGATCTCCATGGCCGGCCAGCCCGAGGACTTCCCCTACCCGGTCACATTCCCGGAGGGTCGCTACCTGAAGTTCGTCACCTGCGTCAAAAACGGAGGGTAACATGAAGGAAGAGGTCATCGCTGCCATCAAGGAGTTCATCGCCTCTAGCCAGGGGGATATGGCCAGGTACCCCACCGGCCCCTACTTCGACACCCCCATCGTCGGCTTCGCCCCCCTGGATGACCAGCTCTTCGGCGAATACAAGAGGATCATCGGCGACTTCCACCTCACCCCCCGTGAGCTTCTGGCAGGGGAGCTGGGGCTCTCCCCTGCCGGCGGCACGGTCATCTGCTGGGTCCTCCCCATCACCGAGGGGGTACGCAAAAGCAATCGCACCCAGGGGGAGTTCCCATCCAGGGGGTGGTCACTCACCCGCACCCACGGCGAGGCCCTGAACGGCGAGCTGCGCCGCCACCTGGTGGCCTGGCTGAAGGGGAGGGGGCAGGCGGCCCTGGCACCCCAGCTCTCACCCCTCTGGAGGGAGCTGGAGGAGACGCCGGTTGGCAGGGCCTCCACATGGTCCGAGCGCCACGCCGCCTATGCCGCCGGACTCGGCACCTTCAGCCTGAGCGATGCCCTGATCACCGCCGGGGGGATAGCCCACCGCTGCGGCAGCGTCATCACCGACCTGGTGCTGGAGCCATCCCAGCGGGGGGAAGGGGGGTATGCCGACAACTGCCTCTACTACCGGGAGGGGAGCTGCGGCGCCTGCATCGGCCGCTGCCCGGTGGGGGCCATCTCCTTTGCCGGGCACGACAAGAGCCGCTGCTGCGCCTATGTCTACGGCAATGTGCCGGCGGCGGTTGGGGAGAAGTACGGCGTCCCCTATACCGGCTGCGGCCTTTGCCAGACCAGGGTGCCATGCGAGGGTGCCATCCCCCGGGGGAAGCGCCGCTAGGGGGGGCTCACAGGGCGTGCAGCGGCGCCGGCTTGGCCAGCACGGCGAGCATCTCGTCGTGGATCAGGCCGTTGCTCGCCAGGATGCGGTGGTTGTAGACCGAGTAATCCTCCCCGCTAAAGCCGGTCACCACCCCGCCGGCCTCCTTCACCAGCAGCTGCCCGGCGGCCACGTCCCAGGGCTTGAGCTTGGCCTCCCAGTAGCCGTCCAGGCGTCCGGCAGCCACGTAGGCCAGGTCCAGGGCGGCCGCCCCGGCCCGCCTGATCCCCCGGGCATGCATCTGGAAGTTGACGAAGTGGGCGAAGTTGTTCTCCCGGTCGGTGGCGCTGTCGTAGGGGAAGCCGCTGGCCAGTAGTGAGCCCCGCAGGGGGGAGCGCCTGGAGACGGAAATCCTGCGGCCGTTGACAAATGCTCCCCCCCCCTTCACCGCGGTGAACATCTCGTCCATCATGGTGTGGTAGACCACCCCCAGGACCACCTCGCCGTTGACCTCCAGGGCGATGGAGACGGCGAACCAGGGGAAGCCGTGGGCGAAGTTGGTGGTGCCGTCCAGCGGGTCGATGATCCACTTGTGGCTTGAGCCCAGGCTTTCGTAGAGGTTCTCCTCGGCGAGGAAGTCGTGCTCGGGGAAAGAGCCCTTCAGCCCCTTCACCAGCAGCTCCTCGCACCCCCGGTCCACCTCCGTGACCAGGTCGATCTCCCCCTTGTACTCAATGCTCAGCGGCTTGCAGAGGCTCTCCCTCTGCAGATCCCCCGCCACCCTCGCCAGGGACTGGGCCCTGGCGAGAAAATCCTCCAAAGATGCTGCCATTCGATCTCTCCCCGTGAAAAGTAACGGTATGACCGTCAGTTACGTATACGCCGCTTTTGGTATACATCGTTGCCCCGGTGCAAGTGGCTTAAATATACTTGCAGATGCAATCTGCTGAAAAGGAAAAATCCCTTCACAGGAGCAATGCATGTGCCGCAAGATATTTGTCGCCGCCACCGGCCAGCATACCGGCAAGACCACCATCAGCCTGTCGCTGGTGCACCTCGCCAGGCAGAAATATCGCCGGGTGGGCTTCATCAAGCCGATCGGCCCCAAGTGCCAGGAGTTCGCAGGGATCATCGTGGACAAGGATGCCGCCCTTATGGCTCGCATCTTCGGCCTTGAGGAGGATATCCGCTTCATGTCCCCCCTGGTGCTGAGCCGCGGCTCGACCAAGGAGTTCCTCGACGGGGCGAGGTGCAGGCAGGAGGCGGAGGAGACGATTCTCTCCGCCTGCCGCGAGCTGGAGAAAAAGTGCGATTTCCTGGTCATCGAGGGTTCAGGGCACGGCGGGGTGGGGTCGGTTATCGGCCTGAACAACGCCCGGATCGCCTCCCTCCTCGGGGCGTCTGCAGTCATGGTGGCAGGGGGGGGGATCGGCAGCGTCATCGACTCGGTGGAGTTGAACCTCCCCCTCTACCAGCGGGAGGGGGTGGATCTGCGACTCCTCCTAATCAACAAGCTCCTGGCGGAGAAGAGGGGTGAGACCCTCGGCTACCTGAGCCGCGCCTTTGCCCCCAGCGGCCTGGCCGTGGCCGGGGCCTTCGACTACTCCCCTGTCCTGGCCAACCCGACCCTGGCCCATATCTCCAGGGTCCTCGGCCAGCCCCTCCAGGGGGACCTCTCCCAGATCAACCGCATCGTTCACCATATCCAGTTGGGGGCAGCCTCCTCACAGAAGGTGATCGACGGCCTGCTTGAGTCGACCCTGCTGGTGACCACCAGCTCCCGTGACGAGCTGATCGTCACCGTCTCCTCCCTCTACCACATCCCGGACTTCCGGGAGAAGATCGCCGGCCTGGTTATCCCGGGGCACGCGCCGATCTCCGGGATCACCGACCAGATCCTGCGGGATAGCGGCGTCCCCTTCATCCGCATCCCGGTGCGCACCGCCGAGGCTTTCTCCGCCATCACCGACCACGTCTCCAAGATCAGTGCCGACGACACGGAGAAGATCGACCTGGTAAAGTCTTCCGCCGAATCGGTCCTGGCGGACGTGGCCGCCCGGCATATTCTCTGAGTGAATCTGAGCAGGCCAGCCTCAAGAGGCGGGGGTATTCCCGGAGAAAAATGTGCGGCAACACTGAACTGACGAGAACTGACCTGTTGCCAGGCCACCAAGTTCAGCCGGAGCGAAGCAGTTGAAGCCTTGCAGATTTTTCGCAGGGGATGTTCCCGTCCGCCTCTCTAGTAAACGCCCCGTCTGAAACGGTAAAGGGCCGGGAACTGCACGCTCCCGGCCCTTTTACCTCTTTCTACCCCCCCCTAGCGTCCGGGGATCGTTATGCAGAGGCACTCACCCTCGGCATAGAGGGTCTCCCCGCAGAATAGCCTGCCGTGTACCATAACCTTGCGCCCCTCGGCGGATACCACCCTGCTCTCCAGGGTCACCACCTTCTGCAGCGGGAGCATGTTGCGGAAGCTGACGTTGAGGTTCCCCACCACGATGGGGTAGCCTGCCGCCCAGGCCGCCAGCCCCAGGGCCTCGTCCATCACCGCCGCCACCGAGCCGCCGTGGGCATGGCCGGGAGGCCCCTCGGTCTCCGGGCCGAACCAGAAGCGGGCATGGAGATGCTTCTCCCCGTCGCGATAGTACTTCACCCGGAAGCGGTTACCCTCCGGCTCGCCGGAGACGAAGCGGAGCGACTCCCCCACCAGGGAGGGGGCATTGAATTCGACCCAGTCGGCCTCGCCGGAAAGGTCCACACTCGGGCAGGGGGTGAGTGCCCCGCTGCCGGTTCTTTCCTTCACCACTGTTGATCCTCCTGCAGTTTATTGACGTTTACGTAATTAATCATGGAGGGGGAGGATAGCAGAGTTTTGGGTGGGAAGAAACAATAAATAGCCGGATGGTGCGGCAGCAGGTGGGTCGCCGTCCCGCTTGAGATGGGGAGGCGTGGCTACCCTTGCGGCTCTGCCGGCGTCAGGCGCATGAGGGGGATGAGGATGGGGTCCAGCTCCCCCATCCTGCCGCTGCCGAGGCGCTGCAGCTCCTCGCGGCAGCGGAGCGCCTCCCTGGCCAGGGAGGCGACCTCTATCCTCTGGCAGACTGGCCGTACCCTCTCCAGGTAATCGGCCCCGCTGGCGAGGAGGGAGAGTGCGCCGCCGAAGTTGCCGTTCCTCCAGTGGTGCAGGGCGACGGCAATCTGCAGCACCCCCTGGTAGAAGGAGCGGATCTCCCCCTTGCTCCCCACCCAGAGATCCTCCAGGGTCTCGTGGCATTCGAACCAGTCGCGGCGGTTGAACTCCCCCAGCGCCTGCAGCAGCTTCCCTGACGGGGAGATTTCGCATTGATCCACCATGCTCATCCCTTCAGCTCCCACACGGTTACTTCGGCCAGGGAGTGCTGGAACTTGCGCCGTGTCTCGCGGATGACGAAAGGGACGTCCCGCGGCTCGCCGATCATCCTGAATCGTGGTGAGAGCTCCCGCTTCAGCCCCTCCAGAGTCCAGACCGGCTCCCCCGCCTCCCGGTAGCCGCCGAGCCACTCCTCCCTCTTGGTGAACTCTTCCGACCAGGAGTAGGGTGAGGCGATCACCAGCACCCCGCCGGGGCTCATGTGCCCTGGGATGGTGGTGAGGAATCTGCGCGGCGAATAGAGCCGGTCGATGAGGTTGGCGGCCAGCACAAGGTCGAAGCCGCCGAACTTCTCCGGGATGTTGCAGGCATCGGCCTGGAAGAACCGCACCCGTTCCCTCGCCCCCACCAGCCCCAGTTCGGCCAGGGATGTTTCGTGGAAGGAGACCACCTCCCCCTCCTCGGGGAGGGAGTAGCGCAGGAAACCCTCCTCCTGCATCCGTGCCGCCAGGCGGAAGAAGCGGGTGGAGAAATCCAGGCCGGTGACCTGCTCGAAGCCCGCTTTGGCAAGCTCGAAGGCGGCCCGCCCCACGGCGCAGCCGATGTCCAGGGCATGCCCCATCCTCCTCTCTGCCATCAGCTCGGCGCAGATGCCGGAAATGGCCACCGGGAAATTGGCCACGCCGAAATGCTCCGGGCCGTAGTGGGCGTCGCAGTACTGGGCCGCCAGGAGATCGCTCTCGTACTGGTCGTCGTGGATCACCACGGGGGAGGCGCTCTCCACGTAGCGCAGGCCGGCGTGCTGGAAGAAGTGGCGGCGGAAGGCGTAGCGGGAGTCCCGGGTCGCCTCGTTGCCGGTGGAGATCCAGGAGCCCCCCTTGATCAGGTTGTGCCTGCTGTCGAAGGTGGGGGTGGAGAAGTCATCGTACCAGGGGTGGATGTCGAAGCCGCGAAAGGGGTAGATGGGGGTCTCGGTCCACTGCCAGACGTTCCCAAGCAGGTCGTAGAAGTCGCCGCTTTTGAACCGGTCGATGGGGCAGGATGAAGCCCAGTACTCCAGATTGACGTTCCCCGGCGCCTTCTCCCAGTACGGCTGGTCAGGGACGGCGCAAATCTCCCGCAGCCTGTGCCACTCGTCCTCGGTTGGCAGGCGGAGCGGCCGACCGGTACGGGCCGCCATCCAGTTGCAGAACGCCTTGGCCTCCAGGCAGTTCACCTCCACCGGCCAGTTCCAGGGTAGAGGGATCTCGCTGGCCATGGTTCGCAGCCTCCAGCCGTCTTCACCACTCAGCCAGAAGAGGGGGTGCTCGGCCTGGCGGAACTCCCGCCAGTTCCACCCCTCCTCGGTCCACCAGCGGCGCTCCCGGTATCCCCCCTCCTCGACGAAGGGGAGGAACTCCCGGTTGGAGACGAGATACTTGGCCGCCTTGAAGGGCGCCACCTCCGCCTCGTGTTCACCGTACTCGTTGTCCCAGCCGTAGAGGGGGTGATCCTTCGCCTTCCCCAGGCGGACGATGCCGCCGGGGACTGCTGCCAGCTCGTTGGCCGGCGGTTCCCCGCTCTCCGTGCAGATCTCCCAGAAGGGGAGCTGCACAACCTGGTCGAGGGGGAGCTGGCGGATCAGCACCGACGAGGTCTCCAGGTGGATCCGCTCGTGCTCGATCCCCATCATGATCGCCCACCAGGGGGAGTCCCAGTTGATGGGGAGGGTGAGGGGGATGGTGCGGATCAGGTTATCCACCACCCCCCTGGCCCTGTCCCGGTACCCCTTAACCTCCTGCCGGCTCGGCCAGTCGTAGTGGCGTTCGTCCAGGTCGTCCCAGGACATCTCGTCCACCCCCACGGCGAACATCGACTCGTACTTCGGGTTTATCCGCCGGTCGATCACACGGGCGATGGTCAGCTTGTTGATGAAGAAGGTGGCGGTGTGGCCAAAGTAGAAGATGAGCGGGTGGCGGAGCCGATCGGCCCGCAGGTAGAAGCTGCTGTCGTAGCGCAGTGTGTCGTACAGCTTCTCGTCGATCTCCCAGGTGGCGTGGAAGTAGTCGAGGATCTCCCGGCGCTTCTCCTCCGGGTCCCCATGGTTCAGGATCGTGGTGCGGGTGTTCTTCAGGTTCATCGGCATCCCCCCTCTCTGCCGGGCCGTGGCCCCACCCCTGCAGCATCCATAGTATATCCCGTATTTGCACTGCAACAAGCGTGAGCGGGTTGCGACCTCCCCCTGCTCTGTTATTGTTTCTCTGTAGCCATCACGATTCTCAAGGGGGTTCCCATGTACGGCAAGGAGAGGATTTACAAGAAGCTGGAGATCATCGGTGTTTCGTCAAAGGGTATCGAGGGGGCCATCCAGACGGCCCTGGACAAGGCGCGAAGCTCCATAGACAAGCTCTCCTGGTTCGAGGTGCAGGAGGTCCGTGGCCACATCGGCGAGGACGGCAAGGTCGCTGAGTATCAGGTGGTCCTCAAGGTCGCCTTCCAGATCAAGGAGTGACTCTCCGGCAGTGACGCCGGGAGGAGGGCCTGTCTCCCGGCCGGCGGGGAAGTGGCACGGTTGGCACAATATTTTGGCCGTCTTTGCCGCATGTGGCACACGCACACCGCGGCAGCCACTATTCCGTGCGTGTAATTACGGCAGCTTGCACCGATTCGGCTTTGCAGTGTATACGGGCACCCTCCTTGCTGTAGAGTAGATACCAACTCTCAAGGAGTCAGCAATGACAAGCGCCCGCATCGCAGTCCCCCTCCTCAGGACACTGCATCTCCTCTCGGTATCCGCCTGGATCGGCGGGGGGATCGGCATTCTCCTGCTGCTCGCCCTCGGCTGCCGGACCGATTCGGCAGCCGAACTGCAGGCCTTCAACCGGGTGATCGACGCCATCGACGACTGCATCATCGCCCCCGGGGCCTGCCTGACCCTGGCGAGCGGCATCCTCCTCGCCCGCGCCAGGAGGATCTCCTTCCGCCAGAGCGGCCTCTTCTCCCTGAAGCTCTACTGCACCGGCGGGGCGATCGTCTACGGCCTCTGCTTCGTCGCCCCCTGGCTGGAGAAGCTCCTCGCCTACTCCCTCCTGGACGACCTGGCGGTGTTCGACGACCGCCTCTACGCCCGCTCCCTGCTGGTGGGGACGATCGGCTCGGCAGTCCAGGGGGTGGTGGTGCTCGCCCTGCTCCTGATATCGGTCATCCGCCCCCGCCTGCAGGTGCGCACCAGTGGAGGCAAGGAGTCAGGCGAATTTCGTGCCCCGGTTTGACCTGCATCAAGGCAATTTACCATTTCCGGAGTTAAATTGAGGCATCAATATCCAGGAGGATGAGATACTGACCACCAGCGAACTATTCGCCACCCTGGCCGTCTGGGCACTCTTGGCCATCGGCCTCTTCTTCGGCCTGCGCGCTGCATGGCGCAGGAGGGTGAAGAGTCCCCACGGCCGCCAGGAGGCGCATTCCGCTTGCCAAATCCGGGAGATTCGGGTACATAGCAAAGAAAATTCTAACCGAGGAGGACCCACATGAAAAAGTTGACCTCGCTTGCAACCGCCCTATCCCTCTGCGCTCTCCTGGCCGCCCCGGCAATGGCAGCTGACCCACTGGAGAAAGCCGACAAGGCCATGGACAAGGCTGCGACGACCGTGGATACCGCTGCCAAGAAGCATGAGGCCGCCAAGCAGAAGGCTGCCAAGAAGGATGCGGAGCTGAAGGAGAAGGCCGCCAAGCGGGAAGCTGCCGCCGCCGCCAAGAGGAAGAAGGCCGAGGAGAAGGCTGCCGCCAGGAAGGAGAAGGCGGAGGGGGTCGCCAAGGAGGCCATTGAGCTGAAGGATGCAGTCACCAAGGATCTGCAGCCGGCGAAGAAGTAGCTGATCGGCACCCGTTTGCGAGGGGGGCGGCCTGGGGCCGTCCCCCCTTTTTCATTGGAGAGTGGCCGTTTTGCTTGACTCAGCCGCCACATTAAATCATTATTACTCGTTTGCTTTCCCCCCGCCCGGACGGGGACAATTTCTTGCAAAGGAGTCAGTAATGAAGAAACCCGTAGTCATGGCAGCTCTCCTCACACTGGTCACCGCAACCGGCGCCCTTGCCGAGCACAGGCTGCTCGTCACCTCCGTACCCGAAAAGGGGCAGGCAGAGGCCCGTCTTGATGTCGCTTACAGCAAGGCAGACGGAGATGATCTTAAAGACGAGAAGAGCGGCGCCGTGGCAACCGTGGGCTATGGCGTGACCGACAGCCTGAAGCTCTCCGCCTCCCTCCCATATACCTTCGTGCAGCACGAGGACGGGGTGAAGAAGGACGGCTTCGGCGACATCACCCTCGGCGCCCGCTATGCCCTGAGCAAGAAGGTAAAGCTCCCCTTCGACGCCGCCCTCGGCATCGACTGGAAGACCACCACCGCCGCAGACGGGGAAGAGGACATGGGTAGCAAAAAGAACAACTATGCCCCCTACCTGGCCGTCTCCAAGAACCTGCACACCGTAATCCCCTACGTCAAGTACCAGCCCGAGTTCATCGCCAAGAAGCATGAGGGGCAGACCAAGCACAACCTGACCCTTGGCGCCGAGATCGAGTTCGGCCACCACTACACTCTGGACGTGGCTGCAAAATTCACAGCCAACATTCACGGTATGGATGATACTTTCGATAAGAGGGTTAAATCCGCCAACGACGTGGAGTTCGAAGTGGCCCCCTACATCGAAGTGGCCAAGAACCTCTACATCCTCCCCAAGGTGGCCTACAAGGTCATCGGCGACAGGAGTGAATACGACGGGACACCGGTGTTTAAAAATGCCGACGAGTACAGCCTCGCCCTGGGGGTCTACTACCTCTTCAAGTAGAATCACTTCCGGCTGAACGATCGCGGGGAGGGTGGCAACACCCTCCCCGTTTTTTTGTCCCTGCCCCACGTCCCACCCTCCAACCAATAAGAGTTGTTTTGTCCTCTTTGCCGCTCCTGTGCTATATTAAAAAGAAGAAGGGAGGTGTTTTTATGAACGCCCTTGAGTTCATGATAAGGTTCGAAAGGGACTGCCTCTCCTTTTACGAGACCCTCGGCAATCGAGCCAAAGAGAGGGAGCTTAAGGATCTGTACCTCCTCCTGGCCGATGCCCAGAGGCGTCACCTGGCGCGGCTTGAGCGGATCACCGGCCGCGGCGCGAAGAGACAAAGCGAAGCCATGCTCCCGGATCGGGTCGAAGGGGTCGATTTCGGCATGACCAGGTTCATCTTCAGCCACGACCTTGCCAAGGCGATGCTGAATGACCGCGATGCCTTCGAGCATGTGGTCCATGCCGAGGAGGATGTAATCCGCCTCTTCGAAGGGATGATCGATTCCGAGCCCAATCAGAAATCCAGGAGAATGTTCTCCAGGCTCGCCGAGGACGAAAAGGAGTTCCTGGCAGAGATCGAGGAGATTTACGAATTCGTCGAAAAACCGGGATGC
>Ga0209314_10000452_pt1 | contig 18211 bp, 20 predicted proteins | sample I19B2metaG_FD_184146 | JGI IMG/M metagenome (GOLD analysis project Ga0209314, IMG submission 184146) | Lake sediment bacterial and archeal communities from Gulf of Boni, Indonesia to study Microbial Dark Matter (Phase II) - ​I19B2 metaG... | ecosystem: Environmental > Aquatic > Freshwater >... | reverse complement strand
GTTTCTCAAAGGGGTAACGAACCGTGACGGGCTTCTTTATCGCATTCCTTATTACCTCACCTTCCATAGCCATGGGATTCAACTCCTAGGGAAGAACCTCTACTAAAGCGACTTGAATTAATGCTAGTGGTAAGAGGTATTTCCATGAACCTCCAACCATTTGATCGATGCGGAACCTAGCGAAGAGGGTTCTAAGGTTTGAGAAGATGAGGATAACCGCTGTTGTCTTGATTAGGAACCATATGAAGGGAGGTATAAACCATGGACCGCTAGGTCCAGCGAGGAAAATAGCGGTTATCAAGGAAGCAGCGAGAACCATTTCCACATCAGCTGACAATCGGATCAACGCCAGCTTCCGCCCGCTGAACTCGGTCTGCCAACCAGCTACGATCTCCGTCTTCGCCTCAGGGATGTCGAATGGTACCTTCTCAAGCTCCGCTAGGAAGCAGATCAGGGCTACGGTGAAGCCGATAGGCTGCAAAAGCATGAATGGAAGGTTTTGAACCTGCCATAGCGTAATCCCATTTATTGAAAGGGTTTTCGCCTTTATAGCTGGGGTGAAGAGGACAAGGGCTAGTGGAATCTCGAAGCCTAGCAACTGTATGACCGCCCGTGAACCACCGAGGATGCTGAAGGGATTCGTCGAACTCCAAGCGGCGAGGAACACGGAGACGGCGTACATGGTTAGGATGAAGACGATGAATACGAGGTCACCTTCGAAGCTTGCAATGGCTCCGCCTATTTCAGTTATGGGAACGTACATAGCCGCCATCAGTGGCAGTGCAAGTAGTATGATGGGCATAGCCCGAAAAGCGTGTTTATCAACGGCTTCAGGTTCGATGTCTTCCTTAGCTAAAAGCTTCACGAAGTCAGCGAAGGGTTGGAAAAGCCCACCAGGTCCAGTGTGCAGGGGACCGTAGCGATTCTGGAGCCGTGCATAAAACTTCCTATCAACCCATTCGTAGAAAAAACCTAGTAGGATGAGGAAGAGTATCCCTGGGAAAATAATCATCTCCGATAGTTTAAGATAGGCTTCCAACCTCACAGCCTCCCATGCCATTTCTCCGAGTATCTCCTCAGCTGATCCCAGGTCCATATCCGCTTCTTCCCCTTGACCGTGTCCACGATGGCTACCCTATCTGTGCAGCAGAAGCACGGGTCGATGCTTGCAATGGTAATTGGGATGTCAGCGATATAACCCCCTTTCAGCATCTCGCATAATGAGGGGATGTTCGCAAGAGTGGGTGTCCTCACTTTATATCTCTCAGGTTTATCGGTGCCGTTTGATTTTAGGTAGTGGAAGAGTTCACCGCGGGGTGCCTCAACCCTGCTTATGGTTTCATTAGGGGGTACCCTCCTCGGAAACTTAACCCTTATAGGCCCGTCGGGGAGATGGTCTAGGGCGTAGCGGATGATGTTTAGGGATTCGACGACTTCGTCAACCCTTACGAATAGACGGCTTGCCACATCACAGCCATCGTATGTGATGACATTGAATGGGACTTCATCGTAGGCTGCGTGAGGGTCGTCTTTCCGAATGTCTCTTTTCACCCCGCTTGCTCGGAGTAAGGGTCCTACAGCGCATAGGTTTATGGCTTGGCTGGGTTTAAGAATACCAACACCAACAGCTCTCTTGAGAAGGGTTACCTCGTTAGCGCACATCTTTTTATAATACTTTATACGCTCTTCTAGGATATTCACACCCTTCCTGACCCGCTCCACGACGTTGGAAGCTACGTCCCTCCTCACACCCCCGATGGTAAATAGAGCGAAGTTAACCCTGTTGCCAGTGATCATTTCCTGGAGGTCCATGACAACCTCACGGTCCCGCCACGCGTACATGAACAGGGTGTCGAAGCCGATCTCGTGACCCGCGAGTCCAAGCCATAGGTAATGGCTGTGAACCCTCCCGAGCTCCGCTACTAAGGTTCTTATATATTGGGCTCTAGGTGGAGCTTCTATCCCCAGGGCTTCATCTATGTTCTGGGAGTAACAAAGTGTATGAGCGTGGGAGCATATCCCGCATATACGCTCAATCAAGTAAAGGTTCTGTATGTACGTCCCGTTCTCAAGGGCTTTCTCAATTCCTCTATGGACGTAACCTAACCTAGCCTTGACGTCGACGACGGTCTCCCCATCAACTGTGAACGTAAAGTTCTCAGATTCAGCGAGAGCCGGGTGCTGTGGTCCTATAGGAACTTGAAAAGTCGTTTCAGCTTCACTCAACTTCATTCACCATCCTCCTAATATCCTCAACCGAGTACTTCTTCCTCAGTGGGTGCAAACCATCAGGCCACTTCTCCGGTAATACAAGACGGGAAAGGTCCGGATGTCCCTCGAAGACAACTCCGAGGAGGTCGTGGACTTCCCGCTCGTAGAGCATAGCGCCAGGTATAATGTCCGTTATTGTTGGCATGACAGGGTTGTTTTCTGGTACAGCTACCTTAACTGAAAGCTGAAAACCTTCTCTGTCTAGGTGGTATACGACTTCAATTCTATCGCTTAAGTCGACTCCAGAGATCGTTGTTATGTGCCTAAACCCTTTAGCGATGAGGTAGCTGACCGCGGCCTTGAGGGCTTCTGCCTTGACCGTTACGAAGAACCTTCTCTCCCTCGCGGTGCGTGTGTCTAGTATGTTATCGCTGCCGATCCTCTCCTTTAACCCCTCGACGATGCCCACCTGACTTTCCTGAGTTGTAGTCATCTTAAGCCCCCTTAAGCTTAGCCAGAAGCTTTACTACACCATCGATTATGGCTTCAGGCTTCGCTGGACAGCCTGGTATATAGGCGTCTACAGGTATCGCCTGGTCTACGCCCCCATATACGTTATAACATGAGTGAAAGACGCCTGCTGTGCAAGCACAGCCGCCTACGGCGACTACAAACTTCGGTTCAGGCATCTGCTCATATACTCTTACAAGGCGGTCTTTAACCTGTCTCGTCACCGTACCCGTGACGACAAGAGCATCAGCATGTCTGGGACTTCCCTTTAGTAGAACCCCGAACCTCTCAACGTCAAACCTCGGTGTTAACGCTGCCAGAACCTCGATGTCACATGCGTTGCAGGCTCCCGTGTTGATGTGTAGAATCCAAGGTGATTTCACCCTTGCCCACTTAATTAAACCCATGCTAATCACTCCCACGGATGAGGGGTATGATGGCCGCTATAACGATAAGGATGTAGAATACAGGTAGCCATCCGAGGAAGCTCATAGACGTAGCGAGGATGAAGGCTAATACATCGAAAACCATGAAGTAGACGGCATAAATGAAGAAGCGTTCAAAATTTATTTGGATTTTTCTACCTTGAAGCTTCTCCCCGCAGGCATAGGCTAACACCTTGTTAACCGTAGCTTTACCCTTAGGTGAGACCCTTCCTCCGAGCCAGTAGAGGATTATCGCCGTGATTATTGGTAAAGCCAGTGTCGCTAAGACTTCGTACATTACCCCGCACCAAACACATTACGCTGACTAATTAATCAACCTTAAAACTCTTTCCTTCAGGAACATTGCCTACACATTAAAAATGGAAAATGTTTCCGCGGAGAGTTTGAAGTCGAAGCTTTTTAATTCCCCTTACTTAGCGCAGTCTCGGTTTCTAACCGTACGCGTATGGGTGAAAAATTGCCAGCAATCACTTTCGGAGATACGTGTAGGTATTCACCGAAAATTTTAAAGCTTTTATCTAGCATTTGCACCTTCGTTGACGTGGTTAAGGATTGGGAGACATCTTTTCAATCATGCTCGTGGTAGCGACCGTCGCCTTCGCCATACTAGCGGTTGAGGTTGAGGACTTGCTTCACGCAGTACTCTGTCTATGGCTTATGTGCGTGTCTTTAGCTGGGCTATTCTGGCTCCTTGGAGCCCCATACGTAGCCGTCTTCCAACTTATCGTCTACGCTGGAGCTGTCATCGTACTCTTCATCGCAGCTATAATGCTAACAGTGAGGCGGAAAAATTGAGAGAAAAGATAGGGGCCTCAACCATTATTTCCGCCATCTGCGCCTTTATAACCGCAGTCCTGCTAGTTTACATAACTAGCACTGTAGAGTTCCCATACTTTCCATATGTCTATCGATTTTTTAACCCTGTCACGGTTACCCCCTCGACACCTACGGTGGGTCAGGAGATGTCAAGGTTTCTGTGGGAGAATCGGGGTCTAGACCTAATTGCCCAAGCTGTTCTCCTCTTCGCCTCTGCTTCAGGCTGCATAGCCATGTTAAGGACTGAAAAGAAGGGTAGGTGAAGGACTCGGATACACTCTATTTAACCTGCTCCATGCTTCTCCTCGTGGTTGGACTGTATTGTTTAAGCACTAAGAGGAACATGGTAAAGCTCATCATCGCCATAGAGATACTTATAAACGCGGCTAACTTAACCTTCATAGCCTTTTCAAGCTCTAGGAACCCGGGTGTTGTCGACCTTCTCCCCCAAGCCCTCACGACGCTCTCCATAGGCATCGCAGGCTGTGTAACAGCCATAGCCTTAACCATCGTCCTCAACGCCTACAAACATTATAAAACACTCGACGTGAGGGAGTTGAGGAAGCTAAGGGAGTGATCAAACCATGTTCATCGACGTCATTGACATCCTTTTTCTAGGAGCACTCGCTCTGCCTCTCCTCAACCAACTCGGGATTAGGATCGGAGTAAAGAAGCTCAGAGAAACCATAGCTGTTCTCGTCCTGATCCTATCTATGTACCTGGTCTACACCCTCTACCTGAGTATACAGATTGGGATACAGATACTACCACTGCCCTTCACGCCGTTCGGCTCATGCTTCGAGATCGACATGCTCAGCGTTTTCATGGCCGCGGTCTTCATCTTCATAGGGCTGATGTCAGCCATCTTCTCAGTGAGATACATGGAGCATGACACGGGCTTAACAGAGTACTACACAGCCCTAATCCTCATTGTTGCAGGTATGGTTGGATTAGCCTTCGCAGGAGACTTCTTCAGTTTCTTCATATTCTGGGAACTCATGTGTATATCTTCTTACGTCCTCGTCGCCTTCAGAAAGGAGCGATGGGAACCCGTTGAGGCTGGTTTTAAGTACCTCATAATGAGCAGCGCAGGAAGCGCTCTTCTCCTCTTAGCCATGAGCCTCCTCTACGGGATGACTGGTACCTTGAACTTCGCGGGGTTAACCTATGCCATGCGCAGCGCTCCTCAGAGCAGTAACCCATGGCTTCTCGTAACCTTGGCCCTCATCATCTCAGGTTTCGGTGTGAAAGCTGCCATAGTCCCCTACCATACATGGCTCCCAGACGCCCATCCAGCAGCTCCAAGCCCTGTAAGCTCCATCCTTTCAGGCGTCATGATAAAAACCGGCGTATACGGACTCGTCAGGATCCTGATCCTCGTCTTCGCACCGGTTGAAGCAATATGGCAGCTTTCCCTCACCTCCCTCGCTGTTTTAACCATGTTCGTAGGTAATCTCATGGCCTTAGTTCAAACAGACTTGAAGAGGCTTCTGGCATTCAGCAGCATAGCCCAGATCGGGTACATCATCTTCGGTTTTTCCCTTGGAACGATCAGTGGTTTAACAGGCAGTATGCTCCACGTGTTGAATCACGCAGTTATGAAGGGACTTCTCTTCATGTGCTCAGGGTCGTTCCTCCACGCGTCTGGAACAAGGGACCTCTTAATCCTAAGGGGTATTGGAAGGAAAATGCCTGTATCCGGCGCCGTTTTCACAGTGGCTTGCCTAGCCATAACTGGGGTACCAACACTGAACGGCTTCGTAAGCGAGCTTTACATCATCATGGCCGGCATCGAAGCGTCCATGTACCTCCCAACGGCTTTAATGGTCGTAAACATAGCGATCTCAGCGGCATACTACATAAGGATCATACAGATCACGATGCTAAGGGAACCATCCGAGAAACTTGCAGGTGTACATGAAGTACCCATATCAATGATGACGCCGATGCTTATCCTCGTATCCCTTTGCCTTATCATAGGACTTTTTCCCGGACCCTTCATTGAATTGGCTCAGAAGGCAGCCCATGCGGCTTTAAACACGGCGGACTATGTAAAACCCTTTATAAGGGGTTAGGGTGTCTACGTCTTAGTTGTGACAAAGACTCGACTGAGGAAACCCGAGTCGTCAAGTGTTTTAGCGACGGTTGATCGTTTAGTCAAAGCCTTTGGAACGAAGGAAGAAGGTTGTGAAGTAACTCAGCTTATCGTATTGAGTAATACGGTAAATTTTTAATTAATACCTTTAACAGCACCTTATTCAGCCTAAAGAGGAGGGATAATGGCTGGGTCATGTATGCGAAAAAAGCAGAGGGAAGGACACGTTACTGTTGAGGCGAAGGAGTCCATGTCTAGCCTATTGTTCAACATCGATAAAGGTACTCCTATTTTAAAGGCTGTAAAGATAATACGAGATGGTGTTATTTAAAATCGGGGTTATGGAGATGATCAACGCGATGTCCGTCTATACTATTAAGCAACATCGCCTTGCGTGCTTAACTATACTTCTTGTCCCAGCAATAGCTGTAACAGTTGCAATGATACTGATCGTCATTCTCAGGCCATCGAAACTAATTCCTTTAACAATCGTGATCGGCATAGTGTTAATTCAGTATCTAGGTCTAGTAGCCTATATCTGGAGACGGCTACACGCATAGATTAAATATCTTGCCTCGTTCAACGGCATGCTAGAGTAGGCGGGGATAGTCGTTGTTTCAACACCGAAGGTTCTGAGGCAGCCCTTACGCGAAAGCGTCAGTAGATGAGGTTAACGTGAAACTAACCCACGCTAACCCTCCAACAAACTTCCTAAATAAGAGCGAAAGTTTTAATAACAAATGTTTGATTTCACAATAGGGTCCATATTGATGAAAAAATTCACAATTATAACACCCCCTGAGTATGAGATCCTTCTTTTAGAGATCATTAGCAGAACAGGTATCGCCCAGTTGAAGGAAGTGAAAGGGCCGGAGTTTGAGAGATTTAAGGTAACGCCTAAGAGTGAAGTTGATTATAAAGGACTAAGCGAGAAATTTCATAAGGGTTATCAAGAGTCTTTAGCAACTGCACAGATAAAACCTGAGGAATTCAAGCCTTCGTTGATGGAATTGAGAGGGTTTACGGAGGATATCGGAGGGAAAGTGGATGAACTTCTAGTGAAATTGGGGGAAAATAAGGCGGCGATGGAAAAAGTTACCGTTGCAAAGAGGCAGTTAGAGGAGGAAAAACAGAGGCTTATTTCTTTACAGGACCTGAAGCCTGAAGAACTCGGGAAGTGCATCGGGTTTGGCTTAATTCGAGGTGAATACCTACCTCATGTTGAGGAATACCTCAAGAGATTCGGGGATTTAACTTATAAGACCCTCTCAAAATCTGAAGGGGAAACATTCATATTCGTTTTTGGTTCTGAGGAGAGGAAGGCTTGGTTAAAAGCCATCTTCTTGGTTTTCGATGTTCGAGACCTCTTCGAGGTATTCAAAGTAGGGGATAAACTACTCGTACTCGACATAAAGAAGCGCGAAGAGAGGATGGAAGAGATTCAAAGGGAAATTGAGGCTCTTAACAAGGAGTATGAGAGCACAAGGGAGGAGTTCGTTTCATTATTGGGTATCGCTGACTTTATCGACCGCCTACTTTATACACTATCGACTGAAAATGTCCCAATTCTAAGGACGGGCATAATCAGTGTTATTCAAGGATGGGTTCAAGATGAGAAGCTACCTCAGTTTAAAAAGGCGTTAGATGGGATAGAGGGGGAAGTTCGTGCTCAGCTATTAATCAGTTATGAGGAACCCTCTCATGAAGATGATGTGCCTACTCCAAGGCCCAGCCTTAAACCAGGGTTTTTCAATCCAGCCTTCACACTCACATCACTTCGCGGATGGCCTGCTGCATACGAGTTGAACCCGGCTATCCTAAACATAGTAATTTTCAGTCTTCAGTTCGGAATCATGTTCGGTGATGTAGGCCAAGGTTTAGTCTTCCTCATACTCGGCTTAATACTATCTAGGAGATATAAAAGGGGGATATCGTCAAAGCTTGCCGTCATGTTCGTTCCCATGGGCATCACAGCCATCATCTTCGGCTTCCTCTATGGGGAGATCTTCCTCATAGAGGGTGTATTACACCCGGTTCTGGTCAGTCCAATCCATCAGATTGGGAAGCTCTTTAGGATCGTCCTTGGCATCGCCGTTCTGGAGATGTCCATCGGCTTAGTATTCGGTGCCATCAACGCCATAAGGGAAGGGAATGTGTGGGAGGTCATAGGGGAACATGGAATTGGCGCCATACTCTTCTTGGTCGGCTTATACTTTGGTGCTCTATATTTCCTCGAAGTGAAAGACTTCATGGCTATTTTCGGACACTGGTCTTTTATTACGATTATCACGGGATTGATAATGGCATTCGTTGAACCTATCATAACTGCTTTTACACGCGGTAAGTTGGGAGCGGAGGCCATGGGTAAGGCTGTTGGAGCCTTTATGATGGTCTTTGTGGAGTGCCTCGCGAACTTTTTCTCATTCCTGCGGATTGGGGCTTTCGCGCTGGCTCACGCCCTCCTAGCCATAGCCGCTGAGTCCCTGGCCCAAACCCTAGGTCCTTTAATAGGGATCGTTTTGATGAACACGATAGCCATGACCTTCGAGTTTATATCAAGCTCTGTACAGTCACTTAGGCTACTTTACTATGAATTTATGGGTAAGTTTTTCAAAGGAACAGGTACTCAGTTCAAACCATTTCGCTTAGAAGAGGTGAAGTGGTGATGGTGACCTATCACGTGTTAGATAATTATATAAACCCTTAAAGAGGTTTGATCGGGTGAACCAAAATGAAGACTAAAAGGTTATTCTACAGTGTTCTGTTCTTAACCGTCCTCTCTTTCATCCTTCCTGTGACAGCCTATCCCGGGTACCTGCGGTTGAATGACACAGAATATGCTCTGGTAAAAATCGACGACAAAGACTTCTGCCAGCTCTGGTACGAGGGTCTCAACATCTCCGACGGGAGACTCTGGCTCTACGTCGCGGATAAAATGGATAGAGAGAATCTCCTTGAAATTTCCGGGCTTGGACTTGGGGAGACGCATACGATAACGATTGAAGGCATAAAGATGAGCATCCGTTTCCAAGCCATCGTGGATGCTGACACAGTCACCTTTGAGGTCATACCACATGACACCGATAAAAAAGTAAGCCTTGCAATCAGCAAATTTCCCTCCGAGAAAACTATAGAACTGGGGTCCTTCCTTCCCGCTTCAGTGGTTTTAATGGCTGGAATCATCGCCTCCGCTTGGTGTGTGGTACATGGGTCCACGATCGGCGCCTCAGCGATGACGGAGAGACCGGAGACCTCTGTTTGGGGTTTGGTTCTAAGTGTCATGGGACCTATGATAATGATCTTCGGGTTTGTAGCCGCTCTAATGCTGATAATACCAGATAAATTGGGACTCTTAATACTCATAGCTGGGGAGACCCTCGTCTCGGCTGCCGTGCTGGTTGTAAGCGTACTAGGTGGATTGCGGGCTAAAGCGAAGGTGGAAGAGGTCTTTCCACGCGTTATAACGGTGGCAACAACCTTTTTAGGGATAGTAGGAGTTTCCTCTATCATAGTATTGATGGCGGGAGGTGGTGGAGTAACTATGATACCAGTAGAAGCTTGGAGGCCGCTTTTAGCGTCAGTCACCATGGTTGGAGCCGCTCTCTGCGCTGCCTTGTGCATCATGGCTGCCGTGAAGGCTGGCTCGGCGGCGATGATGGAGAAGCCGGAGCTCTCCATCTGGTCGCTGCTCTTCGTAGCCCTTGGAGAGGGGCTGGCAATCTACGGTCTGATAGTGTCTATCCTGATCGTTATGGGTTGAGGGTGGATAATCGAGAACTATGGGACGTAGGCGGGGAGGACGCTGTATGTGAGTATCCTCTTCGGCTCTACTTCCTGCTCCTTACCCCAGGCTATCGCCGCTAGGTCCTCCTTCTCGACCTCACATGAAATAAAGTAGGACATTATGCAAGGGAGATCAAAATCGTTTCTCACCCTCCCTCTCTCAGCCATCTCATAGATATGCCTGCGTAGATTAGTCCTAACCAAGGCAAAATCCTTCACAAGAACGGGCTCTAAGATTTCCATGTATGGAGAAGTCAAACCCCTTATCACCTCGCCTAGATCTGTCCACTCGGTTAACTCTTTTATTTTCTCGTGGGGCAAACCATAAGCGTGTTGAAAGACGCTCTCTAGGGAAGGGAGGACTTTCTCGGCATCCCTCCAATTAATGGCTAAGAGCAAGTTTTCAACATCCGCCTCTATCTCCACCATACGCCTAATCCTACTTCTATCGACCATCGGTATCTTCGAGAGGATGGCGTGAATGGATTCTACATAGAGGTAGTTAAACCTCACCTCGATGGGCCAAAGTACATCGTATTTCCCACATAAAACAAGGCTCTCCTTCAAAGGAGCATAAGGAGTGTTCCTGAGCAGGTCGATGAAGCCCTCCAAGTCCTCAGCCATTAAGAGTTCCTCAAAACTGATTGATTGAAAGGGTCCAAGGGGTATCAGAAACTCCCTGATCCTATTAACTGGTAGTTTCGAAAACTTTCCTCTTAGAACACGCTTTAAGTTATGGATCTCCAACTTCAAGAAAAAATACGTTATGAGAAACTTTGAAAGAGCCTCTGGGCAGAACCTAATAACGCGTTCTAACCTATTCAAAAAACGCTGGTTGAATATTTTCTCAAGCTCCCTAGCTTTAACTCCTCCCCTACCCTCCCCTAAATCCTCATGGTAGAGAGTCTGGGATAGAAAACCGAGGAACTCCTCCATGTCCTTAGTTAAAGCTAAGGTCTTCATTACTTCCGGTGCTAGGAGCTCAGCCCTCATGCTGTGGCATCTGACAACGACGTAGGCTAACCCTGGGCTCCCTGCCTTCGACGTGCTATGGTACCCCCTATAAGCTTGGTTCGGACTAGGTCCTCAAGGCTCTCCTCATCCAACTTATCTTGTATGAAACTTATGACCTGCCTATAACCCGGAATCACGATGTTTTCGAGCGCGTTCACCTTCCGGTTCGTCTTCCCCAACTCATCGGCAACCCTCTCAGCCCTCGCCTCAAACTCCGCCAGCTTTACGATGTCCTCGAACAATTCCAACATTAGAGAAGCGGCTTTGGACAGTGCTGGGTCCAACTTTCCCTCAACTTTAGGTTCAGAGATCACCTTTATGGAGGGGTACTTAACCCCCATAGCGTTCTTAGGTAGGAGGTCTATCTCTAAGGTTTTCCTGATGGAGTTTGCCTGAGACCTAACCTCAGAGGGACCGAGGGTGAGGTATGCGGCGACTACGTCTCCGTAGACCTCTCTAAGCCTCTCGTTGATCTTATCCCTTCTCCCCCTTAAGACCTCAAGGGAGATGCTCAGCTCCTTCGCTAAATGGTCCCTTTTAAGCTTTAGAAATCCGCATCCCCGCTCAATGAAGGATACACGCTTCTGCATCTCTAGGAGGTATCCCTTCGTAGGTCTAACTCCACTGAGCACGGACATCTATCCAACCTACTTCTTCCTGTATCTGGGATGGAATTCCTTTATGTACGCCTCCCTCACACGGATAAGGTCCTCCTCAGGCAAGATAGATAGTAGATCCCAGGCGATTTCCAGTGTTCTCTCAATCGACCTGTTCTCGTAGACGTTTTGGTTAACGAACTCCTTCTCAAACCTGTCCGCGAACTCCAGGTATGTCCGCTCCCTATCACTGAGGCCGACGACGCCCACGATCCTAACTAGACCCCTAGCTCTCGTACCCTCTGCATACGCCATGTAGAGTTGGTTAGAGACATCACCATGGTCCCTCCGCGTCAGCCCCTCTCCTATCCCATCCTTCATAAGCCTCGAGAGCGAGGGTAGAACATTTATGGGCGGATATGTACCTCGGAGATAGAGGTCACGTTGAAGTATTAATTGCCCCTCCGTGATGTATCCGCTGAGATCGGGTACGGGGTGTGTGATGTCACCGCCTGGCATCGACAGGATCGGCATGAGCGTGATAGACCCCTTCTTACCCTTGATCCTCCCGGCTCTCTCATAGATCGTGGCCAAGTCGCTGTACAGGTAACCCGGGTACCCCTTTCTCGTCGGAATCTCCTCCCGCGCTATGGATATAGCCCTCAGGGCCTCCGCGTAATTTGTCATGTCAGTCAGTATCGTGAGCACATGCATATCGAGGTCGAAGGCGAGGTACTCGGCTACGGTTTGGGCGATCCGCGGTGTGACGATGCGCTCTATGGCTGGGTCGTCCGCTAAGTTCATGACCATCACCGACTTGCCTAAAGACCCGGTTTTCTCGAACTCCTCCCTGAAGAACTCCGCTTCCTCATGCTTTATGCCCATTGCTCCGAAGACGATGGCGAACTCCTCTTCCCTTCCTACTATAGTAGCCTGCCTAGCTATTTGGGCCGCGAGGGTATTGTGAGGGAGACCGGACTCTGAGAAGATTGGTAACTTCTGACCCCTCACCAGAGAATTCATACCATCGATAGCGGAGACTCCCGTCTGTATGAACTCGCTTGGAACAGCCCTCGCTGCGGGGTTAATTGAGCCACCATAGATATCCCGATGGTCCGTGCTTAATAGATCTGGTAGATGATCTAGGGGTCTGTAACTCCCGCTGAAGACCCTTCCTATCACCGCGTCAGAGACAGGGATCTTTAGAGTCTCCCCTGTGAAGCGTACCTCCACATCTAGGTCCATCCCCTCGGTCTCTCCGAAGACTTGGACGAGGGCCCAGTCCTTCGAAACATCGAGGACTGACCCGATCACCTCTGTTCCATCTGGGCGTCTCACCCTCACTAACTCATCATAGGCAACACCCTTCACGCTCTCAACTGTAAGAATTGGACCCCTTATCTCTCGAGTGGTCTTGTAGACAAGCCCAGCCTCTTTAACATTCATCATATTTTAACCTCATACGCATTAGCAAGCTCATCGATCTGCCTTAGAATCTCCCCTTTGACCCTGTCAGTTTCAGCTATTTCCATCCTCTCCTTTAACCTCATAATCTCAGATATGACTTTCAGCTCTCGGACCTTCTCAACTGGAACACCCCTGCTCACCAGCGGCGCAGACACATTGTAGAAGTCCATTATGACGCGGAGTAGTTTTGCCTGCTTCTCGGCATCACAGTATGTGTCAACTTCATGGAAGGCGCTCTGCACGAGGAACCCCTCTCTGATCATCTCAGATAGGAGGAGGACGAGGCGTTGTTCATCTGGTAGAGCCTTCTCCCCGATTATCCTCGCGGTCTCCTCGATCTCTGAGGCGTCTTCCAATAAACCAAGCGCCCTAGCCCTCAACTGCTCCCAGGCTTGGTCGAACTTGCTCCACCACATCGTGGCCAACGGCAAATATCTCGTGAAGCTCCTCAGCCAATTGATCGCTGGGAAGTGCCTTCTGAAGGCGAGCTCAGTGTCAAGGGCCCAGAATGTCCCGATGTACCTTAGCGTATGAGTTGTAACAGGCTCGCTGAAGTCGCTACCCGGTGGAGAGACCGCTCCAAGAATTGTAACCGAGCCAATGCGTTGCACGCTTCCTAATGTGTGCACCCTCCCAGCCCTCTCGTACATCTCAGCTATCCGGTCGGCAAGGTAGGCGGGGTACCCGCTTTCTGCAGGGATCTCCTCAAGCCTGCCCGAAATGTCCCTCAAGGCCTCAGCCCACCTTGAGGTCGAGTCGGCCATAATAGCGACGTCGTACCCTTGATCCCTGAAGTACTCCGCAATCGTGATCCCCATGTATATACTAGCCTCCCTCGCTGAGACGGGCATGTTGCTCACGTTTGCTACGATGATCGTCCTTTCAATGAGCTTGCTCTCCGTTTTGGGGTCGATGAGCTCGGGGAAATGAGTGATAACGTCAGCCATCTCGTTCCCCCGTTCCCCACAACCTATGTAAATAATGATATCAGAGTTAGCCCACTTCGCTATCTGCTGCAGCATCACTGTCTTCCCTGTGCCGAAGCCCCCGGGTATACAAGCCGCTCCTCCTTTTGCGACCGGGAAGAAGGTGTCTATGACCCTTTGCCCCGTTATTAAGGGCATTTCAAGTGATATTCTCTCCTTGAAAGGCCTCGGAACCCTTACTGGCCAAGTCTGCATCATCGTGAGCTCCCTCTCAACCCCAGCTATGTCGAGGGTAGCGATGGGCTCCGTGACCGTGAACTTCCCCTCTCTGATATCCGTGATGGTTCCTCTGAATCCTACTGGGACAAGGATCTTGTGTTCGATCGCCTTGGTCTCATCCACTGTCCCGATAATATCCCCATCCACAACCTCTCCCTTCCGAACTTGGGGAACGAAAGTCCACTTCCTCTGCCTATCCAGCGGGATCACGCTTACCCCACGGGTGATGAAGGGACCGGCGCGATTCCAGAGCTCTATCTCAGACCTTTGGATGCCATCAAATATCGTCCCCATGAGCCCTGGGCCAAGCTCAGCTATAAGCGGCTTACCGCTGTCTCTCACAGGTTCACCGGGTTTAAGTCCGCTTGTGGTTTCATAGCACTGTATCGCTGCGATGTTCTCAGTCAACCTGACGACCTCACCCATCAGTTTAAGTTCTCCTACCTCGACTAGGTCTCCGATCTTCGGCTTCTCGCGGAAGTCTGCTAATACGAGTGAACCATTGATCCTCTCTACGGTTCCAGTTATCTCCATCGCTTAGATCACTCCTAGAACTGTGGCCATCTCTGCGGCTATCCCACTTCGTGCTTTTTGCAGCCTCCCATCAAGGGTATTGTAAAAGACCTTCTTTTTTAAGGAGTCGTAGAGGGTAATCCCTCCTAAACAATCTATCGGCTCATCATCGATATTCAGTTTAACGTCGTAGCCCAGAATCCCACTGATTTTAAGCTCAATTTTCTCTAACTCCTCCTGTAAAAATTGCCTGTCCCTCTTATTCACAGCGATTATAAGCTTCCTATCACCCACAGCAGACGCTGCCTCTGAGATCAGCTTAACGAGTATATCTTGATAGTTCAAGCTCTCGTCTTTACCTTCAGCTATTGCTTTTAGCCTATTTCTCACTTCATCGAAAACCCTTGAGATCATCTCCTGCCGCATCGCCATTACCTTTCTACGCCCTTCACTCTCGGCTTCCCCGAGAATTTTATATCTGACTGCCCTTAACCTCGTTCCAGCGATCCTAAGCTGAGTCTCTCGCCCCTCTGTCAGGATCTCCCTCATCTTCCCTCGTGCTTTATTTATTGTCTCATTGGCCTTTTTCTCAGCCTCTGAGATTATTTCCTTCCGTCTCTCCATAATCCTTTCTATGAGCTTTACTTCCAATTCAACGATATCCGAACTCATTACGGTATCACCCTCTTGAGGACAAACTCAGTAGCGTTCTGGAATTGTTCCTGGGGAATCTCCTTGAGTTGTGAGAGCTTCTTATCATACTCTTCCAGAATCTTCTTTGCCTCATCATTTGCCGCCTTCTCAGCTTCCTTTAGGAGTTGATCGATGGCCTCACCGGTGCCCGTCGTTTTAACCTCCTCTCTCGCCTCAGAGACCATCTTCTCAGCTCGTTCCTCAGCCTGCCTGATGATTTCCTGGGCCTGTGCCTCAGCTTCAAGCAGTAGCTTCCTCAGCTTCTCGCTTACCTCAATATACCTTTTTACCTCCATACCCCATCACAACTCTAACTTCGCGCCAATAGCGAGCGATATAACAGCCTTAAGCTCCTCTATTCTCATCCCACTCACCATCGTGAGGTCTGGGATTAAGGCGAATATCGGGTATATATCGCCTTTTTTAGTCACAAGCGACCGAATATTCTCGGTCTCCTTAGCAAACCTTTCTGGAATAACTAAGAGTTTAAACTTTTTCTCTTCTACAAGGTCTCGAAGCAACTTTGCAACCTCCTCTCCGCTCTCAGCTTCAAAGCCCTCTATCCCGATGAATTCGAAACATGTTACGAAAGGTGATGGGCCGACTACAGCTACATTCATTTCATGAATAATGAAATCGTTAAACTTAATAAGAATTTTTAACTCCAGAGTGAATATGGGTTCAGAGCATCTAAGATGACTACGCGAGAGCACCTGTTACGCACACTTGTTATTTCTTTATAAATCAACAGGTAAACTAGCGCTACATTAGCGGTCATCTTTACCCATTCATGAGTTCTGAGGAGCTTAGTCAAAAGGTTTTGCCTAGAATGCCTCGATGCCATGGTATACTTTTATAAGGCGTAGGGAGGAAGTACATATCGATAAATCTGAGAATGAGATAGGCGTAATAAAGCTTGAAACTTAATTTAGTTTAACAGACACTCGAAGCTTTTATTACTTCAGTCTTCACTCTAAAGCAACAAATACTGAGTCGCCCAAGGGAATACGTTTTTAGCTTTAATTAGCTGATCGATTGATTGGACAATCAAGCCTAGACCACTATTGCCTCTATGGCAGGTAATAGAATGTCCGTAACAATCCTCGGATAGACCCCAAGGAGCACCGTTAAAACCGCAAGGGTTATGAGCGGAACTGTAATAAGGGGCGGCGCTTCCTTGACGTGATCCAGATACTCTGGCCTCGGTCCGAAGAAGACCCTGCGTATTGTCCAAAGCCCATAGCCCGCCGTAATGGCGGTTGATACGATACCTAAGGAGGCTATCAGGATCTTTGTTAAGGAGCCGTACTCGATGGCATCCTTAATACCCTCCTGAACGACGCCTGTGAAGAGCATCCACTCGGATTGGAAGCCGTTAAGAGGAGGCGTTCCCATGATGGCTAGGAAGCCTATGAGAGCCGCTGTAGCCGTGAGGGGCATCTTTGAAGCCAATCCTCCCATCTTCTTTATGCTTCTAAGTCCCTCTGTCTGAAGGATTATAGCCCCAGCGGCCATGAAGAGAATTCCCTTAGCTGTTCCATGAGAGATGTAGTGGAACATGGAACCCGAGACACCGAGAAGGCTGTAGGAGGCGATTCCAAAGAGGATGTAGCCCATCTGGCTTACGCTCGAGTAGGCGAGGAGCCTCTTAATGTCGTCCTGAGCTAAAGCCATGATACCTCCGTAAACCATCGTAACCAAAGCCCATATGGAGAGAAAGACCATAAAGGCTTCGAAGACCGATGGGAAAAGGGTCATCGTTATCCTTACGGTAGCGTAGCCTCCTATACCGATCATGGCTGGTGAAAGGAGGGCGCTTATAGGCGTCGGCGCCTCAGCGTGAGCGTGGGGAAGCCATATGTGTAGCCCAAAGGCGGCCATCTTCACGAAGAAGCCTAGGAACATCGCTATCGTAATCCATTTTAAGGTATCGAAGGGAACTGGCTGCCGTATAAATATATCGTGTATTTGGTAGATGTCGAATGAACCCGTCGGAAGCGTCAGAACATAGGTGGAGAGAATGCCCGTTAGGAGGGCTAAGGCGCCAACATGGGTCCAGAGGAAGTACATAAAGGCGATCTGCTCCCTGTTCCCGTAACCCCACTGGGCGATTAGGAAATAGGAGGGTATGAGCATAAGCTCGTAGAACAGGTAGAACTCGATAAGGTTCGTCGATAGTACCGTGCCGAGCATACCGGCTGCGTAGAGAAGGTAAAGTGCGAAGTAGGCACCGTATTCCTGGGGTTTATCCCCGATCCTGTGCCTCATGTAGGGGATTGAGTAAAGCGCGATTAGCGTACAGAGAAAACCAATCGTCGCCGCGAAGGGCAGGCTCAACCCGTCAATGCGTAAGCCAAAGGTCAGGTTGAAGGCCGGAATCCAGCTGTACTCTTCAACTTGAAATCCAGCTGCACTATCAGCAACCTTACCACCAGCCAAAAGGGTCAGTGTTAAGGTGTATAGAAGGGCTGCGAAGGCAATCCAACCGGTTTTCTCCCGCATTCTTTTAGCTACAAGGTAGGTTATTAACGAGGCGGTAATGGGTACAATGACGATTTGAAGTAGGATTCCAGACATACGTCTTACCAACCCATAAGAAACATCAAAGTCATTGATATCAGCAAGGCGAGTAGACTCAATTCGACCGCGAGCATGTTGATGGGTAAGAGGCCTGTTTGAGTCCTCCTAAACCACCCAGAAAATCTTACAATAAGTGTGCTTACAACGTAGTTTATCCTGTCGATTATCCCCAGCTCAATCGCCCTAAGCGACCATAGACTCAGGCCCATCACGCGATCTCGGACCACAAAGCTTATCCTATCGATTATCCCCAGCTCAATCGCCTTAAGCGACCATAGACTC
>Ga0209314_10000451_pt1 | contig 18250 bp, 21 predicted proteins | sample I19B2metaG_FD_184146 | JGI IMG/M metagenome (GOLD analysis project Ga0209314, IMG submission 184146) | Lake sediment bacterial and archeal communities from Gulf of Boni, Indonesia to study Microbial Dark Matter (Phase II) - ​I19B2 metaG... | ecosystem: Environmental > Aquatic > Freshwater >... | reverse complement strand
TCCCCGAACTCTGTGGAGAATTGCCTGCCTTCGAAGTACCTGTCAAGGAAGACGGCTAGGGCGCTTACCTCGCTTATCGGCTGATTCGTTACGGCCACGTTCCAAGTGGCAAGTTCGAACACTTCACCCGGTACTTTTGATGCGCCGACTACCACGAGTTTCGGGTTCCGTGATATCCTAATGTCGTGTATCGCTTGGAGCAGTGGCATTCCGTATGCTGTTAGGTGAACTACGTCCCCGCCTTGTGCTTTCCATTCTTTCATGACCTGCCTCCACGGCTCACCCATCTGGATTTGGAAGCTTCCTCCGAATCGCTTAGAAACGTCTCGAACTGTCCGCTCAAGGGTTGTGTCAATGACATCTGCTAGGATTACTCGGTCTGCGCCGAATGCTCTGGCCGTTAGACAGACGTGGGTGGTCACCCGTAGGTCGCGGGGAATCCTGTGTCCAAGGCGAAGTACCACAATCTTCTCAGCCAATGACCCATGCCTACGGACTGTAGGTTGAACGGTCGAGGCTGAAAAGGTTCTCACAGCTGCCACCTACGCTATTTTGGAAGAAGATTAAATGCAAAGCCGTCGATTGGTATACCAAGCGCGGTGAGTGCTCTGACTTGGCCGTCTTGGATGAGGAGCTGACAAAGGTCGCGCGTCTCTTCGGCGGCGAAGAGGCAGTCACAATCGTCAATATTCTGAAGAAGAAGAGTGAAGCCACGGACGAAATGCTCGCAAACGAGTCCACGGTAAGACTGAACACGGTCAGAAAGATTCTCTACAAACTCTACGACCACGGTCTGGTCTCCTGCACCCGCGTCCGCGATGAGAAGACAGGCTGGTTCATCTTCTACTGGAAACTGCAGACCGACCAGCTGGACGCATTCATAAGGAGCAGAAAAAGGCGCGTGCTTGAGAAACTGAAGCAGAAGCTCGACTACGAAAGAAATCACAGCTTCTTCGTATGCAAGAAGTGTGGCGATGTGCGCGTCACGTTCGAAGAGGCCATGGAATCCTCTTTCAGGTGTTCTAAGTGCGGCGGCCAGCTTGAGAGCTCAGACAACGCATCCGTCGTCGAGTTCTTGGAGAGACGGATCAAGCAAATAGAAGACGAGCTCAAACAGTGACTTCGCATGCGCCCGTGATCTTGTGCCAGCCACGAGAGCTCGATGATCATGAACGACAAGATTGTGCTTGCCGAAAGGATTCCCCACCTTGGTCGAGAGGACCTGAGATTGCCGTTCGAAGCAAGGCTTCGCAGGCTTGCCTCAGACTTAGAGGTCTCTGTCCAACTCGAAGGGGTCACCAAGAACGGCTTTCCTACCATTCGAGTTAAGGGGCCGGATGTCGAGGCTTGCACCGAGTTGATCAGGAGAAAGCTAGGCATCGCTCCGGCGGGCCGGTCAGAGATTGAAGTCAATGACAACTTCAAGGCGTATGCCACAGGAATCAGCACAAGGCGCCAAACGATCGAGATCCAGATAGGACCAATCTCAATGAGCTTCAGATCAGAGATAGCCAGGGAGGCTTTGATGGCGCAGCTCTGTGACGGCAGGAGCTTTCCCGTCGAGAGGATTGCTCAAACATACTGCATCCAGGAAGGCGTTCCAGTACATGTCAGAGTCACATCCATCAACACGGAAGTCAAAGAGATTGAAGTGTGGTTATCGGACGATCAAGTTTCCCAGTTTGAGGATTGGCGTAGGCAAAGATTTCACAGAATCATCGCGGTCGGAGGTTTCCAAGATAGGATACGTGAGGCGATACGGCTTTCGAAGGTCGAGCGGGACGTGATCGAGGTGGACGAGCTGTCATTGACAGCTCATTCGCTCGTATGCAAGCTGGGGACCGAGGCTCCGGGCATAATCGCCAAAATCGGGCGATATGTTGGCGACTTCAGACTCTACGCGTTCCTTCCCGACCGAGTCGACAAGATTCGCATCACTACTCCAGAAAGACCTTCCTAGCCTGATCGCGCTTTCCTAAGTGAGTTGACAATGGAGACCTGGCGCCTCCTCGATCTCGAATACCCAGATGCACCGTCGAACCTCGCGCTGGAGGAGGCTCTTGCAAGGCACGTCGGAAGCGGGAAGTCGCCTCCAACGCTTCGCCTGTGGAGGAACCGCAGGGCAGCCGTCATCGGCGAGAATCAGCGCGTGAGCCAAGAACTGCACCTCGACGCCTGCCAGGAGCTGGGTGTAGAAGTTGTCAGACGTTTCACTGGCGGCGGAGCGGTCTACCACGACCTGGGAAACCTCAACTACTCAATATGCACCCCTAAACCATCCTCATCGAATATGGATTTCCAGCAAGGAATATTCAAGCGGGCTCTTGAGTGCGTCATCGCCTGCCTCCGCACACTCGGTCTAGAAGCATCGCGCGCGCCAGTCAACGCGGTGCTCATCCGTGGCCGGAAGGTCTCCGGAGGCGCGGGTGCGATTCGCTGGCGCGCCATCTTCTGTCACGGCTCGATCCTGGTGAGCACGGACCTTGACCTACTGTGGAGAATCCTAAGACAAGATCAGCCTCCGACAACTGGCAGATTCGTGGAAAGCAAGCGTCTCCCCGTGACCTCGATAGAGAGAGAATTGGGCAGAGAGGTCCCTCTCGAACACGTCAAGGAAGCCATGAAAGATGCGTTCATGCAGAGTTATAATGCGGACCTCGTCCCCGGGCGGGCCACAGATCAGGAGCTACGTGAGGTCCCAGCCCTAGTCGAGGAGAAATATGGCAGCGACAAATGGAATCTTAGGATGTAGGTCAATGCAGACTTTCAAGGGCGGGGAACTGTTCCGAGAACCAGAATAGGCTCAAGACTGACCGAATCTTTGAAGCAGGGCGCACTGAATCGGCGTCTTACGCGCGTCCTATCTTGTTCCGACCTTTTCACGTATACGAGCAATCCGATCGCCAGTGCAAATCCAAGGATAAGTGACTCGGTCGGAAAACCTTGAATGGGAAAGTTCCCGAGTCCGTCTTGAATCGTGAGAGGAACAGTGGATCGTGCTTCGGACTGGGTTGACTGGTCCATACGGGAGTCCGTGTTGTAGCTGAACACTACGGTCGTAGTCGTGGAACCTGCACGGATCGCCACGTAGGCCGTTCCGGACTCAGGAGCCCATACGGTCGTTTCCTCGCCGGGTTTGAGTGGCGTCGGCATCGAGGCAGCCAAGCATCTCGGCCGCCCTGATTCTACTCTTACGTAGTGTGGATCGAAGATTGCTGAAAGCGAGGTGTCGCAGAGAGTAGGCAAGTAGTAGATGACGGTGGAACCCTCGTTCCGGATGTTGGCCTTGACAGTGAATTCCTCTCCGACTCTGGGCGAGCGGCGCTCCATCTGGTCCCCAGTAAGGAAGTAGATCTCAACGAAACGAATCGGCCCGACGCTTAAGGCTGTCGCGGGGGGCAAGGCAGTGTGGTCTCCACCAACCGCAGCAAGGCCGCCACCCAACAGAATCATAGTGGCGAACAGGCCCGTCAGGACGACTAGTCCCACTTCCTTTTCGCTTCTCGCATTCAAGCCTCAAGGCTCCGTCCGCAACTGTCAGGCGCGATGGGATTTCACTCTACAGCTTAGAACAACGGGTTCGAAGCCACCGAACAGGGCACCGTCCAAGAGCAGTATTCCGCAACCTCAATCCAGAAATATGATCCAGGAGCTGGTACGTAATAGTTGAGACGAGTTGGGTAGATTCCCTCTGGTTTCAGCCGTTCAACTCTCTTCGGTCATTCTGCTGTTGTTGACAGTATGTGTGAATGCCCCAGTCGCATCCGCGCTTCCCCTCAGTCACTCTGCTAGGCAGGATTTGTCGAACAGCTCGAACGCTAGCTCCGCGACACAGTACTCTTGGTACCACTGTTACCCTTGGGATCCGTACTGGTGCTACCCATACTACTGGAGCTACTACTATTGGCCCTATCCATACTACTACGGCTACTATTATCCGACGACCGCCGCCGACACCGTAAGGACTTTCGACCTCGAAGTCGAGACGAACCCGCCCGAAGTCGCCCCGGTGAGAGGCGCAGGAACATACAACCAAGGAGTCGTCGCGTCGTTCAGCCTCACTTCCATGACCGTCCCGTTCGGCGCCAATGAGCGCTACGTCTTCTCACACTGGAGTGGAGATTTCTCAGGAGACGCGCCCAGTGGATCGATCACGATAGACTCAGAGAAGACTGTGGTCGCGAATTATCAGCTCGAGAACTATCTGGAGGTCTCAGTCGACCCTCCAGGAATTGCCGCGCCGGTCGGCGGTGGCTGGTACCGCTCAGACGAGTCAGTAACGGTTGGCGCAGTGCCGCCAGTCGTTCTAGGCGTGGAAGGAATCCGATACGTCTTCGAGCATTGGACCATTGACGCGGTTCCTGTCTCAGGAAACCCGGTCCAAGTCACGATGAACGGTCCTCATACTGCGGAGGCACGCTACAAGGCCCAGTACTTGCTGACCGTTTCGTCAGAATACGGCATCGTGGACGGAGGGGGATGGTATGATGCGGGGAGCTCTGCAACATTCTCAGTCACTACTCAGGTCGATACGAGCTACGGCGTGAAGCAGGTCTTCGACAGATGGACCGGAGACTACCAGTCAACATCGCCGGTCGTCACGGTCACGATGGATTCGCCACTCACGGTTAGGGCTGCATGGAGAACGGACAGCACAATTCTGTACGAGACCATTGGGATCGCAGTCGGGGGGGCGTTTCTGCTAGGGACAGGACTGACAGTGATCGCAATCACGAGACGCCAGCAGACCAAACCCATGCCGCAGGCTCAAGGCAGACCGGTCCTGACGCCCGAGACCGCTCCCAAGAAACCGCGGTCCCCGCGGTCTAGAAAGAGGACGAAGCCGCAGCCAAAGAGTGACCATGAAGAAGCGTCTCCTCAGGCCTAGACGAATCGGGGTCGCATTCAGCTTCAATCTAGCAGTTGCCCGTCAACTAGAGGGTTTCACTCCTTTGATGCAGCGCCGGCTCTTTTCAGGAGACTCTGCGGGATCATTGGCTTGTGCTTGTCGCAGTAGTACTCGGTTCCGCCGAAGAAATCTGTGAACCAGTCGGCTGCTGACCCGCAGATAGGCAAGGAACAGAGCTGACGTTTGCTCGTGTCAGTTTGTTGTGCAGGCACTCTATCTTCCTCCGTTCTACGCAGCCGACATAGCGTGTAGCCTGCTTGTTCTAAAGATTTGTCAAGCTGGTCAAAGATGGGTTCCCAATCATCGATAAACCTCGAAGAGACCTGCTGGGCAGCGGTCGATTCTTCAGAAACCGTGAAATCCTGACGACTATACCCGTTCAGTCGACGACGAGAACCTCTGTTGGGGCAGTCCATGTTCGAGACTCGCATCACTGAACTTTTCGACGTTAGGCATCCTATTGTTGGCGGTGCGATGATGCATGTGTCCAGGCCGGAGTTTGTGGCGGCAGTTTCTAGGGCTGGCGCTCTTGGGATGATGGCCTCCGCCATGTACGACACGCAGGAAGAGTTTCGTCTAGCTGTTCGCAGGGTGAAAGAACTCACCGACAAGCCCTTCGGCGTGAACCTGAGCCTCTTCCCGGCGCTGCGGCCGATCGACAACGCTCTGTACGCTGACGTGATCTTGGAAGAGCACGTGCCGGTGGTCGAGACGAGCGGTCATCGTCCGCCAGAGGACTTACTTGCCCGGCTGAAGGCTGGCGGCGTGAAGACGATGCACAAGTGCGTCAGCGTTCGGCACGCACTGAGCGCGCAGAAGGCTGGGGTCGATGCCGTTACGGTTTTCGGGTCTGAGGGAGGGGGCCACATCGGGGAGGTCGGGCTGACGACGATGGTTCTGGTGCCTCGCGCCGTGGAGTCGTTGCAGGTGCCTGTCCTTGCGGCCGGCGGAATCGCCGACGGCAGAGGGCTGCTAGCCGCTTTGGCGTTAGGCGCTGATGGCGTGACTGTGGGTACCCGTCTGCTCGTGACAACCGAATGCCCGATCCACGACAATCTCAAGCGAGCGTTAATCTCCGCCAGCGAGTTGGACACGCTCCCGATTCTAGGCTCGTGGAAGAACACGGTTCGCGCATGGAAGAACGCCGCCGCGCTCAAGGTGGCCGAGCTGGAATCCCGCAATGCCGAACTCGGCGAGGTCCTCTCAATCGTTGCCGGCACCGCGACCAAGCACATGTATGAAGGCGGGGACTTGGACGCTGGCGTGACTCCGTGCAGTCAAGATGTCGGCATCGTGCATGAGGTCAAGCCTGTGGCCGAGGTCATCAACGGCATGGTGGAAGAGGCAGCTCAGATCCTAGCGCGCTTGGCAAAGTAGAGGCCGCACCTCACAAGCTGTCTCTAAGAAGTGACTGAGAGGGCCCGTGCAGTCTTCTAACAGGCCCGTCCTCAGTGCGGGATGTGTCGGAAAACGACGCTGTCCTTAAATAGGAACATTAATGTACCGTATCAACCAGGTAGCGTGAATGAGCATGGAAGTCGAGGAAATACTCAACATAGGCGCATACCGGAAGGGCGCACGATCTCTAGCGATCAGAAGACTGCTCTCAATAGTCCTCTAACTTCGCTCGTCTTTCTCCAGTCTCATGTGGCACGTTCGCGTAGCCATCTTGCGACGGCATAAAGGATCGGGTTGCCGCTCACATCGGCAATCGGGATCCGCAAGTTCATCTCCTGCAGGAAGACCGAGCTCTCATATGTAGGCATCATCGCGTACACAAGGCTGGCCCAGTGCATCCTCCCCTTCAACTGTTCAGCTACAGCATCATCACTTGCGGGCATCGGCGCGTAGGCGAACGCAACACCGTTTGCCCACATCAGACTCCGGCCCAGCGATCCTGGAGGAGCTCCGAAGCTCTGCATCTCCAACAGGGCTGGCAGGGAGTACTCTACAGCTTCGTGGATGACGATCTCTTCCCATGGCTGGTACGTTATCTTGACCACTTCACTTCACTCTGAGCAACCTTTAGGGTCGAGCATTGGATAACGATTCTGAAATCAAACACGTCAAATCTCAACGGGAGACTCAGGCAAATAGGGCGCCCGAATGAACCTCCAGTGTCGAGCATAAGCGCTCGTAGTATGTTACGGTCTTGGGAAGGTTTTGGGGCCAAGTCCGGAGTCAAGTCCCCTGCCGTCGGAGTGCGGATTCAAGCGCCTGAACCGCCAAGCCCAGATCAGAATTCTACGTGGAGTCCTCCCCGCTACGCTTAAACGCTGGTAAGATAGTCTTACGCTTCATGAGATCCGCAGACGTGCCTGAGCTGACCCGCATCAGCTCTAAGGGTCAGGTTGTGATTCCATCTCGCGTGAGGCAGAAACTGGGCATAGAAGCAGGCACCGTCTTCGCGATCTTGACCCCGCGAAAAGGCAACGTCGTCGTTCTCAAGAAGATAGATAGCAAGGCCCTCCAAGCGGATCTGCGAGTCTTCCGAGAAGTCGAAAGAGCTTGGAGAGAGATCAAACGCGGACAAGCGCGAAGAGCGTCAAGAAAACGCTTCCTCGAAGAGCTTGAGACTTGGTAGTCATCACAGAAGTCATCTGGACCAAGAAATTCGAACGCGAACTGAGGAAGCTCAGAGACAAGACCATCAAGAAGCGCGTGAAGGAGCAGATCGAGAAGATACTGGATAACCCCGAGACTGGGAAACCCTTACGATTCGCCCTGAAGGGCGAACGTTCCGTCCGCGTTTCGCCATACAGGCTCATCTATGCGGTGCAAGGCGCAACACTGTATCTTCTAAGATTCGAACATAGGAAGGTCGTCTACCGATAGCTTATGCAACTCCGTTTCCCGTGAGAGTAGTGTGAGCCTACCCCGTCGCTCGAAAGATGGTTAGAAGGACCAAGGTTGCCAGATTCAAACGCTCGAGCCAATCAAGAGAAAACAAGAAGGCACATGTCGGGAAAACGGACCTTCGGGCGGCAATGGTCCGCGAGTACGGTCTTGTGAGCGAAGGCACGCTGCGATACATCCTAGACGCGCTTACTTGGATGCGCGGAGATGTCTTTTCAAAGGCAGATTACGTCATTCGAGAGATTCCGGCAAGACACCCACTGGTCAACGGGAACAAGAGGCTAGCATAGCCTTAATGCTGAGAGTTGCTCGTGGAGAAGTGTCGAGCAAGGAACTAGAGTCATGGCTTCGGAGCAGGTCCAAGAAGACCCAGTAGGGGAAATCGTACGCCGCTACAAGGATATCCTAGCCGGGCTCGCCAAGTATTAGCATGCCAGACGTTCTAACATCGAACTCTACGCTTGCAGTCTCTTCCAGTTCCAACACAGCACTCAGTTGGGCGCCCTTTCTGTCAGCAGAGGTTGTACTTCAGGACGGCCGGTGCCGGAAAAGTGAAGCAGGAAGTAGGGCCGGCTTTCTGGTGAGAAACAGCCCAAAATCGTTTCGGATCATTGGTTTGGGATGGTGGGCCGGACCGGGATCGAACCGGCGACCTTCGGCGTGTAAGGCCGACGTTCAAGTCAAGTCTAGGCTTTCTAACCAGCTGAACTACCGGCCCAAGCTGACCTAGGTTTGGCTGCTCCCAGTCATAACGGTTCGGGTTCTCTTGACTCATTCTGTTGCTCGGCTGGGACAGGTTTTTGGTCCCGTTCTCCGTCTTCTCAAGAGAGGCATTTGATCCATCTGGAGACTCGTGGCAGTGTTCCTGATGAAGAAGCGGCTAGGATCCGTAACCTGCTTGAGGAATGCTATGACCGTCTCCGACCTGATGGACCCGACTTTGTAGAGGTCATAATTTTCGAGAATGACCGAATGTGGCGCAGTCACTTTGCGACAGAGCGGAGAAAGGCCGGGGTCACGTCCAGCGAGGTTGATGAAGCCTTCATGGCCGCTCATGACGCATGGACAGGTATTCCCAGAATATCCGTCTCCATCGAGCGCAAGCAACAGCTACCTGAACTCGTCTGGGAAGGAGCTCTTCGACATGAAGCTGGCCATTCGATCCTACATGGCGGCCTGGAATACTACATCTTTCCAATGCCGAGGGATCTATCGAAGGCGGCGACAAGCTTTCCTGGCCTGAGGGATCATCTTACAGACATTCTGTACCTTCTAACCTTGGCCGTGAAGGACATGGAAGTCACGAATCTACTTGTTTCAAACGGATACGTTGAGGATCAGGCAGCCTACGCGCGGTTTCTTCTGGAACCTACCGAGCAGGATCTAGATGCATGGGCAATCTCCGGGCTTGCGGCTGAAGCGAGAGTCCTCTGCCTTGTTGGAAGACTCAAGGACATCGCAGCCGCTATGGTCCTGGCTTCGAGATCAGATGAGTTACGCGTCAGCTTGGAAGAGATAGACCAGTCGATGAACTATCTTCCGAGAGACCTACGTGAGGCCTTACTCGACACGATGCTCAGGATTTTGAAAGGACTAGGCAGGGACACATTCGCCAACATACAAACCGCTGGAGAGCTCCTAGTCGCGGGGATAGTTGAACCTGTGATGAAAGGCTCCTCTTCAACTCAGGAATCCTAGTTTTACTCTCCTTCCAATAATTCGCGAGCGCGCCATCCGAGAAACCTTTCTCTCTCGGAAATCCAAGATGGTAGGCTTATTTCCCGTGAGGTACTCAAGGAGTCTGGAACCCAGGTCTTGAACATCGTTCATGTGATCGGAACCGGAACGATAGGCGAACCATTGATCGGTCTCCTAGCCGACTTCCGCAGAGAACTGGGGATCGATGAAGTCACGTTCTCAAAGCGAACCCCGCTAATGACTGATCGGACAAAGGTCTGGGACCTGCTCAAGAGGGACGCCAAGCTATGCGTCGAGAAGAAGAAGTGGAGGGACTTCCAAGAACTCGAAATGGAACCAACGTACGAATATGAAGAAGGAATACAACGTGCATCGGTTGTAATCGACTGCACTCCATCTGGCACAGGCCTAGACAACAAGAAGAGATTCTACGAGAAGATCGAAGGCCCGCGAGGGTTCATTGCACAAGGATCGGAGTTTGGTTTCGGGGCAATCTATGCCTACGGCATAAACGACAACGTACTCTCGGAACCACAAAGATACGTGCAAATCGCTTCATGTAACACACACAACATTGCGGCGATCGTCAAGACCCTTGCCTTCGAGGGCGGAATGCCGCGGCTCAAAGAGGGCCGATTCGTCTGCATGCGTCGCGCCTCAGATCTTAGCGAAGAAGGCGGGTTCACTGCAAGCCCGAAAGTCGACAGCCACAATTATGGCCGATTCGGGACACACCACGCCCGAGACGCGCATGCGCTCTTCCAGACAATTGGCTGTGAGCTCGACATCTTCTCAAGCAGCATCAAGGTTCCAACGCAATACATGCATTCGATATGGTTCTCACTGGAGCTGTATGGAGCTATCACACTTGAGGAAGCACTGGCGCGGATCAAGGCAAATCGGCTCGTCGCCACCACGTACAAGGATCAGACCGCGCTGGCGTTCTCGTTCGGCCGCGACCATGGCCACTACGGGCGGATTCTCAACCAGACAATCTTCGTACTGCCCACAATATGCGTCAGGAATCCTGGCGAGATCCTCGGCTTCACTTTCACATCCCAAGACGGGAACAGCCTACTGAGCAGCGCAGCCGCGACAGAACGATTACTATACCCGGAGGACTGGCGCGAGAAGATGAAGTGCCTCGACCCCTTCCTCTTCAAAGAGATTTAGGGCCGAGGCTTCCAAACCGGCCTCTGATAACCCCGGTCTGTGAAAGAGAACGGGTAAGGAGACCCTGACGTTTCCGAGCACAGGATCTCACTAACGGGTCTCCGCGGTGTGATGTCAGGGGTTTCTGCGGCGTAGCCGATGGGCAGTACGGCAATCGGACGTTTGTTCTTCGGCGCCTCAACAGCCCTTGCAACGGCTTCATCATCGAACGCGCCAACCCACGTCGATGCTAGCCCGAGTGCAGTAGCCGCCAACTGAGCATACGAGACCGCTATGGTTGCATCTTGGAGACAGTAGAGTTGGGAACCCCTGTGACCGTACTTTCTCGAGGAACGTTCAGGATAGGCAAGAAAGACAAGGCATAGCGGCGCTTCTGCAATGAAATTTTGCCACAACGCGGCTCTTGCCAACTCGTTCCTGCGTTTCGAGTCTTTGACAACAATGATCTCGTATGCTTGGAGATCACCTGCGGAGGGCGCGAGGTTCACAGCCTCAATGATTCTGCGTATCTTCTCATCTTCTACTGGTCGGCTCTGGAAGGCTCTGATTGAATGCCTCGCCTTCACAGTCTCGAAGAAGTCCATGCTGGCTCATCCCCAAAACTGTTGCAGATGAAGAAGATGTTTCTCATAAACCGGCCGAGATCAGCCTACAACTGGACGCTCTAGATCCCGAAAGCGACGAAAAGGGCTGTCAGAACACCCACGATGAATGTGATCACCAGTACGGCTGGAACGTGGTTTCTCATGATGTCGCTCTCCAACTTCGCGTCGGCGCCGATTGTGGCGGCAGCGTTGTTGATCTTGGACAGGGTGATGCCTGAGGCGATACCTCCCCCGTTTGCGTGGGAGCCATAGATAAGTAAGTGTGACCTGCGGGATTGCAGTTTTCTCTCATCTGGCTATCGATTGGCAGTCCTTGCGAGGGTACCTCTGCTATTTGACCAGCGCCAAACGACACAAGGTCGTCAGATGAGGCCCTCTTCACCATCGCCTGGGCACGTTGGGCAAGGTACGCAAGTCATCCAAGCGAACTGTAGTCCTGATCCAGATTGACTCGGGAGTTCTCCGAGACACGCTTAAGGGCTTGACAGTTCGATCATCTTCGCAAGTAGCATTGCACCATTACTCATACTCACCTTGGCAGATTCAGGGCCGAAGGCTGAACCTGAGAATTCGCTGTTCGAGGCAACTGTTCCCTTCATGAAAGGTATGTGAAGTCTATAGCAGGCTAGTCCGAAACCATACGCCTCCATTTCTTCCACGTCAGTCCCAAGCGTTGACCTTATTGCCTCAATTACGTTCGCATTGGCATTCCAGACATTTGAAGAAGCTACTGCACCGTTCAGCACTAGGAATTCCTGAGCCATGACCAATGCGCGGAAAGCTCTGACCGAGGCTTTTCGGTGAGAGGTACCGCTCTCCTTGTGATTCCCGGTGGGGTAAGCTCATTCCAGTGACTATCGTACACGTGACGATTCCGAGCAACGCCACATAAGGCGCGAAGACAGCGAGTTTGTCTGAAGGTGTCAGTGTACCTCGGGTCCTATGGATGACTCTATCGCTCATCCTGGAAGGCTGACTTGTGTAGCCAGATATGGTTCAGATCCTTTCGGGTTCTTCCGTCTGTCCTGCGATCACGCAGGACTTTCGCAGGTACCCCACCCACGACCGCATTAGGCGGCACGTCATCGTGGACAAGGGCCCTCGCGGCAACAATCGCCCGTTTACCTATGGTGACGCCTAGCGGTATCATTGCACGGGGTTCACGATAACGAAATCCTTCAGAACCACTTTTCCATATTTCCTGACCACATGGTCTGACTCTGAATGCTTGTGCGTGAAGACTCTGACATCATCAGTCAACCCGACATAGTTTCCTAGCGTGACACCGCCCTTTGTGTCGAGGAACACACTTCGATTCAGAAACACGTCGTCACCGACCTCGAGATTCTGCGGAAAGTTGAATCGCACATTCCCCTCCGCGATGAAGTTGCGTCCGCAGGTCGCGAACAATCTCTTGGCAAGCATCCTTCTGAACGGAATCGAGAAGTCCACAATGATGCTTATTGGAAGCTTATCCAATGCGTCCCAAGGAAAATGCATGTACTTCTGCTGTGTAGTATAGCCCACTTCATCCACCACTGGCAAGCACTCGCTGAACAGCCTCAGCTCACCTAGGGCATCTGAGGAAAGCCCTCCTGTACCTAGGAGTTCGAGGACCTTACCGGTTCGACTCGGGTCTAGGCCTGAATCGAGGATCGTCTCAATTGCTGACAGCCTCTCTCCGATCTTCAAGATGGTCGCTTTGCTGTTTGTGCTGCGCTCTTGCCCAATTACGTTGCTGTGATGCGGATTAGAGGTAGACACCGAAACACCTGAGCAAACGTCCTCTATCGACTTTGGACGCGATCGCGGTGAACCCCCGAAGTTGCATCAGCCAACGTCGCCATGAAAAAGGATACTAGAGTTGGTGAGTAAGAGAACCAGAGAATCAGAAGGGCGTGTCTGAGCCCAAGTAGCATGCAAGTCCTCTTGCTTCATACACTCTCTTGAGCGTCATCATCAGGTCAGGTGAAGGTGGTTCTTGGCGAGCGTAGGCGTAGGGCAATCCTAGCTGCTCGTATTTGGAGGCGCCAAGGCGGTGAAATGGAAGCAGGTTGATCTCCCGCGCGCCAATTTCCTTCATGAATATGGCAGTCTCTTCAGCGTTCTCGTGGGTATCGTTGAATCCGGGGATGATCGGTGAACGAATGATAAGTCGACCGTTCCATCCAGAGTCCAGAACGCAACGGATATTGTGCATTATCAGACCGTTGTCGACTCCTGTTTCGCGTTGATGCATATCTGAGTTCATGTGTTTGATATCCGCGAACAACCAGTCAACATAAGGCAGCACTTCGAGCAGGTCAGAGGTTGGAACGTGGGCGCAAGTCTCTAGAGCTGTATGAATGTAAGAGTGGCCGCAGGCCTGCAGGACGGCAAGGATGAACTGGTGCTGAAGAAGCGGTTCACCTCCGCTGAAGCAGACGCCTCCTTCTGATCCCCAGTATTGGTGATCGCGAGCTAGAATCCGCATCAGCTCCCGCACGGTGTACCAGCGGCCGCTCACTTGGAGGGACTCTGTGTAGCATACTTTGACGCAGTCGAATCTGTCACAGTTGTCGCACAGGCTACGGTCGAAACGTAGCGGTGGCGTCTCATTCTTCGAAACGCTGATCGCACCACTCGGGCAGGCTTCGACACATCGCAGCGGACAAGCCTTGCATTTGCCGGGTTTATACATGAGGCGCTGAATTAGCAGTTGACCTTCAGGATTGGAACACCAGCTGCATCGGATGGGGCATCCGCTGAGGAAGACCAGTGTTCGTGTGCCGGGACCGTCGTGAACTGTGTAACCCTGAATATCAAAGACCAAGCCACGAATGGAATCCGAGGTATGCTCATAGCTGTTCGGGCGATGGTACGTAGGAGCATCGCTGGTCAATAACTTCAGCTAACCTTCCTTGCGAACCATTCACAGGTGACAGTTATTAGCTCGGGGTACGTCCAAGGTTTGTTTGGAACTGCGCCGCAGAGGCCAATCTGCTCTTCTTGGCTCGAGACATAGTGGCTGCAGAACTTGCACTTTTGGGTGGGTTCGAAGAACTCGCAGTTCGGATCATCTGCTAGTACGGTCTGCTTAGCACGGTGGCAGATGCCTTTTGCCACATCGACCGGCGCGTAGTTTCTGCAATCCATGTGTCGTGTCTGTCCCCTCGTAGCCGTTGGCTAGACCCCCTCGTATTCGGTCCGGGCGATGACTTCGTCTTGGATAGGTTTACCCAGTTCCACCCAGTATTGCGTGAACCCGGCGACCCGGATCATTAGGTCTCGATAGTTTTCCGGATGTTTCTGTGCGTCACGGAGAACCTTCGAGTCCACAACGTTGTATTGGATGTGGAATCCCCCTTTTCGCATGTATGCTCGTGTGAGTTCCAGCAGCTTCTTTGAGCCAGTCGGTCCGTTGATGGCTGAAGGATGGATCTTCAGGTTCATCTGGGAATTCTGAGATGTTGAATGGTTCCAGACAGTCGCGGAGGTGAACAATGCATAGGGGCCGTTTCGGTCGGTTCCAGGGTACGCAGACATTGATGCATCGGCGAAGGTTGTGTTGGCCAATCTGCCGTCAGGTGTAGCAATGGTCGCCTCTCCCATCGGAGCGTGTGTTGAGACTGAGATCTGGCATGCATAGAATGGCTTTGCGTAGAGTGATTCGTACTCGTGGCACGTCTTGCAGAACCAGTCTTCCCATTCTTTGAGCAGTTGGTCGACGAACGGGTCGTCGTTGCCATGCTTCGGCGCCGTCATGCAGAGAAAATGAATCCGATCGTACTTCTCGCAACCCGCCTTCTTTTCTTGGTCCGCCAACGAGTAGGAGCCGACCTCATCAGCGGTCTTGAATCCGAAGTTATTCTTCAAAGCGTCTTTGAGTTCATCGAGTGTGACAGCTTCTTCATCGTAGACTAGCTTCTTGAGCGCCGCGAGGCTGTTCACCATGTTTATTGTGCCGCAGGTTTCGATGCTAAATGTACCATTGTAGCGGTAGCCCAGCTCGTTGATCAGGTGGCCCTTCCCAAGGCAGTCAGGTTTGAGGAGCGAGTTGAAAATTGCCATGTTGTTCTTGCGCCAGATGTCATGCTGAATGTTGTTCGTAAGCGCCAGCACTTCGACGGTCTTTCGGAAGTAGCTTCTGAAGGAATCATAGAACTCCTCATAGGTGTTCAATTTGTTGTTGTGCGGGGGAAACACGGGTTGGCCTGTCCTTTGGTCGACACCGTTGAAGATCGTCAGCTCGACAAGTTTCGGCAGCGAGATGAAGTGCACGCCGACGCTGGTCGGTTGGCCCGAGCCACCAGGGATCCAGTATCTCTTGCCGTTCAATTTGAGCTGTAACCAGGAGCAGGGTGAGGTCTCTAGGCAGCCGCCGATGGCGACTGCGTACGCTTCTTCGGGCGTCATGCCCTCTGGGCCATACTGTCTCATTAGGAAATCGATGGCCACCCGATTGTTCATCCAGGCAGGATAGCCGCTTCCAGTCTTGTTGCACTCAATCGCTTTGAGGAGAAAATCTTCAGGTAGGTTCTCGTCGTAGAGCACTGAGAGTGTGGGTTGTGGCGTCGCGCAGCGGATGGCAGCCTCAATGATCAGGATCTCAAGCTCGTTCGATGCGGTTTGTCCAGTCGCCGTTAGGCCTCCCAGGGTGAGATTGTTGAAAGTATTGCCTGAGAGTACGCCGCCAACAACACCCATCGAAGCGAAGCAGTCTATGCATGTGAATTTCACGCGCTGGCACTCAAGCAGTTCAAGTGTCTTTTCGCGATCGATTCGCCCTGCGTTCATGTCTTGCTCCCACCAGGGGTACAGCACCTGACCGAGACGCCCCGGTGACATTCCTGAGATTGCATCTTCATTCAGTACTGCGATTTGGATCGTCCAGCAGAGCTGCATCGCCTCCCGGAAGGTACGTGGGGGGTTATGCGCAACCCATTGCAGGCACTCAGCGAGTTCACCATATTCCCTCTTCTGCACCGGATCCATCTCTTTGGCTTGTAACCGAAGCGCTTCCATCGCGTAATTCAGGATCCACTTCTGGATGCCTTCAAGAACCAGGATGGCGGCCTCGTAATTGTATAGGCGATTGATACCTGCCATTCCGTCGCCATGGGCGTGGCCTGCTACTTCCATCTTTTTCTTCTTCGCAATCTCGATCAGGCCATCGAAGCCATATTGGAGCGGGTAATAGTAGTTGATGACCTCACGGCCCTGCGGTAACGTGTAGCCGGAGTCAAACATGCACACGACATTGCGCATGATCGCTTCTTTGACTGGGTAATCTGGAACCATCTGCTCATACTTGTGGCCCAAGTCGTCGACCGATCTCATAACCCAAGCGCGCGCAGTCTTCAACATCGCAGGCACTTCCTCCTTGCGTATCCCGAATTTGCCGGCGAGCGAGAGCACATTGCCGAAGCTTCTCGTGACATTGCCACCGCCGGCGCCGAACTTCGACACCTCGTCGGCGGTCACGCTGCCTCTTGCTAAAGCCGCCTTGTACAGCTCGTCTTCTCTTGCCATGTAATAGCCTTCGGAAAGCCACGGCATCGGAAAGGAGCCGCGGTAGTAGTGCGCCTTACCCATGGCCAAGAGTTCGCCGGGATAGATCGTCGGGGTCAAGTGCGAGAAAGCCTCCTTCAGAGCAGCGGCCCGGCGCACAACCGGGATCTCCGAGTCCAACTCCATGTACTTCCTCGTGTACCAGTAGGGGAACTCGTTGGTGGCCGACGACAATGTCTGTAGGTACAGGTCTCTCAGATGTTTGGCACGTAGGCTTGGATTCTTCCTGATTTCACGGTCGACAGTCTCCTCGGGAGCCTTACCGCATGCTTCATAGCCAAGAGGCACCCCTGCCTCATCGAGAATGTCCGCTAGCTTCTTGCCCATGTTGTCAGGATTAGACCTTGCGAGATATTAACTCTGGTATCTCTGCATACAACCATTCGGGGATCTAACCTCATCTTCCAAGAATTCGCTCGCACGAAGCGCATTCAATCAGATTCCTCCTCAACCACTTGTTCCTCTGCTTGGTTATGTGACCTGTGTAGGAGATGTCGCCGGATTGATACAGCGAAGGGACGAGACCGAGATTCGCGCATGCATGCTTTGAGTCCTGAAACCCATCCAAATCATCAAACGCAGAAGACAGGAAGAGGGCTGTATACGCTCCGACATCTAGGATTGTGTCAATCAGCGTTGCGTCTCTATCCTCCGCGGCCGTGACGGAGATCCTCCTGTCAAGCTCGTCCACAATAGATTCTACAAGTTCAAGCCCTTTCAGCCTGTAATGCAGCTCCGGCAATGCCAGCGAATTGATCTCCGCTCTCCGTTCCCTGGTCAGAGGCTTCTTGATTGTGATCCCTCTCCGCTTGAGGAACCATTTGATCGAATTCTTGAGCTCAGCACGCTTTACGGCGTATCGTACCCTATCCCTTGTCAGCAGCCGTTTCTCTTTGGTCCCCGCGTCTAGAATATGTGATCTCGGAAAGAAGTTGATTCTGAGAAGCTCACCCAAGACCCTACTAGGGTAGTAGCATCAAGCCGACTAGTGACCTTGTCAAGTGAGCACTGTCCGGGACACTACTCTTTCGGCCGAACGTCTATTACACGGCGGGCCTTGCCTTCGGACCGCGGCAGAGTCCCTTCTTCCACCAACTCAACGTTGGCATGTATTCCGAGTACGGCGAAGATCTGTGACTGCACTTCCTGCATTAGCTTTGGATCATTCAATCTGTCCTTCGCAGCCTCAACTTTCACGGATAGTCGGTCAAGCTGTTCGCGCAATACGACTATCTGATACTGGTCCCGTAGGCCGCTGATGTTCATCAGCACATGTTCGACTTGGCTCGGAAAGACATTCACGCCGCCTACAATGAGCATGTCATCGCTTCGTCCTTTGATACGCTGGATTCGACTGTGGTATCTTCCGCACGCACACTCGTCCTCGAAGACTCTGGACAGGTCTCGCGTCCTGTACCGAAGTAGGGGCATCGCCTCGCGGGAGAGCATAGTGAAGACG
>Ga0209314_10000450_pt1 | contig 18253 bp, 22 predicted proteins | sample I19B2metaG_FD_184146 | JGI IMG/M metagenome (GOLD analysis project Ga0209314, IMG submission 184146) | Lake sediment bacterial and archeal communities from Gulf of Boni, Indonesia to study Microbial Dark Matter (Phase II) - ​I19B2 metaG... | ecosystem: Environmental > Aquatic > Freshwater >... | reverse complement strand
CCTGCGATCCATTCGACAAGCTCATGGGCATATTTCCGAAATTCATCAGGTTTCATCCGGAATATATTATTTCACGGAATCTGCGAGAAGGATAATCTTGTTTGCCTTTACTTCAATCACCCCTCCGTTTATCTCGTAAACAGACTCATTGCCATCCTGATCGACCATAATAACCGGTCCGTTTTCAAGAGTTGACACTATGGGGGCGTGATCCTTTAGTACCTGGAAAGATCCCTTTTTGCCCGGGACTCTGACAGATTTAATATCTCCCTCGAAGACTTTCTTATCGGGTGTGATTATCTCTATTTTCATTCCCAGTTATTATTTGTTCTGCGCAAGTATTTTTTCGCCTTTCTCTATTGCGTCTTCAATTGTTCCGACAAGGAGGAATGCAGATTCAGGATATTGATCTACTTTTCCATCCATAATCATATTAAAGCCTTTTATTGTGTCTTCAATCGATACGAAAGCTCCTTTAATTCCTGTGAATTGTTCTGCTACCTGGAATGGCTGTGAAAGGAATCTCTGTGCTCTTCTGGCCCGGTGAACGACAAGTTTATCATCTTCTGAAAGTTCATCCATACCAAGAATTGCGATGATATCCTGCAGTTCATTGTACCTCTGAAGCAGCTCTTTTACACGCTGGGCACAGTTATAATGCGCCTCACCCACTATGTCAGGGGTAAGTATTCTTGATGTTGAATCAAGCGGATCAACCGCAGGATAGATACCAAGTTCCGAAATTTTCCTGCTTAATACAGTTGTGGCATCGAGATGGGCAAAGGTAGTTGCCGGTGCGGGGTCAGTAAGGTCATCCGCAGGAACGTAAACTGCCTGAACTGAAGTGATAGAACCATTCTTTGTTGAAGTAATCCGCTCCTGCATTATTCCCATCTCTGTTGCAAGAGTCGGTTGATAACCAACTGCTGAAGGCATCCTTCCGAGAAGTGCAGACACCTCCGATCCTGCCTGGGTAAACCTGAACACATTGTCCATGAAAAATAGAATATCACGTCCGCCGCTTTTGCCATCACCATCCCTGAAATGTTCAGCAACTGAAAGTCCTGAAAGGGCAACTCTGGCTCTTGCACCCGGGGGTTCATTCATCTGTCCAAATACCAGTGCAAGTTTGGATTCCTTGAGAGCTTCCTTATCAACGGTTGAAAGATCCCAGCCCCCCGCCTTCATGTTTTCAAGGAATGCCTTACCATATGTAATAACACCGGCTTCAAGCATTTCCCTGAGAAGATCATTTCCTTCCCTTGTACGCTCTCCAACCCCGGCAAAAACTGATAACCCGGAATATGCTTTTGCTATATTATTGATAAGCTCAAGAATTACCACAGTCTTCCCAACTCCTGCTCCTCCAAACAACCCTATCTTTCCCCCTTTTGAATAGGGCTCAATAAGGTCAATAACCTTAATACCTGTGAATAAAATCTCCTTCTCGGTGGTTAGTTCTTCGTATTTTGGAGGATTACGGTGAATCGGGTAACCGCCGGTTTTGTCAAGGCGTCCTATTCCGTCAATGGCTTCACCGGTAACATTCATCAGCCTCCCTTTGATTTGCTCTCCGATAGGCATTGTAATAGGCAATCCGGTTGCTACAACTTCCATACCTCTTCGCAAACCATCAGTGGAATCCATTGCAATCGTTCTGACCGTTCTTTCTCCAATATGCTGCTGACATTCAACAACAAGAATCGAACCATCATCACGTTTGATCTCCAGAGCATCGTAAATATCGGGCATATCAACACCTTGTTTTTCAAAAGTTACGTCAACTACTGCCCCAATGATCTGGCTAATTTTACCGGTTATCTGTGACATAAATTATTATTTTAAAAACATTTAAAGTATCTACAAATTTAATAATTTTTATAAACCATGCAGGATTGGCGGACTATAAAATTCTTTTTATTTCAGGTAAATTATTAGGTTGCAGTAGTGTATTCAGTATCCCATTATTGCATAATTTTATTATGAGTATCGGCAATCATTATTATAAATGTTAAATTGTATGGTATTTTATATTCTTAACCCTTCCCCCAACCCCTTCCCTTAAACAGTAAGGGAAGGGGCGAGCCATTACGGAAATTACGGTTCTGTGGGGTTTAGAAAACAAAAAAAGAGAAGTATCAACTTTATTAATAATTACTGATAGTCATTTAATTTTCTAATCGTATAGCTATGAAAAAACATCTTTTAGCATTCTTTCTGCTGGCAGTATTCACATTGACTTCAACTGCACAGTTCACCAAGCTTGGAGGCGGTCTTGGATTTACATCAGGGTACTACTTTCACGAAATGGAGTATGACTACAACAAAAGTGGTAATTTTCTGGGTTCTTTAAAGGGCATATATGAAGTTAGTCTGCCATTCCATATCTCTCCTTCAATCTCATTCTTTTTCCCTCATGTATATAAAGAATTTGATTCTAAGTATACTGTAAATACAATGATGATTGACATCAATGGTCACTATGTTTTTAATTCACTTGACAAGTTTGAATTTTATGGTCTTGCAGGCCTGAATATATTACTTGCCTGGAAAAAAGAGAAGTATCTTGAACAGGTTTATAAGGAAAAGGATAATGCACTTGGTCTTAATATAGGGCTTGGTACATATATGAAAATGACAGAAATGCTTGATATTTATGCTGAGGGAAAATATCTCTGGAATAATAAATACAACCAGTTCATGCTTAATGCCGGTGTGTTGTTCAACATTGACTGGATGAAAAAGAATGAAAAACAGGGAATTTAGCTTACTGCACTCTGCCTATTAGTGAGCCGGCTACTAAAGTCAGCTCTTTTTTTCTCTCTTTGGCTACCTCTACCTTTTCGAGCATACTGAATGCTTTTTCAATATATTCATTTGCAAGGTTTTCAGTAAGCATTCTGATATTAAGCTTTTCATAAATATCCATTACAGCCCTGACTTTTCTTTCAGAATCACTCTCCTTGTCCGAAAAGAGGTCCTGCAGAAGCTTAAACTGCTTTCCCTTTGATAGTTCAAAAGCCTTCACAGAAAGAAAGGACTTTTTATTCGCTGCAATATCTCCTCCCGGTACCTTACCAAAAAGTTTGATATCTCCATAAATATCAAGCAGGTCGTCCTGAATCTGAAATGCTAATCCAAGGTATCTTCCGAATTCGTAAAGGTTTTCAGCATCCTTCTCCTCAGCTCCGCCGATAATAGCTCCAATCTTTACCGAAGCAGCAATCAGAACTGCAGTTTTAAGCTCTATCATCCTTATATATTCTGCCTCTGAAACAATAAGAGCCTTTTCAAAATCAATGTCGAGCTGTTGTCCTGTGCATACCTCAATTGCAGCTTTGTTATATTCCCTGAAGACTTTTAGCATACACCTGGACGGTGCCTGAAGAAAACACTCATTTGCAATAAAAGCCATTACATCCCCTGACAGAATTGCCTGGTTAACGTTCCATTTGCTGTGAACTGTTGGAAAACTTCTTCTAACAGGTGCCTGATCAATGATATCATCATGGACAAGGGTGAAGTTATGGAAAACCTCAATTCCTGTTGCCGGCATTACAGCTTCGTCTATCTGATCGTTGAAAAGATTGCAGGCCAGTAGTGAAAGTACCGGTCTGAGTCTTTTTCCACCAATGGACAGAACATATTTAACAGGATCAATGAGCCTCTCGGCTTCACGATTATAAGTAAGATTTATGATTGCCTTATCTACCAGATTCTTAAGATCTGCCTGACTGTACATTATCCTGACTTAAACTTATGTAAATATTCACATTAACCTCTCAGGGCTTCAGCTCCGCTGACAACTTCCAGTATCTGATTGGTAATTGCAGCCTGTCTTGCTTTATTATACTGCAGAGTAAGTTCCCTGATCATGGTCGTGGCATTATCCGTAGCTTTATGCATAGAGGTCATTCTTGCTCCGTGTTCTGCCACAAATGAATCCAATACAGCTTTGTAGAATTGTATTTTGAGGGATTTAGGTATAAGGTCTTTAACTATTGTTTCCTGATCAGGCTCATAGATATAATCGACAGGTTCTGAGGTTACTTTTCCTTTTGGTCCGGCAGTAACCGGAAGGAACAATTCATCTGCAAGAATCTGCATTGCTGCATTCTTGAACTGGTTATATACCAGATCCACCCTGTCGTATTCACCCGCAACAAATGAACTCATAATTGCATCAGCAACCTGAGCAACGTTCTCAAAAGACAAGTTATTCAGGAGATTATTCTGTTCGGGAAGCATTTTTACCGATTGCTTTCTGAAATAATCATACCCTTTTTTCCCGATTGTAAGCATCCGGAGATTGCCTTTTCTGTACTGATCGGAATAACGTTCTGTAATAATTTTTCGTGTCTCCTTTATAACATTGGCATTAAATGCCCCGCAAAGCCCCCTGTTTGAAGTAATTACAACTATCAGGACTTTCTCCGGACTGGATACTCTGCCATAGACATTTTCAACCTCAGCATCTGCAAGACTCTGGGAAAGACCGGCCAGTATCTCCTGCAGCTTATTTACATAGGGACGGAGTTTCACAATTCTGTCCTGAGCTTTGCGCAATTTGGCAGCAGAAACCATCTTCATTGCAGAAGTGATCTGTCGGGTAGATTTGACAGAACTGATTCTTACACGTATTGCCTTTAAATTAGCCATTTACGATTAAATTATTGCCCAAGCCTGGTTTAATTAGCGCGATATTTGATTATAATCTCTGCAGCAGCTTTTTCCAGGACTTTAGTTATATCGTTATTTATATTTCCTTTACGAAGATCTTCAAGAATATCCTTGTGTTTCAGACTAAGGTATTCAATAAATTCAACTTCAAAAGCTTTCACTTTATTGACCGGAATATCCTTCAGAAGACCCATTGTTCCGCAATAGATAATAGCAATCTGATTTTCAACCGGAACCGGGGCATACTGGCCCTGTTTTAGAATTTCCACGTTCTTGGCACCCTTGTTCAGAACCGCAAGTGTTGATGCATCCAGATCAGATCCGAATTTGGAGAATGCCTCAAGCTCACGATATTGTGCCTGGTCAACCTTAAGTGTTCCGGCAATTTTCTTCATCGCCTTGATCTGAGCATTACCTCCAACCCTTGATACTGAAATCCCTACGTTAATTGCAGGTCGTACACCTGAATTAAAAAGGTTTGATTCAAGAAAGATCTGGCCATCTGTGATAGAGATCACATTTGTTGGAATATATGCAGAGACATCGCCTGCCTGTGTTTCAATGATAGGGAGAGCAGTAAGTGAGCCTCCTCCTTTAACCATATGACGTATTGATTCCGGAAGGTCATTCATTTGTCTTGCTACCTCATCCGATTCAATGATTTTTGCAGCTCTTTCAAGAAGCCTTGAGTGAAGATAAAAAACGTCACCCGGATAAGCTTCACGTCCCGGTGGACGACGGAGGAGCAGGGAGACTTCACGGTAAGATACTGCCTGCTTTGACAGGTCATCATAAATGATAAGTGCGTCACGGCCTGTATCTCGGTAGAATTCTCCGATTGCAGCACCTGCAAAAGGAGCATAGAACTGCGAAGCAGCCGGATCTGATGCGGTGGCAAGAACTATTACTGTATACTGGAGAGCACCATGCTCTTCAAGTGTTGCAGCTATATTTGCAATTGTCGAACCTTTCTGTCCTACAGCAACATAAATACAATATACCGGTTTACCTTTATCAAAATTGCTTTTCTGATTTATTATTGTGTCAATTGCAATTGCAGTCTTACCGGTCTGTCTGTCACCGATAATAAGTTCCCTCTGACCACGGCCGATAGGAATCATTGCATCTATTGCTTTAATACCAGTCTGAAGTGGCTGCTTTACAGGCTGACGGAAGATAACACCCGGCGCTTTCCTCTCAAAAGGCATATTAAACAATTCTCCCTTAATCGGACCTTTGCCGTCAAGCGGCTGACCTGTAGGTGAAATAACCCTTCCAAGAAGTCCTTCCCCGACATTGATGGAAGCAATTTTACCGGTTCTCTTGACAATATCGCCCTCATTTATCTCTTCGGTAGGTCCAAGCAATACTGCACCGATATTGTCCTCTTCAAGGTTGAGAACAATTCCTTCCATACCGTTTTCAAATTCAATCAGTTCATTTGACTGGACATTTGAAAGTCCATAAATACGTGCGATCCCGTCACCAACCTGAAGAACAGTACCCACTTCTTCAAGTTCGACACCGGTCTGAATTCCTTCCAGTTGCTGTTTAAGGATTTTTGAAACTTCTGCTGGTTTAATGTTTGCCATATTTCCTTTACTTAATATTTCGCTTTTAAAATATATATTATGATGAGAGTGAGCCGCCTCTTAGCTCCTTATTGATTTTTCTGAGTTTGTTTTTCAGGCTGGCGTCAATAAAGCTATCATCAACTCTCAGTATGAAACCTCCGATAATATCAGGATCAACGGCCTCTTCCATCTCAACTTTCGTTTTGAATATTTTTCCGATCATCTCAGTGATCTGTTTTTTAACTCCAGGATCAACCTTAACAGCTGTTGTGAGCAAAGATTTGGTTATCCCCTTGTATCTCATTGTATCATGAACAAACACCCTGGCAATTGCAGGAATAAAGCTCTCTCTTCCATTCGCTACTGCAAGATCTATCATCGACATCGTAATAGCCTCTACATTGCCATCTAACATTTTATGAAGAAATTCTGTCTTCCTCGAAGGGAATATAACTGGACTTGAGAGAAGTTCCTTCATTTCAGGCAACTTACAGATCTCAGAAATGAATAACATATCCTGGTTAACCTTGTCCAGAATATTCTTTTCAACTGCTGATTCAAAAAGCGCCTTTGAATACCTTACTGATATCTTACTGTCGTTCATTAGGCGTATTAGTTCTTGTTGAGGTTGATTTCTCTCAGGTAATTGTCAATCAGTTTTTCCTGTTCGCCTGTCTTCTTTAGCTGCTCTCCAAGAAGTTTTGATGCTATATCAACTGAAAGAGTTGCAACCTGATCATGGATCTCTGAAAGAGCTTTTCTCTTTTCACTCTCAATGCCGGCTCTTGCCTTTTCAATTAACTTCTCTGCCTCCTCTGAAGCTTTATCCTTTGCCTCGGCAATAAGTTTGTCACGAACATCCCTTGCATCCTTCAGAATAACCTCACGTTCTTCCCTTGCCTTTCGAAGGATCGCTTCATTATCACTCTGGAGCTTCATCATATCTTCCCTTGCCTTTTCTGCTGCTGCAAGAGATCCTTTGATCATTTCATCGCGGGCCTTTACAGCATTCAGAATAGGTTTCCATGCAAATTTTGAAAGAAGGAAAAAGAATATGCTGAAAATAATGGTTGACCAGACTACTGTTCCAATAGCCGGTGTTGTAAGACTGTTTGCTAGAAGGATCATATCTTATGAATTAACTGTTTCAATCAAAAGAAGCCTGCAACCAACCGTTGCAAAGCTTCCTGATTCTTTTTACTAAGCAATAAGAGCAACAACGATTGCAAAAAGCGCTGCACCTTCAATAAGTGCTGCTGCAATAATCATGGCTGTCTGGATCTTGGAAGTAGCTTCGGGCTGACGGGCAATGGCTTCCATTGCCGAACCACCGATCCTACCTATACCAAGGCCTGCACCTATAACTGCAAGACCTGCTCCGACTGCTGCAAATGAAATTGGTTCCATAATACAAGTTATTAATTAAAATTATTAATGATGCTCCTGCACTGCCAGACTAATGAACAATGCTGAAAGCAGGGTGAATACATATGCCTGAAGGAAAGCCACCAGCAATTCAAGGCAATCCATGAATATTACAAAAAGGATCGATACCGGGGCCACAGCCAGTGTCTTGAATATGAAGATAAGGCAAATCAGGCTGAGAACAATAATATGTCCGGCTGTTATGTTTGCAAAAAGACGGATCATGAGAGCAAAAGGTTTTGAGATAATACCTATGATCTCAACAGGGACCATAACAGGTAGAAGCCAGAATGGAACTCCCGGGGTTGCAAAAATATGACGCCAGTAATTTTTATTTCCGCTGAACTGGGTAATGACAAAAGTGAAAAAGGCCAGCATAAAGGTAACTGCAATATTACCGGTAACATTGGCTCCGAAAGGGGGAGGAAAGGGAATCAGCCCCATCAAATTGTTGATTAATATAAAGAAAAAGACCGTAAGAAGATATGGCATATACTTCTCATACTTATGCTTCCCTATGTTTGCTATTGCAATATCATCCCTGACAAAGAGAATTATTGGCTCAAGGAAACTCTGAATGCCTCTGGGATGACTGATCCCTGATTTCTTATATGAACGCGACATTGAAATAAAGATGAAAAGACCTATGATACAGGAAAACAGTAAACCCACAACCGTTTTTGTAACAGAAAAATCAAGAGGGGCACCTGTTTCTGCTACATGACCTTCATCATTTACATTAACAATCACTCCCTCCTCAATCTTATATCCCTTATAAATGTGTCCGTGGGCGAGACTTTTTGATGAAAAGACATCAAGTCCTTTTTCCTTTGAATAAAGAATCACTGGCAGGAATATTGCAACACTTTCTCCGTTCTTTTTTGTCCAGAGGTGCCATTCATGGGCATCTGCAATATGTTCCATTATAAATGTGCTTGCATCAAATGGTTTATCGGCTGTATTATGTTCAGCAGATTCTGTATTGCCATGCTCTTCCTGCCCGAATAAAGGTACCATTGAACCGATCAGGCAGAAAATGAACAGGAATAGGATTGACATTTTAGTTTTCAAATCTGTATTTATTTTATAAAGACTTGTTCTTCAGTGTCTTCAGTATTAATAATACAGAAAACAAACTGAATGTTAAATATAAAATAAAAAACATTAAAACTGATCCTGAAGAGGTTTTTTTTGCAGCAAAGAACCATAACAATGCTAAAACCATTTCCAGCAGCAACTTAACACTGACAGAAACCAGTGTATGCAAAGTCTGGCTTTGAGGATCCCTTGATTGGCCTCTCTGAAAAATAACAAATGATATGCTGCATATACACAGAAAAACAAAGGTGAGAATAGTCAATTCATTAAAATATCTGCCGAGTCCGGCACCAGGAAGAATAAAATAGCCTGCCAAAATAATAAACAGACTCAGGGCACTTAAATAGAGAATATTTCTGAAAAGTGATTTCACAGTGGGTCTCACTTGATAAAATCCTTAATGGCTGTATATATTGCAGCAAAAACGCCAAACAAAGAAAGAATTATAGTAAAAACAGGTTTTTCGAATCCGGCAAGTTTATCAAGCTTGATCCCGCCCCAGGTAGTTAGGGCAATAACAGCAACCATCTGAAAAGCTATTCCTGAATATTTTCCAAAATCATTCAGGCCTTTATTTCCCTGCTTTTTCGAGTTCTTTTTCTCTAATGGCTGTGGTTCCTCCATTACTGTTATTTTCACTCATTTTGCAAGTTCCTGAAAAGATTGCACCCGGTTCTATTGAAAGTTTCGAGGTAACAATATCACCGAGGATCTTTGATGATGCTTTGAGATTAAGTAACTGATTGACAATGACTCTTCCTTCGACGGTTCCTGAAATTTCAGAGTTTTTACAGATTATTTCCCCGTTAACCCTGCCTGTCTGACCAATCACCACTTTACCCTTGGTATTAAGATTACCTGTCAGGGAGCCATCTATACGGATATCCCCGGTTGATTTTATATCACCTGTAATGTCTGTACCGTTGCTGATCAGATTAATGGTACTGTTATCTGTCTCGTTGTACTTTGCCATTGTCTTCCAGAAATTGAGAGATATTATTCTATTAACTCACAAATATAAAACTATTTCGGATCGTAAGCCCACTTAAGATATATTGAACCCCATGTAAAACCACCTCCAAAAGCTGCAAGTATAAGGACATCTCCTTTCTTAAGCCTGTTTTCATACTCCCAGATACATAACGGAATTGTTGCTGCGGTAGTATTTCCGTAGTTCTGAATGTTAATCATGACTTTTTCGGGGGACAAACCCATTCTTCTTCCTGTTGCATCAATTATTCTGAGGTTTGCCTGGTGAGGTACGAGCCATGCAATATCTTCGGGCTTAAGATTATTCTTCTCCATTATTTCAGCCGATACATCTGCCATATTTGATACCGCAAACTTGAAAACACTTTGTCCTTCCTGGTAAACATAGTGTTCTCGGGCATCAATTGTTTCATGAGAGGATGGTTTGGCTGAGCCTCCAGCTTTAAGATGCAGATACTTTCTTCCGGATCCGTCAGTCCTGAGTATATGGTCAATTATTCCTACGTCTTCAGTTGTAGGTTCAAGCAGTACTGCGCCTGCGGCATCTCCGAATAAAGGACAAGTGGTACGATCAGTATAATCGACTATGGAGGACATTTTATCAGCTCCGACAATTATAACTTTTTTATATCTGCCTGATTCAATATATTGTGCACCAGTCTGAAGTGCAAATAGAAAACCTGAACAGGCTGCACCAATGTCAAAACTTAATGCATTCTTAATTCCTACTTTATCACAAATAACATTTGCAGTGGCAGGAAAAGCCATATCAGGTGTTATTGTAGCACATATTAACAGATCGATTTCCCCGGGAGAGGTATTGGTTTTCTCAAGTAATCCTCTAACAGCCGGCTCTCCCAGATCTGATGTACCCAGACCTTCGCCTTTAAGGATTCTTCTTTCCTTTATTCCGACTCTCTGCATTATCCACTCGTCGGAGGTATCAACCATTTTGGACAATTCCTGATTTGTCAGTCTGTATTCCGGTACCCAGGCATTTATCCCTGTAATAGCTGCCCGTAATTTTTCCATAGCTAAATTGCTTCTTTGATCTTTTGTGCCAGATTGGCATGTGCAACTTCCCTTGTCCGGATTATCATATTCATTATGGCTTTCCTTTTTGAAATTCCGTGACCTATTACAACATTAGCATTAATTCCGACTATTGGGGTACCACCTATATTTTCGAAATCAAGACTGTCAAAATATGAATCTTTCAGACCTCTCTGCAGATACATCTGGTGAAATGATTCCCCCAGCTTTAAAATAACATTACCTGCAAAACCATCACAAACTACAACATCAGGCATAGATTCCCTGAAAAGAGAATTTCCTTCAATATTCCCGACAAAGTTCAATCCCGGATGACCTTTCATTAATTCATAAGCCATCTTAACAGCAGATGTACCCTTTGTTTCTTCCTCTCCGATATTAAGTAGCCCAACAGTGGGATTTTCATCTTCGAGGACATACTTGGCAAAAATACTTCCGAGTATTCCGTATTGCAGTAATACATCGGGCTTGCAATCGGGATTGAGCCCTACATCAAGCATAACCGACTGCCTGTTATCAATGCATGGCAGAACCACAGCAAGGGCTGGTCTGAAAACTCCGGGGATAACATTTACGGTATAACTTGCTCCAACAAGCATTGCACCGGTGTTTCCTGCACTGCAGAAACCATCAAGCGTGTTGTTTTTAAGCATACCATAACCTACGGCAATGCTGGAATCTTTTTTCAGTGAAAAAGCTTTTGCCGGATGATCGCCCATCTCTATAACCTGAGTGGTATGAACTACTTCAAATAATGAAGGTTCGATCTTCATTTCACTCAGCTTACTATAGATGGCATCCTTGTCCCCTATAAGGACCAGGGTGTCTTCAGCCGGTAAATACTGAATGGAATCAACTGCGCCTTCAATGATTGCATCTGGCGCAAAATCACCACCCATGACATCAAGGCCAATTCTCATAAAAAACTTTTTAAGTTAACAGAGATCAGGCAGTTGCCTTACCTGCAACAGCAAGTTTGCCTCTGTAATATCCACACTCAGGGCATACCCTGTGATAAAGAACAGCAGATCCGCAATTTGAACAACTGGCCACTGTAGGCGCCGTTGCCTTATAATGTGTCCTGCGCTTATCTCTTCTGGTCTTCGAATGTTTACGTTTGGGATTTGGCATTGTTTAAATATTTAATTATTCATCAATTTTTTCAAATCATCCCACCGGGGATCATTATGCTTTTCATCTTCGTCTTCTACAAGCAAATCATTAAGTCTCTTCAGCATTACCGGATTGCATGTGCTCATTCCGTTTTTATCATCCGGATGCACTCTCTTTATTGGAAGTGCCAGATGAATAAATTCATAAAAATGCTGCATGAGATCAAGTTCATGCTCATCGGAAGATAAAGAAAGAACGTCAGGATCATCTTCAGAAATACTTTTTCCTGTCTTTACCAGCAGTCTGTTCTCACATTCAACAGGCCATGAAAACATTTCAAGGCATCTGTCACAACTGATCATTACTGTTCCGGTTACCCTTACAACCAAATCAAGATGCGAGCTTCTTTTTTCTATCCCGACTAAAGCTGTAAGCCTTCCCTCCTTAATTTCCGACTCTTCAAATTTTTCAAAAAACTCATTCCCGATCTCAAAATCAAAAGAGTGGTGTCCTTCCTTCAATCCGCTTAATGGTATAACATATAATCCGGACATCTCTTTTAATTTTGGTTTGCAAAAATATGAATCCTTCTTCAATTAAAAAAATTATCAACAAAAAAGTAACATCAAAAGGCTTAAATGATTATCCACCGGTTAAAAAACGCCGTTCGCCGATTTGTGCTTAATCATTGTATGTATGCAGATTATTTTTGCTTTAAATCAAATTATTAAGTCATGGCACACAGTTTCAATAACAATCTGACAAGAAGGGAACCACACCACAGGATTGGTCTGGGATTATTCTTCATTACCCTGGGGGTTGCACTTCTGATAGCTACCAATGATTTACTCAACCTGGGTAGTATACACAGATACTTCACATGGGAAACAGCGCTCATATTTATTGGTGTGATACTTCTTCTGAATCTGCAATTTACAGGCGGATTACTTATGGTTGCAGGTGGCTTCTGGTTTCTGCTGGATGATATCAATTTAATTGCTCCCGAAATGTTGAAGACATTTTACTGGCCCGGAGTAATAGTATTGATAGGACTGGCATATATCATATCCTCTCTGTTCAGGAGAGTTAAGTAAGAATAATAAATTAAAAACTTATAAATTTACAGCTATGGAAACAAATGAGAATTACAAAGACGATAAGCAGGGTTACAGGCATGAAAACCGTCATATTCAGAGTAACCGCGCAATAATCGGAGTTATTCTGGTAATGGTCGGAGCATTTCTTATAATGAGAAATACGGGGATATTCCCCGGATTTATTGATCATATAATATTCAGCTGGCCAATGCTTCTGGTTACAATTGGTCTGGTAATAACACTTGGCTCTTCTGAAAACAAAACAGGTGGTATAATTGTAATGGCTGTCGGTGCTTTTTTCCTTCTGCCACACATTTTCAGGGAAACATTCGACTTTAATATGTTCTGGCCTTCAGTATTCATTATCATAGGTCTTATCTTTATATTCACAAAAAGGAAAGGTGGCTGGAGTGGAATATCCAGAGTTTCACAGGTAGGTGATGATTTTATAGATATAATAAACATCTTCAGCGGAGGAGAAAGACAGATTGTTTCTGCAAATTTCAAAGGAGGAAAAATTACATCAATATTTGGTGGCAGTGAAATCGACCTTACCCAGGCAAAGCTGGCACCAGGTGTATCAGAACTTGAAATAGCATGTATTTTTGGAGGAACAACCATTATTGTACCAACCGACTGGAACATAAAAGTGGAAGTTGTACCTGTACTCGGCGGATTTGGTGACGAAAGAAAACTGAATCTCGGCAGGGCAGTTGACACCTCACGGCAGCTCATAATAAAAGGAGCTGTTGTTTTTGGCGGCGGAGAAATTAAGAGCTATTCATAATTCCGGAAAATGAAACATCCGGTTCTTGCTAACAGAAATCGGCTGATAGTTTGGTGGCTGGTCTGGCTTTTCCTGATGGCAGGCCAGTCACTCCTTTTTTATTATGCTTACGGAAACTTCAGCAACATAGGCATCCTTGACAGTTTTATTTCGCTCCTTATTTATTCGGGAATAGGTCTTTCATTATGGTATCCTTTCAGCTTCTTTAACAGTGGTAATGTAAGGGTTACAACGATAATTTCAAATCTTGTTCTAAGCGGAATTATATCAGTAACCCTGTGGGCCCTTCTCACATATTACATTATGCAGGGTGTGCTTCCCGAAAATAATATATATGAAGGATACTGGGAAGCTACATTTCCATACAGGATAGGGACAGGAGTCTTCATTTTTGGACTGATTGTGATGTCCTATTACCTTTTTGTCAGCCTGACGAACCTTGCTGATAAAAATGCAAAGGAAGCAAGGCTTGAAAGCCTTGTCAGGGAGACTGAGCTCAAAATGCTCAGGTCGCAGATTAATCCTCATTTCCTGTTTAATAGTCTCAATTCGATTAGTTCTCTGACAGTTACAGATCCTGAAAAAGCGAGGCTAATGGTCGTAAAACTGTCTGACTTTATGAGGTACGCTCTTTCAAGAAAAGATGAACAGCCTGTAACACTTCAGAGTGAACTGGAAAATCTTCGCTTATATCTTGAAATCGAAAAGGTAAGGTTTGGAGATAAGCTTAAAACAGAGGAACATATCGATCCTGATTGCCTAGATTTTAAGATACCGGTAATGCTTCTGCAGCCTCTTTATGAAAATGCTGTAAAACATGGTGTATATGAAAGCACTGAAACAGTAAAAATTTATACCCAGGCAAAATTTATTGACGGATATATTGAGATTATTATAAAGAACAATTATGATTCTGCTCCTTCAATTAGAAAAGGTACAGGAACAGGTTTGATAAATGTAGCCCGCAGACTTGAATTGTATTATGGAAATAAAGCATCTGTCAAATCTATGAAAGAAGATGGTATTTATTCTGTAACCCTGTGCATACCAAGGCAATATTAATTGACTCATTTAAAAATAATTTCGTACTTTTAAGGACAAATTTTTTGTCCTTTTTTTATCCAGGTAACCGATGGAAAATATCAGAATAGTAATAATTGACGATGAAGAACCGGCAAGGGAATTAGTAAAGCATTATTTAAAAGAAGTTGATTCTATTAAGGTTATTGCTGAATGTTCAGATGGATTTTCCGGTTTGAAAACAATTTCAACTTTAAAACCTGACCTTGTCTTTCTTGATATCCAGATGCCCAGACTTACAGGAATTGAACTGGTTGAAGTGCTGACCGAAAAACCAGAGATAATTTTTACAACAGCTTACGACCACTTCGCCTTGAGGGCATTCGAGCTTAATGCAGTTGACTATCTGATGAAACCATATGAAAAAAGAAGATTCCTTGAAGCAGTTAAAAAGGCAATCCTCAAAATTAAATCGGGAAAAGGAAATCTTGAACCTGCAAGTCAGCTGCTGGCAAAAAAACCCGAAGCTGAAGGTCCGGTGAACAGAATAGTCGTAAGAAAAGCCAATTCGATAAATATCATACCAGTAGAGCAGGTGCGTTATGTAGAGGCTCAGGACGATTACGTAATGATACATCATACTTCCGGAAAAGCCCTGAAGCAACAGACAATGAAGTTTTATGAAGAGAATCTTCCCCAGTCAGACTTTATCAGAATTCACAGAGCTTACATTGTGAATGTTACGGAAATTAACAGGATTGAACCCTATGGTAAAGATACTCATGTTGCTGTACTTAACTCCGGAGAAAAACTGCCGGTAAGCAGGGCAGGATACAAACAGCTAAGGGAAGATCTTAAGTTTTAATTGTCTTGCGGTCTTGCGATCTTAAAGTCGAGTAGTTATTATTATACTATTTTTTAAGTCTGTTTCCTTTTTTATAACCCTGAATCAGAGAATACAATGGCCTGTACCGCCGGAAGCGAAAAAGCGGAACAGGATCATAGCCATGGGTACCACCTGGCCTGCATCTGAGTATCCTTCCAGTCCCCATAAGCAATCCGTAAAAAGGTCCATGAGCTTTTAAAGCATCAAGCATGTATTGTGAACAAGACGGCAAATGACGACATGATGGTCTCAAAAACGGTGAAATTGAATATCTGTAAAAATATACAGGCAGTGACAGCAAAAAAGAAAGAAAAGTTCTAATTATCCTCAGCATGAAACAAAGATAACATTTGCGCACATTTCGGAGTAAGTTTGAACTTCAACGCTCAATTATTTGTTATTCATGACAAAATGACCTGTGTATATGACATTTTAAATTTGGCAGGTGTTTTGTAATATAAATCAGAAAATAGGAGGAAACTTAAAATGACAATATGGATTTTTTTTATAGGCTTCGTGATCCTCAGCTGGGTCGTAAGCATGGTACTTAAATCAAAATTCAAGAAGTATTCAAAAATACCGATTGACAACGGGATGTCCGGAAAGGAAGTTGCTGAAAGGATGCTCCGGGACAATGGTATTTATGATGTAAAAATTGTCAGTGTACAGGGACACCTGACTGACCATTATAATCCTGCAGACAAAACAATAAATCTAAGTCAGGATGTTTATAACGGTCGCCATATATCTGCCGCTGCAGTTGCTGCCCATGAAATAGGACACGCCATTCAGCATTCAAAAGCGTATGCATGGCTTGGATTCAGGTCAAAGCTGGTTCCTGCCGTCAGCTTTGCATCGAAATGGGTTCAGTGGGTGTTGCTTGCCGGAGTTTTGCTGGTTCAGACTTTTCCAGCAATTCTTCTTGCAGGAATCGCATTATTTGCAATGACAACAGTCTTCAGCTTCATTACCCTTCCTGTTGAAATTGATGCCAGTCGCAGGGCTCTTGCGTGGCTTTCAAATGCAGGGATCACATCCTACCAGAATCATGACAAGGCTCAGAATGCTCTTAAATGGGCTGCTTATACATATGTTGTAGCAGCTCTCGGTTCACTTGCCACATTGATGTATTATGTAATGATCTTCCTTGGCTCACGAGATTAACGGCCTTCAACCTCAAGCCATCTGGTTGATTTGTGTATTGTTCTTACAAGTGCCCATAAAACAGTAGCTCCTATTGTCAGATACAGCCACATAGGTGTAAAGGAAAGTCTGCCGGTAAGAAAGTAGTTTCTGAACAGGTCGAGAAGAATAAAGATGACAAAGATATTTACGAAGCTGTTATATTCCCTCTTCAGAACATTCCGGAATGAGAATGACAACCTGGATGGTATATATTTAAAAGTCCATGGAATAAATGAAGAGACTTTTTCTGACCACCTGTCGTAAATCTCTCCGAATTTCCTTCTCAGGAACTGTTCCTCAGCAAACATTATTCGTTCATAATAGAGCCAGTACAGCAGCATAAATACAAACACAAAGCTTACCGACCTGAGAAAAAGAACAGGACCAAGCCACATGAAAAAATTCCCTACGTACAACGGATGACGTACAATTGAATAAATTCCTGTTGTATTAAGCTCATCAGCCAGCTGTCCTATCTCAGTATTCCTTCCGGATGTATTTTTTGGAGCAAATCCTACAGTATATATTCTTATGAACTGACCTAAAAGGCTAACAGCAAGAAAGATAAGTTCATCCCTCATATCATATATGATAGCCTGCCTGTTACCGGTATACATTACAATAATTCCGGCTACAATCATAAATACTGGTAACCAGCTTCGCCTGCGAAAGAGCCAGTTACCGCTTTTTTCAAATTCGTGTACAAGAGCCATCCTGTCTGATTTAAGATGCGGTAAAAGTAGGAAAAATCTAGAAACTATACTTTATTCTCAGAAATCCAAGATTCATTCTGGTTTTCAGATTATTCACCTCACTTCTGAAATGCTGCCAGTAAAGCGAAAAATCGACATTTTCCGCCAGAGAAAAATCCAGTGAACTGCCTGCAAAGTATCCGTCAAGGTCAGGAAAAAGCATTCCTGAAACGCTTATTGTCAGAAGAGGTGTTATCGGGTATGAATAAAGACCGAAAGGTGTAAATTTTGAAAATGCCAGCTCCTTGGTAGAGAGTGATCCTGTATAGAAGGAAAGGAAATTATCATAATCAGCAGGATTATTACAGTACATAAACTGAAACTGGAGCATAGAGTTATTTTTGAATGCTTTGTCAAAACCGATTGTGAAAATTCCTGTTCCGGTTGAATCGGTAAAATGCTCTACCGGTTGAAACCAGGACATTTCACCTCTGAATGAAACAGATCCGAAAGCCCCTGACCATCCGGCCCCCGCTACAAAATCCTCACTGTTAAAGTATCCTGAGAGAAACTGGATGTCATATCCCCATTTATTGAACCTGTATAATGCAGCAGCAGTAATCCTGTCTTCATAATCTGCCTTCACTGCAATT
>Ga0209314_10000449_pt1 | contig 18264 bp, 16 predicted proteins | sample I19B2metaG_FD_184146 | JGI IMG/M metagenome (GOLD analysis project Ga0209314, IMG submission 184146) | Lake sediment bacterial and archeal communities from Gulf of Boni, Indonesia to study Microbial Dark Matter (Phase II) - ​I19B2 metaG... | ecosystem: Environmental > Aquatic > Freshwater >... | reverse complement strand
TGGTCACAAGAACCGGCAGCGATTCCAGATACATCCTCCGGATAGCCGGAAAACTTAAATTACCACTTAACCAGCCAGAAATGCTGTGCCGCCGTACCAACAACCAATGACCGCTGAACAACGCCAGCACCCCCTGACCTAGATAAATCAGAGAGAGTGTCTTTATATCAGGATATGACGGCAGGAAGAGCAGAATCATGACAAAACCGATGATCTGGGTCATGGTCCTAGTAGCATTGTCCAACCCCACATCCCCCAACCCGCTGAGACAGGCATTAGGAATTGCCGCCAGCAGGTTCGCCACGACCCCACAGATAAAAAGCAGCAGCGCCAAGGTAGCCCTCCTGCTTAGTTCCGGGTCGCCGGCAACCGTCACCACATAACCGTAGGCAAAGGGGAATCCAAGCAGAGCAACAAGCAGGGCCATCAATAGGGTTGCAAACAAGGCCGACTTGTAGAGATCTGACAGCGAAATGTTGCAGTAAAAAGCTGCAACAGGATCAACTTCAACATCGTCACCCTTGCTTCTCCCACCCCACACATACGAGACCGCCCGGCCGAATGCCGATGGAAGGCCGAGATCCGAAAGTGCTAGGAAAGTGGCCACTGTAAAAAACAGGTACCAGACACCAAGTTCAGGAGCCGGCAGATATCGGAACAACAAGGGGGTCTGCAGCAGCCCTATTACCGTTACCAGCAAAAAGCGGAGCCATGAGGCCGATACGCCGAATATGATCCGTTTCGACACTTGTAATTTCCGATCTACTAGTTAATGTCAGCGGTCAGAGTGACCGGTGACTTCGGCGATTATACCCAATAGTCCATCACCAAGAGGAACCCGAGGTTGCCAACCTGGCAAGGTAGGCCCTAAGTGCCAAGGCACCATCACCTCCCTGCTCCTGTATGGGCGTCCTCCCCAGGTTATGGGGAGATCACGTCCCAGCAGACTGGAATACTGTGCCACCAGGGCCTTAAGAGAAATCGGGCTACCCGAGGTGACGGCATAATCCTCGTTCCCGTCCACCTCCCCATTGAAAAGCATCTCTGCCGCCAACAAAAACGCCTCGACAACATCGTCCACGTGTACCAGATCTATTAGTTGCTCCCCAGGCGACATGGCAAGCGGTTCAGACTGCGCTGCCAGTTGGCGCAGCAGCCTGAAAAGCTTGGGGCGACGGTCGCCCGGTCCATAGGTGTCGAAAAGCTTGAGGGTAACGGCTCGTAGCTGAGTAGACTCAACGTAGTAGCGGAGAATGGCTTCGAACGCCTGCTTGGTGGCGGCATACAGATTAACCGGGGAATACTCTCGGCTTTCATAGTGCTGCCAAGAAGTTCCCGTATTAACAAGCCTCCAGACACCGCAATTAACCATGGATTCAGACAACTGAGTGGCAAAAAGCAGGTTTGACTCGATCATGCGCTCGATGTCAGCTGGCCGATGTTCGGCTATAAACAACGAAGCAAGGTGAAACACCACGTCTGGTGCGACAGCTTCCATGATTGACAGTAGTCCACCAGTAGTGCCGTCATGACTGTGGGAACGGACCTGTTCCCATACTTCGGCCAGGGGAGTCAGGTCGGAGCCTGGACGTACCAACAGATGGACGTCCCAGCCATCCCTGACGAGACGGGACGTAAGATGCGCACCGATAAATCCGGTAGCACCTGTAACCAAGGCAACCCGCGAGGCAATAGAACTCACTGGCAGCTCTCCACTTCAAACCTGAACGGTGATTTGAATTCGGCAAGGGGAGCAAATCCCCTGTCCCGTTCAGAAATGACCGGATTTCCATCGGGCCAGGGGATATCAAGTGAATTCCAGAGAATGCCTGAGTCATGCTCCTGTGAATACACAGACGAAACCTTGTACATCATGATCAGCTCCGGAGTCCTGGCATAGAATCCATGGGCAATTCCTGACGGGATGTAGACCATATTTGCCTTGCCAGCACTCAACTCGCAGATCTCATGGCAACCGAATGTTGGGGACCCCACCCTCAGGTCGACCAGTACGTCAAAGGCCGAGCCGTGAACGGCGTAAACCACCTTTGTCAGATCCTTCGGAGGCAACTGAAAATGAAGTCCCCGCAGAACCCCCTGCCTGGAGAGAGAGTAAAACTCTTCGGCAAATGTTGTCGTTAACCCATGAGCCGAGAAGATCTCCTCATGGAAAGTCTTCACAAAAAGACCACGGTGATCCTTGAAAACCACTGGTTCTATCACGTAGCAACCGGGAAGGGACATTTCCCTAAACAACATATCCTAGTCCTTTCTCTTCAAGGCCGAGCAAGGCACTCCGACACCTTTACTAATCAGGTACGTCCTGCTCATCCACCAGCCCGATCAACATCTCCCGCTCAAGTTCGTCCCGCTCCAGGTGTGGCGACATGTCCTCAATGGGGCGGTTGACCACCAGCTTGGGGTTGACGCAGGAGATCTGCTCCAAGAGTACGTTGACGAAAACCGGGCCAGACATTGACATCGCCTGTGCAATAATCTTTTCAGTTTTTGCGGCATCATCAATAATAAAGGAAGGTATGCCATACGCATCGGCAATCCTGTTTAGATCCGGACATCCGTATCCGACGACAGTGGACTGCTGGCGTCCTCCGAAATACATGTCCTGGAACTGGCGCACCATGCCGAGACAGCCGTTGTTCATGATAAAGATCTTCACGGGAAGGCACAGCCTGGCAATTGTTTCCAACTCCTGAATGTTAACCTGTATGCCTCCGTCACCGCATATGACCACTGCACCGTGCTCTCTTTCCGCGAGCGTCGCTCCGAGAGCGGCAGGCAGGGCGAAACCCATGGCACCCATACCCCCGGAAATGAGCATTCTTTGCCCCTTTTTCAGTCGAAACGACTGCCCTGCCCACATCTGGTTCTGTCCAACGTCAAGACATACAACCTCCCCCTCACGACAATGGTCAGAGAGTTGAGCCATGAAACGGTTCGGTTCTATTGCGGGAGGCTCTGTAGGCAGGGAAACGGTTGGATAACGATCCCGGTACCCGTTTATTGTTCGGTACCACTCGTTCAGGTCCGGTGGGGTAAAACATTCAAGTTGCTTGTTGAGCGCAGCAAGAAATTCAGCAACATCTGCCTGAATGGCAAGGTGAACCTGTACCTTGGCATTCAGTTCCAGAGGATCGATGTCCACGTGAATTCTTTTTGCGCCTCGGGCAAAGGTATCGGGACGGGTACCCGTCTGCCTCGTGTCGAGCCTTGAGCCGAGAATCAGCAAGAGGTCGGAGTTGGCAAGAGTCATGTTGCTGTAGCGGTTGCCATAAGCACCTATCATGCCAAAGAAGGCCGGGCAATCGTGAGGAATCGCATCAAGCCCCATTAGCGACGTGACAACAGGTATTCCGGTCCTACTTACCAGCTCCAGCAGCTGTGCAGCCCCACCCGAGGTCCTGACACCACCACCGGCAAGGATTACCGGACGGCGTGCATCAGCCAGCATTTTCGCAATCGTAGCGAGATCCGCATGGGAGATTTTCCGATAGGCCATCTCCATTTCCACGTGCTCCGGGCTACCCAGGAAACCTGGAAGCTCATCAGGATTTATCCTCGTCCGTTGTACATCCATTGGCAAGTCAAGGAGTACCGGCCCGGGACGACCGCTCCTCGCAAGGTAGATGGCCTTCTCCAGGTGAAATCTGATCATGGTCGCATCTGAAACCAGTTCGGCATACTTGGTCAACGGCTTCACTACGGATACTATATCGGTCTCCTGGAAGCCTATCTGCCGTATAGGCCGATCGAACTTGTACTCGTAGGTATTGACCTGGCCGGTGATAAAGAGACAAGGAACAGAATCAAACCAGCAGCTGCCGATACCGGTTACCATGTTGAGAGCACCGGGTCCGCTGGTTGCCATGGCAACGCCGAGCCGGCCGTTTATCCTGGCATAGGCCTCGGCTGCAAATGCACCGCTCTGCTCATGGTGCACAGAAATGCAGTTGACATCATCCCTCTGGTAAACAGAGTCAAGCAGATGAGTAATTGCTCCGCCAATGAATTCGAAGATATGGTTTATCTTCTGCTGAACAATGAATTCAATTACGTAATCTGACAGCTTAATCATCTCATGCTCCGAATGGTATTTATCTGTTCGATAAAGAATCTGTCATCCATGTAGAGAGTAATAACCGGAATGCTCCCGCATCCACTCGACCGTATCCCGCAAGCCGGTGTGCAGTTCTGCTCCAGGTTGCCATCTTAATGTGGCTCTAGCCCTCGTTATGTCTGCTACCCAGCAGGTCGGTTCATCCCGTTTTGCTTCCGTTGTCCCCCATAAAGGGGGATCATTGGGCAGGAGCTCATCTATGAAGCCAACTACTTCTCCGAGAGTATGCTGAACGCCGCTGCCAATATTGAGAATTTCGCCAGGTGTGATCGGAACTGCGAGAGCGGCTTCGTATGCCGCCACAACATCATCAATGTGGATATAATCCCTAACAAAGGCTGGATTTGACAGCCTCGGAGTCACCCCCTGCAGCTTACATGAGATTACGTAGGGTATCATCCTTTTAGGATCATCCCACGGGCCATAGGGCGAAAATATGCGGAAAGTTGCTATTGGCAGCCCCTTGGTCATCGCTTCGGAGCGGCAGAATAAGGTGGTGGCAGCCTTGGTTACTCCGTAATCACCGCGCGGTTCGAGGAGATCGATTTCCGCCATGGGATGTGACTTCAGACCGTATTCCGATGAACTGCCGGTATTGATGAAACACGTGTAGTCGATCTTCTCACACGCCCTGACAAGGTTCATCGTCCCGAGACAATTCGTCTGAAAAGTTGTCAAACTGTCCTTTTGAACCGAATAACCACCGTAGGTGGCCATGTGAAAAATTGCTTCCGGCCGCGATTGAAGAACCAAGCCGGCAACCTTTTCTTCATCCCGCAAATCACAGTAATGCAGCCTCAAATCGTTAAGCAGTCCTGAAAGGCGCCAGCAGTTGGAATCCACTCTGGTAGTGACATGGACCTCATGACCAGACAGGACCAGACAGCGAGCCACGCATGACCCTACAAAACCAGTGGCCCCGGTCACCAATATTCTCATCTACGGCAACATCCTTTGATGTAATGTATGATCTGCTCAATCATGGTATCGTTCATACCCGGATAGACCCCTACCCAGAAGGTGTCATGCATGATACGGTCGGTGTTGGCAAGATCACCAACAACCCGGTACCCCTTGCCGCTGCTCCTCATCTCGTCGAAGCAGGGGTGCTTGATCAGGTTTCCCGCAAAAAGCATCCGGGTCTGAACCCCCTTTGACTCCAGCTGCCCCACCACCCTGTCGCGGCTAAGCCCAGAACCTTCGCGCACTGTCAGGAGAAAACCGAACCACGAAGGATCGCTGCCTGCAGTGGCCTCTGGAAGGACAAAACGCTCCTCGACCTCCGCCAGGCCGTCGCGCAGCAGCTGCCAGTTCCTTTTTCTGGCCTCTATGAAGGAGGGGAGCTTCTCCAGCTGGGCGCAGCCGATGGCAGCCTGCATGTCGGTCACCTTCAGGTTGTAGCCGAAGTGGGAGTAGACGTACTTGTGATCGTAACCGTAGGGGAGCTCTCCGAACTGCTGGGTGAAGCGGTTGCCACAGGTATTGTCCCGTCCGGAAGGGCACCAGCAATCACGCCCCCAGTCCCGGAAGGACTCCACCAGCCTCTTCAGGGTGGTGTCATTGGTGTAGACCGCTCCCCCCTCACCCATGGTCATGTGATGCGGAGGGTAGAAGCTTGAAGTGCCCAGATGCCCGATGGCACCAGTGTTGCGCCACTTGCCGTTTATCTGGTAACGGGAACCCAGGGCATCGCAGTTGTCCTCCACCAGCCATAGTTCGTGCCTGTCGCAGAACTCCTTCACTGCCGCAAGGTCGAAGGGGTTGCCGAGGGTATGGGCAATCATGACGGCCTTACTGCGGGGGGATATGGCCGACTCCAACTGGGCAACATCGATGTTGTAGGTAGGCAGGGAAACATCTACGAACACCGGGACTGCCCCGTATTGGATGATCGGGGCGACGGTGGTCGGAAAGCCGGCGGCAACGGTGATCACCTCGTCCCCCGGCATGATGCGTCGCTCCCCAAGCTTTGGCGAGGTCAGTGCCATGAAAGCCAGCAGATTTGCCGACGAGCCGGAGTTTGTCAGGCAGCAGTGCTCAACCCCGAGAAAGGAGGCGAAATCCCGTTCGAATCTCTCCGCATACCTGCCGGTGGTCAGCCAGAAGTCAAGAGAAGCATCGATCAGGTTGGCAAGCTCCCTCTCGTCGAAGACCCTGCCGGCATAGGGTATTCTCTCCCCAGGACGGAACTCGCCGTCCCTTTTCAGACAAGAGTGGTAATATCGCTTTGCTGCATCAAGTACTTCGGCTCGCAACTGCTCCTCATGTTCATTATTCTGCATCATCGCTCCTCTGTTCGCTCAGCTCGCTGCTCCGTACTCTGCTATCTGTGTGCGGCAGCATGCCAGCAGGTCTTTACCTTCCTTATAGGCATCAGTCCACTGGATAATACTCTGCAGGGCCTTGTCCAGCCCCCAGCGCGGTGACCACCCCAGCTCGAATCTCGCCTTTGCACAGTCAAGTCTTAGATAGTGTGCCTCATGGGGGTGTTCACCCTGGTCAATCAGATAGGAAGCTTTGCCTTTCCACCCCTCGCAAAGTCGCTGCACAATCCATTCGACCTGCCTGGCATCCTCTTCCGGGGGGCCGAAGTTCCACCCCTGGGCAAACCTCCCCCCCCCATCGAACAGCCGCTGTGCAAGGAGGAGATAGCCAGACAGGGGCTCCAGCACATGCTGCCATGGCCTGATCGCATGGGGGTTGCGGATCCTTACCGGTTCGCCTGCCAATAGGGCACGGATTATGTCGGGTACCAGTCGATCCGTTGCCCAGTCGCCGCCGCCGATGACATTCCCAGCCCGCGCGGTCGCGACTGCCACTCCGTGCCGCTCGTAATCAGCAGGATTGAAATATGATGAGCGGTAGGAGGATGTAACCAGCTCGGAACACCCCTTGCTGTTGGAATATGGATCATATCCCCCGAATGGCTCATTTTCCCGGTATCCCCAGACCCATTCCCGGTTCTCGTAGACCTTGTCGGTGGTGACATTGACGACCGCCCGCACGCTGGAACAGCTGCGCACCGCCTCCAGAAGATGCACGGTCCCCATGACGTTGACGGCATAGGTTTCCACCGGAATTTTGTAAGAATCCCTCACAAGGGGCTGAGCCGCCATGTGAATGACGATCTCCGGTTCGGCCTTGGCCATCTCCAGCTTCAGCCGATCCAGGTCCATCACGTCCGCAGTGACCGAATCAACCAGCTCCCCTACCCGGGCCAACTGGAACAGGCTGGGGTCGGTCGGAGGATCGAGGGAGTAGCCGGTCACCTCCGCCCCCATGGCATGGAGCCATATGGAAAGCCATGACCCCTTGAACCCAGTATGACCGGTGAGAAACACTCGTTTCCCCTGCCAGAAACTCATCTCCACCACACTCTCCCCCCTCCCCACAACTCTCACCAGATCTTCCAGGGGGCATTGCCTCCGCCCCAGAGCTCTTCCAGATGGTTCTTGTCCCGCAGAGTATCCATGGGCTGCCAGAACCCGCCATGCTTGTATGCAACCAACTGGCCGTCCCTGGAAAGCCCTTCGAGTGGTTCCTTTTCGAAAACGGTCCCATCGCAACTGATCCGGTCGAGGACCTCGGGTTCGAGCACAAAGAAACCGCCGTTCACCCAGCTTCCGTCCCCCTTCGGCTTCTCCTGGAAACCCAGCACCCTACTGTCCCCGCCAAGATCGAGTGCGCCGAATCTCCCCATTGGCTGCACCGATGTGACGGTCGCCTGCCGGCCATGCTCCCTGTGGAATGCCACCAGAGCCCCGATATCCACATTTGCAACTCCATCGCCATAGGTCAGCATGAACGGCTTGTTCTCCAGATAGCGGGCCACACGCTTGACCCTTCCCCCGGTCATTGACTCCATGCCGGTATCAACCAGAGTGACTCGCCAGGGCTCAGCATTCCGCTGATGCACCTCCATGTTGTTGTTTGCCATATCGAAGGTGACATCGCTCATGTGGAGGAAGTAGTTGGAGAAATACTCCTTGATCATGTACCCCTTGAAGCCTAGGCAGATGACGAAATCATTGAACCCGTAATGAGAGTAGATCTTCATGATATGCCAGAGAATCGGCTTGCCACCGATCTCCACCATCGGCTTGGGGCGAACCGCCGTCTCTTCGCTTATGCGGGTACCATACCCACCTGCCAGAATCACGACTTTCATATGATCTCCTTTACTGAATAAGCTACGGCTACCTGCTTACGCCATGGATTCTTCCCGGAGAGATCCCCTGCCCGAGCAGTTCCTCTTTAAGGGATCGGCTTCTCTTCAGGGAAGTAATGACAATCGGAAGGCCCGAGTCCCCCACTGCCGCGGAGATGGGAGCTATACGATGACCGAAGAAATCCCCCCCGACACAGCTGCTGTCCAGAATTTCAGACAGCTTCAGCCCGGTTTCACTCAGCGACAGGTAGGCGATCTCCGCCACCTCGTCCACGCCGCAGAAAACCACCTCCCCCACGCCGCTGGACTCAAGACTCCGGAAGAGCTCCAGATAATCCTGGCGCGCCACGGTGTACAGGTTGGTGAAGTATGAAAGGTGCTCGTAGGCGAGGCGGCTCTTCTCCGCGATCCCCTGGGGGGTCAACAGATAGGAGTAGCGGTTCTTCGGAAATGCCCTGATCCGCACGAACCCCTTGGCAACCAGGTTTTTCAGGTATGAGTTGACCAGGCCGACGGCGATCCCCAGGCGTCGGGAAATCTCCCTCTGGGAGAGGGGCTCATCGCCGGCTACCTCGGAGAGGATCAGGAAGGAGCGGTACGCATCCAGGTTTTTTTCGCCCTGTTCGTTCATATTTTGAACACTAGCCTAACTGCGCGCACGTGGCAAGCTAAATGTTCATTTCATGAACGCTGCGCCGCAAGCTGGCGATATATCTTCAAAAGCCTCTCCCCCCTCGCCTGCCAGGAGTGCTCAGCGACCGCCCTCTCCCGCGCCCTGCCCCCCAGTGATTCCGAGCCGACCTGGTCGGCAAGCATCTCCTCCAGCCTGTCGGCGAAGTCCTGCGGATCGCCGTAGCGGGCATAGACCCCGGCATCCCCGAGAATCTCCCGGTTGACCGGGGTGTCGAACACCAGGCAGGGGAGGGAGCAGGCCATGTAGTTGAACAGCTTGCCGTTAGCCTCGGTGAGGGAGATCTTGGGGGAGACGGCCAGATCCCCGGCAGCCAGGTATTCGGCTGCTTTACTGTAGTCGATCCTGCCGGTGAAGGTGATCATCCCGGCCAGGCCGCGTTCCAGCGCCATGGCGCGGTACTTCTCATCCGGGAATCCCATGAGGAGAAAATGAACCCGCGTCCCCCTCCCCTTGAGGATCTCCATCACCTCCAGGAGGAGGTCTATCCCCTGGTATCGGTTGAGGAGGCCCAGGAAGACAACCACCGGACGGTCCGCAGGAAGCCCAAGGGAGCGCTTGGCTGCAGCCCGGTCGCCGGGGGCGAAATCTTCGGTATTCACCCCGTCGGTCAGGGGGGTGACGAGATGGTCCGGCACCCCCCACTCTGTCGTCAGGGCTGTCGCAGCCGCCGTAGAGCTGGTGATGATGGTGTCCGACCCCAGGTTGATGAACCTCTCCAGGGAGGAGAAGACTCTTTCCAGGAGGGAGCCGCGGCGAACGAAGCCGTGGTCGATGATCTCGCCGGTCAGGCTCCCCTGGCAGTCGAAGAGCAGGGGGATGCGGAGGAGTTTCTTCAGGAATATGCCGATGAAAGCCCCCTCGTGGAGGTGGGCATGGATCAGGTGGGGGCGGAAGGAACGGGCTACCTTGAGGGCCTTGAAAAGTAGGAGGATGTCCAGGTACGGCTTGTGCCAGGATGGGCCGGCGGTCAGCTTGTTGTACCAGGGGATGGAGATGATCCGCTCCGTGGGGATCTCCCCCATGTCGCGCCCTATGTGGTATGTGACCAGGCGAAGCTCCTGTCCCATCTGCATGACAGCCCTGGCCTCCTCGTAGATCCTCACGTGGCAGCCACGGTCGGAAAAGTAGGGGGTCGGGGCGAGCATGAGGATTTTGAGCGGGCCGTCAGTCAAAGTTCAACCGCTCCCTGACCACATAGATCTGCTTGTTCTGTGCTTCGTAGTAGGTTCTGGCGTTGAGCTCGCCGAGAAGGCCGAGGACTATGAACTGCACCCCCATGAAGAGGAGGAAGGCGGTGAGGATCAGCAGGGGGTTGCGGTTCATGCTCACATGCTCGAACAGCTTCATGTAGACAGTGGTTCCGCCGCTGAGCAGACCTGCCAGCAGGGTATATACCCCCCACTTGCCGAAGAGCTGGATCGGCTTGGTGGAGTACTGGAGGAGGAACTTGACCGTCATCAGATCCAGAACGACCCTCATGGTTCTGGATATGCCGTACTTGCTCTGGCCGAAGAGTCGCGGATGGTGCTGCACCGGGATTTCGGCTACCTTGGCGCCGACCTGGGAGGCCAGGGCCGGAACGAAACGGTGCATCTCTCCGTAGAGGTTGATCCCCTCCAGCACCTCCCTGCGATAGGCCTTGAGAGTACAACCATAGTCGTGCAGGTGAACCCCCGTAAGCCTGGAGATGATCCCGTTGGCAATCATGGAGGGGAGCTTCCTGTTGATGAAGGTATCCTGGCGATCCTTCCGCCAGCCTGAAACAACATCGTACCCCTCATCGATCTTCGCCAGGAGGCGGACGATGTCCCCGGGGTCGTTCTGCAGGTCACCGTCCATGGGGACGACCACCCTCCCCCTGGCAGCGTCGAAGCCTGCGGCCATGGCGGCGGTCTGGCCGAAATTCCTGCGGAAACGGATCACCTTCACCCGGGAATCACCGGCAGCGAGGTCGCTGAGGAGCAAAAAGGACCTGTCGCTGGAGCCGTCATCCACGAGAATCAACTCGTACTCCAGGCCGCTACCCCCCATGGAAGCGGTTATCTTTTCATGAAGAGCGGGGATGTTCTCCTCTTCGTTATAGATGGGCACTACTATGCTTACGTCCACTGAGATCTCCTTCTAAGTGAAGCTATTCAATGACAGGCTGTTTTTTCTCGGCATCGGCTTCACGTGCCGCATTACTCTTCAACTGCGCCTGCTTGAACTCATGGCGCAGCAGCGCGTTCTCCTGCACCAGGTCCTTAACCTGCTCGGTCAGCCTGGATATCTTTATGGAAAACTGCACCGAGAGGATCAGCAGGAAGAGGATGGAACCGAGAAAAAGGGTGGTTGTCGGCAGAACTGCGCCGATCATTTGGGTTAGCGCTACCAGCCAGTCATACTTGAAGATGAGGACGATCATCGTCAGGCTGGTGGCCAGCCAGAGGAGGGAGTACTCCTCTCGCAGGCGCTTCTTCCTCACCAGATCGATGGTGAAGAAGAACACCGAGATGCTCACCAGAAGGGAGAATATCTGCTGTTTCAGGGTCACGCCTGCCTCCGGTAAAATTGGCGGTTTCTCAAGAGGGTCACCACTATGGAGAGACACATCTTGAACATGTAGTAGAGGGGCTTGAATCCGCTGTGCATGGTCTTGCCGCTCTTGTTGGCGAACATCCTCACCGGAAGTTCCCTGATGCTGAAGCCGGCCATATTGAGGGTAATGAGCATGTCAGCGTCCGGGTAGTCGCAGGGGAAGATGTCCGTGGAAAAGAATTTCATCACGCTCCGGTTGAATGCCTGAAACCCGGAGGTGGGGTCGGTTATGTTCCTGCCGATGATGACCGTGACCAGCCTGCGGAAGAAGAGAATCCCAAGCCTGCGTGTGAAGGATGGGCGGTAGCTGTCGAACCAGAGGAAGCGCGAACCTACGGTGAAATCCACCTCACCATTCATCACCGGATCAAGCATTGACGGGATGAATGACGGGTCGTGCTGGCCATCCCCGTCGACCTGCACCAGGTAGTCGTAGCCATGCTCGTAGGCATACTTGTAGCCGGTCTGGATCGTCACCCCGTACCCCATGTTGAAGACATGGCGCAGCACGATAGCCCCGGCGGCGGCTGCCACCTTTGCGGTTTCGTCCCTTGAGCCGTCATCGACCACCAGGATCTCCACATCCGGCACCGCCCGGCGCACGTCGGCGATGACCGACCCGATACCCTCAGCCTCGTTGTACGCAGGTATGACAACCAGGGTTTTCGCCATCAGCATCTATCTCCTGCCCACCCTTGCCTGCAGCCTCTCCGCAAGGGGAGGGGCTACCAGCAACAGTATCTGCTGCTGCTCCATGTAGCGATCGTAATCCCCCATGGCGGCACTGGCAAGCCCAAGGTTGTAATAGGCCACCCCCAAGGACGGGTAATAACCTACCGCGTTGCGGTAAAACTCGGCAGCCTTGGGGAGATTGCCGAGAAGCTCGTATGCCAGCCCCAGGTTGTTGTTCACGTCCCCCAGCCAGCGGCTCATGTTCTCACTTTCCACCGCCTGAGGGGAGTCGAACATCTCCCTCGTCTTGTTGAAGCGGTCTCGGTATGCCCCCATCATGTCTATGGCAATACCCAAGTTGTTCCATGCCGCCGCTTTGGACGGATCGAGCTCTATCGCCCTTATCAGGGCTCGCAGGGCCTTGTCAGCCTGCTGCGATTTTATGTATGCACCGCCAAGGTTGTTCCAGGCACGGCTGCTGTTCGGCTTTTTCGCCGTAGCATCCTCCCAGAGGGTTACCTCCGATCTCCAGACCAGATTGCGCTTCCAGGTGGCCCCGACGAAAAAGAGCGCCACCAGGAGCAGCGCCGTGCAGGCAGCACCCTTGCGGGAATCCACTCCACCACGCCAGGCATAGGCAAGCAGTGCAGTAGTCACAACCGTAATGGCCCCCACCGAGGGGAGGTAGACGCGGTGCTCGAAGATCAGGTCGATGATGGGGAGAATGCTCGATTCCACCGCCAGCGTCAGGAAGAACCACGATATGCCGAAGGCAGCCAACCGCGCCACACCATCCCCCCCCCTGGATTTGCGCAGCAGAAAAACAGCAAAGCAGAGCAGGGAGAGGAGAAGGAGCAGAGAGCCCAGCACTGCCGGTTCTAACAGGCTGCGGGAGAGGATGATGTCGTACTCGACGCTCTGGTTTACCGGCAGGAACAGCAGGCGGATATAGGTGACGATCACCCTGAACTGGGTGAGGAGGTAATCGCCGCGGGAGATGATCGTCTGCACCCTGGTCGCCTCGTCCATGGCAAACATCGCCTGCTCCAAGGAGCGCCCCCCCATGCCGAATTTAAGAAGAATGGCAAACCCAGCGCTGCCGGCAAGGAGTGCGGCAGTGAGCATGCTTTTCCAGCTGATCCTGAAGCAGATCCCTTCCGCGAGGATAATGGCCAGGGGGAGAGTATAGGCGATCTCCTTGCTGTTGAAGGCGCAGAAAAGGGAGAGAATGCAGACAGAGTACCAGGCAATGCATCGGGCCGTGAAAACCCTACCCTTGCCAATCTGATCAAGCCTCCCAAGCAGATAGGCAACCAGGGCAGCAAGATAGAACATGGTCGCCATGGAGGTGAAGCGCTGCACGATATAGGTCACCGCCTGGGTCTGCAGCGGATGGGCCACGAAGATCAGTGCCGTAAAAAAGGGGATGGGCAACCCATTAAGCCGGCTTGCCGCGAACGCAGGGGTCCTGAGCATCAGTGCCAGCAGAGCATATACCAGCAGGGAATTGGCCAGGTGGATGAGAAGATTGACGGCATGGAAACCCGGCATCTCCAGGCCGGAGAGATAGTAGTTGAGTTGAAACGAAACAACACCCACCCCCCTACGGCTCTGGAACGCCTGTTTCATGCCGTCAAGATTGAACTCCCTGATGAGCGGATTATTGACAATATTGTCCGCATCATCGAAATTGAACGACATGTTGAAGGTCTTGCTGTAAGCTATCAGCCCGAAGAGCGCGATGATGCAGATGCGCGCCACGGTCTCCTTTGCTCCACAGGAAGTGGTTATTTTATAAATTCCTGTAACTATTGATCTCATGACCTATCCAAATTATTTTTAAACTTTAACTATACACGCCTTTGAACCTACAAGGAACTTTTTTTAAGCATATACCGTGGCGTTGAGCTAGCAAACAAGCATCACCCCCGAAAGAGGATTACAGATATGGACATATTCGGCGGTTTCATGATGATCATTTGGCTGGCAGGCTTCTTCCTTGCCGTCATCTGGTTCATTCTCCCATTCGTCATCTTCAGCATCAAGGCGCGGTCAGACGAGACCCTGGCCAGAATCGGCGATATCGAGGCCAGGCTGACCGCAATCGAGAATAAACTGCCAGAATCCGGCAACTTGCCCCCGATGGGCGAGACGTAGCGCTCTTCATTTCTTGCCAAAAATCATTTTTTCAAGTAATACTTAGGGATTATCGACGTTTTTTCAAGACAGCAAATATTAACCTAACATATAATAGCGGAGGGTTTATGGGGCTTTTGCAGGGTAAAAGAGCGCTGGTTCTCGGCGTCGCCAACGAAAAGAGCATTGCCTGGTCTATTGCCCAGGCATTCAAGCGCGAGGGTGCAGAGATAGCCCTCACCTACGCCGGGGAGGCTTTCGCAAAGAGAATCCAGCCGCTGGCGGAGAGCATCGATGCGAAGATAGTCGTCCCCTGCGATGTGCGCAGCGACGAGGAGATTACTGCCGCATTCGCTGAGATCGGCAGAAAGTGGGACAGTTTGGACATCCTAGTGCACTCCATCGCCTTTGCCAACAAGGAGGAGCTGAAGGGCTCCTTCCTCGATACCAGCCGGGAAGGCTTTGCCACCGCCATGGACATCAGCGCATACTCCTTCATCGCCTGCATGCGTGCCGCCAGACCGCTCATGAACAACCCCGGAGCGAATGCACTGTCACTCTCCTACTATGGCGGGCAGAAGGTATTCCCCAATTACAACGTCATGGGCGTGGCAAAAGCCGCCCTAGAAATGTCCGTGCGCTATCTTGCGGAGGCTGTAGGACCGGATGGCATCCGGGTGAATGCCATCTCAGCAGGCCCCATCAAGACCCTGGCAGCAGCAGGCGTAGGCGGCTTCAACCAGATAGCCGGTGTCGTGCAGAGCAAGGCACCGCTGCGCAAGAACATCACCCAGGAGGACGTGGCCAATTCCGCCCTCTACCTCTGCAGCGAACTTGCCGGAGGGGTAACCGGCGAGATTCACTTCGTTGACAACGGCTACAACATCATCGGCCTGTAATCCTGGCATGACATGGAGATGGGGAGGTCACGATAAAACAGCTCCACGGCAACATCACCGGTTTAAAGCACAGCCAGCTCGATAGCCTGGAGCGCTTCTACAGGCGCCGCCTCTCCGCCGACGATCTCGTCTCGGCAGAGCTGGCGCGCAGCCTGATCGAGGCAAGCCGCGACACCGGCAGACAGGTAGCCCTGCTCATCAGCCGGATCGGCACAGTGGAATATGTCATAGTCGGCGACGACAGGGGAATCTTCATCCCCGAGCTGAAGGATTTTCCCCTTGGGAAAAAGGTGCTGCGCGGCCTCAGGCTGGTTCATACACACCTTAAGGGGGAGCAGCTAAGCAGCGACGATCTCTCCGACCTCTCCCTGCTCCGCCTGGACTGCGTCGTCGCCATCGATGCCTCCGTACCCCAAAACGCCCCTGTATTCCTTCAGTCAACCCATCTGGTCCCCCCATCCCCCCATTCCCCTCCGTACCGGATAAATCCCACACAGCAGCTTGGCACCATAACTGGCGGTTTTAGCCCTTATATCCAGTCAGTAGAAGATGAGCTGCTCAAGGGGAGATCAGCGGCCCAGGCTGTTGCCGACGAAACCGAGAGGGCGATCCTAGTATCGGTTACAAAGGCGACTGCAGAAGAGGCGACCGACTCCATAGAAGAGCTGAAGGAGCTGGCAAGAACAGCCGGCATCCTGGTACTCGACCATGTCATCCAGCGACCGCGGCAGTTTTCCCCCAAGTACCTCATGGGTGAAGGCAAACTGCGGGAGGTCGTCATCAGCGCCCTGCAATCGGGTGCAACCATGCTGGTGTTCGACCAGGAGCTAACCCCCACCCAGGTGCGGACGATCTCAGGCATGACCGAGCTCAAGGTAATAGATCGCAGCCAACTGATACTGGACATCTTCGCACGACGAGCTACCACGCTTGACGGCAAGGTGCAGGTGGAACTGGCCCAACTGAAGTACCTCCTCCCCAGGCTGACCGGCAGGGGTGTGCAGATGTCCCGTCTCATGGGGGGGATCGGTGGCAGGGGTCCGGGTGAAACAAAGCTGGAGATCGACAGGCGGAGAATACGCGATCGGATCGCCAAGCTGGAGAGGGAGCTGGCAAAGCTGTCGGACAACAGGGTACAGCGCAGGCAGAAGCGGGTGAAATCCTCCCTGCCGATCATCTCAATCGTAGGCTACACCAATGCGGGAAAATCTACCCTGCTGAACTCCCTCACCCAGAGTCACGTTTTCACCGAGAACCTCCTCTTCGCCACCCTTGACACGTCCACTCGGCGCCTCCGTTTTCCCCAGGACAGGGAGGTGATCATAACAGATACGGTCGGCTTCATCAGGTCCCTTCCCAAGTCACTCCTCGGAGCTTTCCGCTCCACCCTTGAGGAGCTAAACGACGCCAACCTGCTGATACACCTGGTGGACTGCACCAACCCGAGATTCATGGAGCAGATAAAACAGGTGGAGGACATCCTCCGGGAGCTGGGCCTGGACAACAAGGAGATGATTCTGGTCTTCAACAAATGCGACAGGCTCGCCGATCTAAAGAAGATGAATCCGCTGCATTTCATGAAGATTCGTAAGGCGAGTCATGCCATGGGGGCAGTGGAGATAGCCGCCAATGACCGCAAGACCCTGCAGCCGCTCCTGGAGCAGATGCGCATCAGATTCTGGCCAACTGATATCTCAGACAGCCACTAGGATAAACAGCAACAAATCACCACCTTTTTCTTTCCTTCTGCACTAAATTCCCTTTGACTCCGCTTTTGTGCCCCAGCTATCAGTTTCGAGACAGTTCCCCTCTCAACTGTTATTTCCAACGTCGCCAGTTTGGCGAGGAGTCTTCTCCGAACAGTTAACCAAAACGCAGGAAGGGCCGTGTTTCCACGGCCCTTCCTGTTTACCTCTGACTATATTGCTTACTTCAAGCGTGTATGGCAGTTTGTGCAGGTGACGGTATCGGTCCACTTGACCGCGATACCGCTGTGGCAGGCCACATTCTCGCAACCGTTTGCCTGGCTGAACGATGCAACTGCGAAGAGGGTATTCTTGGTAACATCATAGGCACTTGTGTATGACTTGTAGAGATTGTTGTTACGGGTCCAACCTTTGGCAGCTGCAGTGTAGGCTGCAAACGCTCCCTTGTTGACCTGTGCCTTGGTGGCCAGCTTCTGATTGATGAATGCAATATCCACGCTGCCGTTGACATGCTTGGTCTTGTCGGCAATAGCTGCATCCCCCTGCAGACCGGCAACACCAACAGTATGGCAGCCGATGCATGAGCTGTTCTGGTCATTTGCAGAAGAAGTTACCGTCGCGGCATGACAGATGTTGCAGTTGATTGTGGTCGAGCGGTTGTTACGTCCGTGGGCGGCATTGACAAGATCGCCACCTGACTGGGGAAGCTTCTTGCTGACGCCGTTGAAGATGTCGGTGTAGTGGATGCCGACAGTGTGTACGCCGTGGGCAGCCGAACCGACCTTGCCGCCGCTGTTGGGGGAGTTGCCGTGACAGAGGGCGCACTTGTCGCCGGTTGGGGTCTGGTACCAATCCACATTGGCGCCGTAGAAGGTCGGGGTCGCCATGCCGTTTGAGTGGCAGTAAGCCGCTTCGCAGGTAACCGATCCAGCACCGCGGACATAACCTGCCGAGTCATTGGCCGTGTTATTCTTGGACTTAAGCACGCCGCCATGGGTGCTGTTGAGGGTCAGGTCGATGGTGTTGTTCATGTGGCTGCCGATATCGATCGGGTGGCAGTTGCCGCAGCCAAAGTTGTATGCCGCTGCAGTAGAGTTGTCGGCGGTGTTGCCGTATGCGGCACCGGCAAGAGCGGTGTGCACAGAGTGCTTGCCGCCCAGATTCGGGTGACAGAAATTGCAGCCGGTAGAGGTCCCACCCCAGGTGGGGGGTGCATAGGTTCCGTTGCCGTTGCTGTGGCAGTAGGCGGTAGTACAGGAGCCGTAGCCGGAACCGGC
>Ga0209314_10000448_pt1 | contig 18295 bp, 21 predicted proteins | sample I19B2metaG_FD_184146 | JGI IMG/M metagenome (GOLD analysis project Ga0209314, IMG submission 184146) | Lake sediment bacterial and archeal communities from Gulf of Boni, Indonesia to study Microbial Dark Matter (Phase II) - ​I19B2 metaG... | ecosystem: Environmental > Aquatic > Freshwater >... | reverse complement strand
GCAAAGGCTCTCCTTGAAGTTCTACTCGCAAAACGTGTCCGGCAGCATAGTCTCAAGAGTGACAAATGACGTAGATTCGCTTCAAGAACTTCTGACTTCGGGAATCTTGACCGTGATAAGCGACATCGTAACGATTGCCGGAATCTTCATGATAATGGCTTGGATGAGCCTTCAACTGACTCTTGTCTCAATGATCATAGCGCCCATGCTTCTCACACTCATCTACATCTTCCAAAAGAAAGCCAGAAGCGCGTATTTGGCGACCAAGCAGAAGATGGCCGGTGTCACAGCCAAGCTTGCTGAAAGCATCATGGGTATGCGCGTCATACAGTCCTTCACACGTGAATCGGATCAACAGCAGGCCTTCGGCCAGGTCAACATCGAGAACCTTCAGGCAAACCTAGTGGCAGCAAGACTGCTCGCAGTCTTTCCCGCTAGCGTTGAGGTGATATCCGCGGTTGGAACCTGCGCCGTGCTCTGGTATGGGGGCCTCCAAACCGCATTGGGCGCAATAACCATAGGCACAATTGTAGCCTTCATGTCCTATCTCACCATGTTCTTCCGACCTCTGCTAACCCTAAGCATCTTCTACACCAACTTCCAATCCGCGATGGCGGGCGCGGAAAGAATGTTCGAGCTGATTGATGCACCAATAGACATAGCGGACAAAGACGACGCGGCTGAGCTCGAGAGAGCCAGAGGCGAAATAAGTCTCGAGAACACGTCATTCGGCTACGATCCAAGATACTTAGTCTTGAACGACATCAACTTGAAGATAGCGCCCAATGAAACCGTGGCCATTGTCGGCCCAACAGGTGCAGGCAAAAGTACACTGATAAACCTGGTCTGCAGATTTTACGATCCCACATCTGGATCCATCAAAGTCGACGGATATGATCTTCGAGATGTTAAGCTGGAATCGCTTCACAAACAGATCGGCCTAGTCCTCCAGGAACCATTCCTCTTCGCTGGATCGGTTAGGGAGAACATAGCCTACTCATGTCTCGAAGCATCAGAAGATGAAATCGTCAAGGCAGCGAAAGCTGTGGGAGCGCACGACTTCATTGAAAGGCTGCCTGCGAGCTACGACACGATCATTCGTGAAGGGGCCACGAACCTTTCAATAGGCCAGAGACAGCTGATCTCCTTCGCTAGGGCCCTGTTAGCTGATCCACGGATCCTCATAATGGATGAAGCCACCTCAAGCGTTGATCCATACACGGAACTGTTGATCAGGCATGCTCTGGAGAATCTCCTGAAGAATCGAACCGCATTGATCATTGCGCATAGATTGTCCACTGTGAGGAATGCCGACCGGATAATCGTGCTAGATCAGGGAAGAATCGTAGAAGAGGGCACTCATGATCAGCTAATCGCTAGGAAGGGCCTTTACGCCCGTCTGTATCAGATGCAGTTCAGGGAAGCGGAAGCTACGCCCACGCAGAAAGTATCGTAGCGGCATAGTTGAGGGAGAGATTATCTGAATATCAATACTGGGCAGGGAGCGTGTTCCATGACCTTGTCGGCGACGCTGCCCACGATCAACCGCTTCAGTCGACTGTAACCTCTCGATCCTAAGATAATCAAATCAAATTTCTCGCGGTCAGCCATACAGATTACTGTCTCAGCCGGTTTCCCTATTTCAACCATCGACGAAGAGGCAACTCCTTCTTCAGCTGCCTTCTGTCTCGATTCTTCCGGAATCTTCATGTTGGCAGCCTTCTGTTTCTCGATCTCTGCAGCTGGCGCCGTCTGAGGCAAGTCCACAATGTATAGAAAGGTCAGAGAGCATCCGGCCTTCTTTGCGAAACCTATAGCGTATGCAACAAGGCCTGCAGTAACGGGTGAGCCGTCAACGGGTACCAGAGCTTTCTGAAACATTTCCGGACCCACATCAGTAGTCTCTAGCGGGGCAACAATAAGGCTTTCCTCGCCACTATGGGCGCACAATCAGGACAGGGCAAGTGGCATTGTACGCCACGGTGTGACAGACACTTCCCAGCAACATGTTCACGATCTTGCTTCCCCCTCTAGCCCCGATTATTATGAGAGTGAATCCCTTCTCTTGGGCTACTCTAACAATCCTGTGACCTGCATTTCCGAAATCAGTTTCGAGAATTCCATCCGCTTTGCATCCGCTATCCTCCACAATCTTCTGCGCAGCCTCAAGGATCCTCGCTCCCGCCTGCTCCAATGGCGTAGGATCGATGGGGACGCCTGGCTCCATAGAAGCAGGCAAAACGACAACGTGAATCAGGGTCATGGTTCCGCCTAGGGCTTTGACAATATCGCAGGCGAACTTCACGTTTCGCTCCATTACCTTTGAACCATCAACAGGAACGAGAATCTTCTCAACCACGCCGTCCGACCCAAGATTCTCGAACAGCAGCTAGTCTAATAAGAGTTGCCAAATCAAAGCCATCACAGCCGACCTTGGAATTGGGGCAGATCTGTTTGAAACCTCTCGATGCGGCTGACAAACATTTAATACAGAACAGAAACCCCTTCATCTCATGACAGGTACGGGGCGCTCATTAGTCATAGCCATATCCATAGTAGCGGTGATCCTGGCTGGTCAGGCCAGCACATCCCATCAACAGACCCCAGCACCCAATTTCACATTGAAGGATCTTAATGGCTTCCAGTTCTCGCTTACGGACTTTAAGGGAAAGATCGTGCTACTAGACTTCTTTGCCACTTGGTGTAAACCATGCAAAGAGGAGGTCCCACACCTCAAGGCCTTGGCGAAAATCTACCCAAACAGCACGCTCGTCCTAATCTCGGTCAGCTTAGATGCGCCGTTCGTTGCCGACTCGGTAGTAAGAGCGTTCGTGAAGGAGACGGAAATCACTTGGACAGTAGCTAGAGACACTGACAGCGTACAATACAAATACCAGGTATTCGAGATTCCAACACTCATCCTAGTGGATCAAGAAGGAAACATCAGGAGCACGTACATCGGAGTGACGGATAGCGAAACGCTTCGATCCAGAATTGAGGTCATAATCCCGGAATTCCAGATCCCGACGATGGCCATGGCCTCTGCGCTCGCCGCAGTCGCTGTTATGATTCGCCGAAAACGATGAGATAGCACCGTTAGAGAGAAAGATCAGAAGGCATGTTGCAACTCTACATAACGTATATGCTCGATCGTGTTGGAAGAGAAGGCCAATGGTCAAGACGGTGGCGCTGATTTCAGGCGGGATAGATTCCCCTGTAGCAGCATATCTCGTGAGCAAGAAGATGGAGGTGATCCCCCTACATTTCTGTCTTCACCCGCTGTATTGCGAAACATCCTTCGAACTCGTTATGGAATCTTTGAAAACCCTCAGAGCCAAAGTCCCGTTTGAGAAGACCATCCTATACCCTTGGGGAGATGTTCCGTCTACAATTTTGCGCACAGATGCTAGAAGATACATGTGCGTGCTTTGTAGAAGAGGAATGTTCAAAGGGGCAGAGCTGGTCTGTGAGGTAGAGCAGGCAGAAGTCATCACAACAGGAGAATCCTTGGGACAGAAGGCCAGCCAGACCCTTCAGAACCTGACAGCCACATCACATGGCGTGACATATCCAATTCTGAGGCCGCTCATCGGCCTTGACAAGGTTGAGATAGAGAGAATATCCCGCAAAGTAGGCCTGTGGCGTGAGAAACATGTAGGTTGCTGCACTGCCACTCCACGCAAACCTGCCACCGGAGCTCGCGTGGAGGTTCTCGATGATCTCTACGAGAAACTGAGCATCAGGGCTCTTGTTGAGGCCAGGTTCAAGGAAAGGCTTGAGATGAAGATCAGATCAGAGAGCGATCTCGATGAGCTGTACCTGAGATCTCTTAAGCAACTCTGCAGCCGATGACGCGGAAAAGACTTAAAATCGCCGTCCAAGCGTAATCTCACGTTCTGTTCCTTTCATGTTTGGCTTTTTGTCTCTCTTCACCGACCCAGTAGGACTCTCCGGAGGTAAGAAACTCCTTCTTCCAGATGGGCACAGTGTCCTTCGTTCTCTCAACCGCCTCGATGAGCGCAGGGAAAACGTCTTTCCTAGATCTTCCAGCAACAGCCACAGCCATGATTAGGTCTCCCTTATTCAACTTCCCAGTGACATGGTGAATGAGAACCTCGGCGATCCCATTTCGGTTTGAGATCTCATCCGCTATCACCGACATGGCTTCCTCAGCCTTGCCTTCATATGCCTCAAATTCAAGGTGGGACACGGCCTTGCCATCGGCCGAGGTGCCTCGAGTCACTCCGATGAAGATCCCTATTCCGCCGACCTCTTCGAAGCGTTCTCCTGCCTTCAGCTGCTCAAAAAGCCCATCCAATCCGATCTCGCCTTTGCCGTGAACACCTACTCTCCTCAACTCGCCTTCCCTACCAACCCCAACATCTCAACAGATCTCTGCAACTGGAATCTGATAACCATACAGTTTTATACACCGGAGATAATTTTGGCATCCCTTCGACCGGGCTGGATGCCACCGATCACTCAAGTAAGGTTGAAAGGATGGAAATACCGCCCATGAAGGGTCAGATACCAAGGCGAGATAGTATTGGAGGCTGCTAGAAAGCCACTTTCCCCTGAACATAACCTCAAGATCATTGAAGTCGATATTGACACCATACCTGAGAGATGCAAGGGCTGCGGCCTCTGCATAGAACTCTGCCCCAAAGATGTGCTTGAAGAAGACCCCAAACTGAACATGCACGGCGCACACCCACCTCAAGTAGTAAAGAAAGAGAACTGCGTCGGATGCGGTCTCTGCGAAGAAGTATGCGGCGACCTAGCCATTTTCCTCATAAAAAAGGAGGAACAGAAATGATAACAAGAAACATACTGACGGGTACGCATTTCACTCAAGGCGATTTTGCGTGCGCTGAAGGGGGAATCGCTGCGGGCTGCAGATTCTTCGCAGGCTACCCGATCACGCCGGCGACAGAGGTGGCGGAACACATGGCGAGAAGATTGCCGGAAGTAGGAGGGGTCTACCTTCAAATGGAGGATGAGATCGGCTCCGTGGCTGCAATAATCGGTGCCTCCTACGGAGGGGTCAAATCGATGACTGCAACATCAGGCCCAGGCTTCAGCCTCATGCAAGAAAACATCGGGCTAGCAGTCATGACTGAAGCCCCGATAGTGATCGTTGACGTGATGAGAGGGGGTCCGAGCACAGGTCAGCCCACAAAGAGCGGGCAGCAAGATCTTATGCAGGCGAGATGGGGTTCACATGGCGATTACGAGATTATTGCGCTTGCACCGTCCTCGGTCCAAGAATCCTTCGATCTAACCATCCGGGCCTTTAACCTGTCAGAGAAATACAGAGTACCAGTCTTCGTGATGCTTGATGAAGTGATAGGCCACTTGAGAGAGCGACTGGTAATCCCGCCATCAGACCAGTTAGAGATCATTGATAGAAAAAAGCCGACTGTACCTCCGGAACAGTACAATCCTTTCGAACCGGGGAAGGACCTCGTTCCGCCTATGGCGGTTTTCGGGGAGGGCTACAGGTTCTACGCGACCGGATTGACGCACGACGAGACCGGACACCCTCAAACAGACAGCCCTGAAGAACAGACAAAGCTGGTGAAACGATTGTGTGACAAGATAAGGATGAATAGAGACTCAATAGCCCAGGTCAAGAGGCATTCCCTAGACGATGCAAAGGTATGCGTGATTGCCTATGGAAGTGTGGCGAGATCTGCAGTGGCAGCGGTGAATCGGGCGAGGGAGCAGGGAGTAAAAGCGGGATTCTTAGGTCTCACAACAATCTGGCCGTTCCCTGACAAAGAGATAGAAGCCGTGGCCGATCAGGTTGACAGAATCGTGGTCGCGGAAATGAACTACGGTCAGATAGTTCGAGAGATTGAAAGAAGGTTCGACTATAGGAAGATCACCTTCGTGCCAAAACTTGGAGAGGATCCACACACACCTGATGAACTTCTCCACAGCATAGTGAGGAAATAGAAAATGACACAAGAAATGCACCCTATGGAGAAATTCACTCGAAAAGGAATGATTCCCCACATCTGGTGCGCCGGATGCGGAGACGGCGTCATCCTGAGCGAGTTTCTACGTGCCCTAGACGATCTGAAAATGGACCTGAACAAGGTTGTAGTTGTCTCAGGAATCGGCTGCATAGGCAGAATATCTGGATACGTGAAACTGGACGGTTTTCATACAACCCACGGACGACCTATCGCCTTTGCAGTCGGACTTAAGGCCTCAAGGCCAGACCTTAAGGTGGTAGTGATAAGTGGGGATGGGGATTTGTTCTCGATCGGTGGCAACCACTTCATTCACGCTGCCCGAAGAAACATAGACATCACCGTGATCTGCTCAAACAACTTCAACTACGGAATGACCGGAGGCCAAGCCGGACCCACAACAATACTGGAGGGACGAACTACGACAAGCCCCTACGGCAATATCGAACATCCCTTCAATCTTGTGCATCTGGCTGCAGGTTCAGGAGCAATCTATGTCTCAAGATGGACCACAGTCCACGTTCGAAGAATAAGAGAATCGATCAAGAAGGCCCTGACCAAGAAGGGCTTCACCTTCATTGAAGTGATCACACCCTGTCCTGAACAATACGGAAGAAGAAACAGGATGGGAGAGATAATGGATCAATTCAACTGGCTCAGGGAAAAAAGTGTCGTCCAGCATTTTAGCGACCCCTTGAAGGCAGAGGTCGCCCTAGATAGAATTGTAGTAGGCGAATTCGTTGATATCGACAAGCCTGAGTACACTGATCTACTAAGGCGGCAAATGATGACGGTCCAAGGAGCCCTTGACAAGGAAGGAAGATTGACCAATGCCCCGCTATGAGATCAGACTCGGCGGACTCGGCGGCCAAGGCATAGTTCTCGCAGGAGTCATTCTGGGCACAGCGGCCGCGATATTCGACGGAAAGAATGCGACGCAGACGCAATCGTATGGGCCTGAAGCAAGAGGAGGAGCCTGCAAATCTGAGGTCGTAATCTCAGACAAGGAGATTGATTATCCGAAGCTAGAACGACCCAACCTTGTCGGAGTAATGTCCCAAGAAGCTTTTGAAAAGTACGTTGATGATGTGCGCTCTGGAGGAATCGTGATCTACGACCCTGACATGGTTCCCAACTTCAAGGAACTAAAGAACGCGAAGACCTACGCGGTGCCCACGGTCAAGATGGCGGAGAAACTCGGCAGAAGAATCGTCGCAAACATGGTCATGATAGGAAGCGTCACAGCTGCGTCAAAGATAGTTGATCCTAAAGCTGTTGAGAAAGCAATAGTTCGCTTCGTGCCAAGAGGAACCGACAAACTTAATCTCGAGGCCTTCAGGAGCGGCTACGACTTCACTCTGAAACTGACGGAGGAGACAAAGAGTGTCCGAACAGCCTAGAATAGGCGTATACTTGTGCCACTGCGGAACCAACATCGCCGGAGTCATCGACATGAAGAGACTCCTCGCCTACGCGGAAAAGCTACCCAATGTCGTCGTGGCAAGAGACTACACATACATGTGCTCAGATCCCGGCCAACAACTGATACGCAAGGACATCCATGAAAGTAAGATAAACCGAGTCGTAGCGGCAGCATGCAGCCCCACCTTACACGAGCCAACATTTCGCAGAGTCCTCGAGGAAGAAGGTTTGTCACCTTACTTCTTCGACATGGCAAACATCAGAGAACAAGATACTTGGGTTCACATGAAGAACCCTGAAGAAGCGCTGCAAATCGCTCAGGACACCATAAGAATGAGCGCAGCCAGAGCAGCAAGGCTGGAAGAACTCAAACCCAAGGAAGTGAAGGTGGGAAGAAGGGCACTAATCATAGGCGGAGGAATATCAGGCATATCCGCCGCGCTCGATCTGGCAAACGCAGGCTTCACCGTGTACCTAGTTGAGAAATCTCCCACAATCGGCGGGAGAATGGCCCAGCTTGACAAAACCTTCCCAACAATGGACTGCTCCTCCTGCATACTCACACCAAAAATGGTTTCCATATCACGCCACCCGAACGTGAAACTGTTCACATACGCAGAGGTAAAAGATGTTCAGGGGTTTGTTGGAAACTTCAAGGTAAAGGTGCTTCAGAAGCCCAAATATGTCGACGAGAAGAAATGCACCTCTTGCAACGAATGCACCAAGATCTGCCCTGTGGAAGTACCTGACGAGTTCAATGCCAACCTAAGCTGGAGAAAAGCAATCTACATACCCTTCCCTCAGGCTGTGCCACCGTCCTATGTTCTCGACGAAGAAAACTGTCTTGGTCTGACGCCGCTCGCATGCGGCAAATGTATAGATGTCTGTGATCCTGACGCAATAGACTACGATCAGAGAGCCAAGGAAATCGAACTTGATGTGGACACGATAATTGTAGCCACTGGATACGATCCGTACAATCCACTCAACGAGCATGAATACAACTACGGGATGTTCCAAAACGTTGTAACCTCGCTTGAGATGGAACGAATGCTCAATGCCTCTGGGCCCACGAGCGGCAAGGTCGTAAGACCCTCAGACCTCAAAGAACCCAAAAGGATAGTATACGTGCAATGTGTAGGATCGAGAAACGAGAAAACCAACCTCTACTGTTCACGAGTCTGCTGCATGTACGCAGTCAAACAGGCCAGGCAACTGAAAGAGAAACACCCAGAGATTGAAGTCCGAATCTTCTATGTGGACATACGAGCTTTCGGAAAAGGCTTCGAGGAATTCTACGAGAGAGCCGCAAAGGACTATGGAGTTCTCTTTACGAGAGGAAGAGTCGCAGAAATACTGGAAGATCCGAAGGAGAAGAATCTCACCGTTAGGGTCGAGGACACGCTCCTTGGGACCCCTCTGGAATTGGAGACTGACATGGTTGTTTTGTCTGTTGGCATAACCCCGAGCGTAGACGCGAATGAGATACGCAAGATCCTTAAGATCCCAGCTGGGCCGGATGGATTCTTCTCCGAGGCCCACCCGAAACTGAGGCCGGTCGATACCGTAGTTGATGGCATACTTATCGCTGGCACAGCAGCCGGCCCGAAGGACATACCTGACGCCGTAGCTCAGGCAAAGGCAGCCGCCTCAGGCGCCGCCTCCCTAATGGCCCCAGGAGTGTACGTGGTCGAGCCATACTATGCCACGATAGACGACTCAATCTGCGGCGGTTGCGGAACCTGTGTCCTTCTTTGCCCGTTCCGCGCTATTACAATTGAAGACAAGAGGGCGAAACTCAATGAAGCGCTCTGCAAAGGATGTGGAGCATGTGCCTCAGCCTGCCCGGCCGGCGCGATCAAGCCGAATCACTTCACAGATGAGCAAATCATGGCGCAAGTCGAGCAAGCTGTTGCAAAGTGATCGACATGAGCAGCAAGTTCGAACCCCAGATACTTGGATTCCTCTGCAACTGGTGCTCCTACGCAGGAGCAGACCTTGCAGGTACAGGCAGAACACAATACTCCCCCAACCTGAGAATTATCCGCGTCATGTGCAGTGGCAGGGTGGACCCCACCTTTATTCTCGCTGCAATGAAGAACGGAGCTGATGGAGTACTCATAGCTGGATGCCACCCTCCAAGCGACTGCCATTATCTCACGGGAAACCTGAAGGCACGAAGAAGATACCACCTCCTTCTCAAACTCCTCGATCAACTAGGCATAGAACGGGAACGAGTACGCCTAGAATGGGTTTCGGCATCAGAAGGAGAGAGGTTCGCCAAAATAGTGGACGAATTCACAGAACAGATCAGAACCATGGGCCCCAATCCCCTCAAATCGAGCTGAAAACATTGAGCCAAACAAAACTCAAACTTGCCATCGGCCTCGGAGCAACTTGCTCAGGTTGCGACATGGCAATTGTAGATTTGGCAGAGAAGCTGACAAACGTATTCAACGCCGTGGACATTGTCTTCTGGCCCACTGCCTCAGATCAGAAACTCAAGGAGTTTGAGCAACTCCCTGATGCCAGCGTAGACCTTGGCTTCTATCACGGTTCAATAGCCAACGAAGAAAACAAAGAGATCGCACACCTCCTAAGGAAGAAGACGAAGACCTTGATTTCGTTTGGTGCGTGCGCCTGCCATGGAGGAGTTCCAGGGCTGGCCAACCTGACGACTACCAAGGAGCTTTTCGCAACAGTCTACGCAACGCCCAGTACCGCTAACCCCGATCTTAAACAACCCCAAACCAAAACAACGATCGGGGGATACTCTCTTGTGCTTCCAGAGAAGTTCGATACGGTCCAATGCCTCAACGAATGCATCGATGTGGACTACTACTTGCCTGGATGCCCCCCTGAAGTACCACTGGTAGAAAAAGCAATCGAGGCCATATTGACAGGAAAACTGCCCGCGAAAGGCGAAACATTGGCACCAAACAGAATCCTCTGCGACGAGTGCCCAAGGAAGAGAGAGGAGAAGAAGATCCCCAAGATCTATCGCATCCAACAGATCATCCCTGATCAAGAGAAATGTCTCCTAGATCAAGGAGTAATTTGCCTCGGCCCCTCGACAAGGATGGGATGCGGAGCCAGGTGCCTAGAGGCGAATATGCCGTGTAGAGGATGCATGGGGCCAACATCCAAAGCATTGGATCAAGGCGCCAAGATGATTGCCTCCCTTGGCTCGATTCTCGGATTAGAGGGAGAGGAAGCTATGACTGAAGAGGAAGTGAAACAGCTAATGGATCAGGTCAAAGATCCGCTCGGCCTATTCTACATGTTCACACTGCCCGCCTCCATCCTCAAACGAAGAAACATGACCCAGAAGTGACCCGAAGATGCAGGAAACAAAACTGATCAAGATCGACCCGATCACTAGGCTTGAGGGTCATGGCAAGATTCACATTCTTCTGGATAAGAGCGGCAATGTGGACGAGGCATACTTCCAAGTGGTGGAGCTTAGAGGCTTCGAGAAATTCTGCCAAGGAAGACCCGTCGAGGAAATGCCGAACATTACGACAAGAATCTGTGGCGTCTGCCCATGGAACCACCATCTCGCCTCAGCAAAGGCAACCGATGCCGTCTACAAGGTGGACCCGCCAGATGCAGCAAAGAAGATCAGAGAACTAGGCTACTGCTCCTTCTTCATCCATGACCACGCAACACATTTCTACGCCCTCGGCGGCCCAGACTTCATCGTAGGCCCAGGAGCACCATCTCAGGAAAGAAACATAGCAGGAGTCCTCAAAAAGGTCGGCGCAGAGATCGGGGGCAATGTTCTCAAGGCGCTGAAATCTGCCCATGAGATAGAGGAGATCGTCGGAGGCAGAGCGGTTCACCCGGTCTTCGCAATCCCCGGCGGAGTCTCAAAACCCCTTTCCGGAAAAGATCTCGAGAAGATCGAAGAAAGAGCGAAATTCATGCTGGACTTCTCACAAATGACAGTGAACACTTTTGAAAAGACAGTCGTGCAAAGCAAACAGCACTTCAACCTGATGACAACTGACACCTACCGGTTGAAGACCCATTACATGGGCATGATAGATGAAAAGGGCAAGATGAACATCTACGACGGACAACTGAAAGTGATAGACCCGGAAGGAAAAACGTTTGCTCAATTCAAAGCAAACGATTACCTGCAGCACATCGCCGAATATGTTGAGCCATGGACCTATCTCAAGTTCCCATATCTCAAGAACATCGGCTGGAAAGGACTGGTTGATGGAAAGACCAGCGGCATCTACAGGGTTGGCCCCCTCGCAAGATTCAATGTCGCCGACGGCCTCTCCACCCCATTAGCCCAAGCAGCATACGAGAAAATGTTTGAGACGCTGAAGAAACCTGCTCATGAAACCCTAGCCTATCATTGGGCCAGAGTCATAGAAACGCTCTATGCGAGCGAAAGGCTCTTGGAGTTGATCAAGGACCCGGTCGTAAGAAGCGACAAGGTGAGAACCATTCCAACAGCAACACCTGAAGAAGGCGTTGGAGCAGTGGAAGCGCCGAGAGGAACCTTGATCCATCACTACAAAACCGACCCCGAGGGACTCGTTCAAGCAGTCAACCTCATAGTCGCAACAACCCACAACCACGGCGGAATCTGCGCATCCGTAAAGAAAGCGGCGCAAGGACTCATCAAAAAAGGAAAGGTCAGCGACGAGATCCTAAACATGGTAGAGATGGCTTTCAGAGCCTACGATCCATGTTTGGCGTGTGCCACACATACTCTCCCCGGCCAAATGCCACTTGAGCTGGACATCTACAATTCAGAGAAGAAACTCATCAGAAGGATGAGCCGTCCCTGAAGATCGTCGTCGTAGGTGTCGGCAACCCTCTTCTTGGCGACGATGGAGTAGGAAACCACGTTGCCAAACTGGTGAAACAAGGCCTGCAGAATCAACCGGACGCAGATATCAAAGAGGTCAGCGCAAGCGGCATCGAATTAATCGAGGAAATAACCGGGTACGATACGGCAATAATAGTAGACGCAATAGCCACAAAGAGCCAAGTAGGAGTGATTCACAAACTCAGGCCTGAGCAGCTCAACGAAACAGTACATCCCACCACCACGCCTCATGCACTCAATTTCGCCTCCGCCTACGAGCTGGGAAAACGCCTCGCGTCAAGAGACATGCCTACAGAAATAACGATCTACGCGATAGAGATAGAACCAAGAACAGATTTCTCTGAGAAGCTCAGTCCCAACGTGGAAAGAGCTGCACACCAAGTCGCTACCGAGATCCTAAAGACTCTTTCTAGAAAAAAGGCCTAGTCGTCTCCCAACACCTGAATATAGTGCAAGGGCATACACTATGTCTAGGTGACAATGTTGCTAATTGGAGCAATGTCAGACACGCACGATAATCTTCCGATGATAAGAAAAGCGATTGATCAAATGAACCGGGCCGAGGTGTCAATTGTTCTGCACCCCGGAGACATTACAAGCCCCTTCACTCCCAAGATGTTCAGTGAACTCAGAGCCCCAATGGTAGTAACATTTGGAAACAACGACGCTGAAAAAGAAGTTCTGAGAAGGAGATTCTCTGAAGTGGGAAAGGAGGTCCGCGGAATCTTTGCAGAAGTCGAAGCGGCCTCAAGCAGGATCGCTCTGACACATGGAGATGAACCCGACCTGCTCAACTCTCTGATCAAAAGCCAGTTCTACCACATCGTAGTCTGCGGACACACCCATCAAGCCAAAAGCTACGTATCAGGCGCAACAGTCGTAGTAAACCCGGGCGAGGTCTGTGGATACCTAACCGGGGAATCGACGATCGCAACAATAGATACCGAGACGAGACACACGGAGATTTTGCACCTATAAACGTGGATGCAGCTCAAGCACTGGCGATGAGAAATCAGGAATGCCGGAGCTCGAGGAACTAGCCAAAAGATACAAGTTCTCACTAGACACGCTTTCTGAGCTCGAGAAAGTCTACGGCGATCAGTTGGAAGAAATAGTTCAGTCACTGAAGTTGCCGGGACGACGGTACTACTTCCGAGTCAACACACTGAAAATCTCTACTGATCATGTCATGAGGCGATTTGAGGAAAAAGGTCTAAGGGTGCATAGGCATCCGGCCATTGAGGAGGCGCTGTACTTCGAGGTGGACGCGCCTGCCTCGATCGAACGATTTGACAAGAAGGTTATGGTTGACAAGTTCACAGCCGAATCTGTTCTTCAAGGTGCACATGTATACGCTCCGGGAATCAGGAGATGTCAAGGCTTGAAGTTGGGTGACAATGTCTCAATCATAGATGATCAGGGACAGATCGTCGGTGCTGGAATAGCTCGGATGAGTGAACAGAATATCTTGGTGTTTAGACGGGGGCTTGCTGTTGAGGTAACCTCTTCTCCCTTCAGGATTCCAAGCCTCAGAGAAATGCCCGAGTATGAACAGGGCCTCGTCTACCCACAGTCCCTTCCCGCCATATTGACAACCAGAATCCTAGATCCCCAACCCAGAGAAACGATCATCGATTTCACCTGCTCCCCGGGCGGAAAACTCTCGCATATCTGTCAACTCACCAACAACGATGGAAAGGTCATCGGAGTCGATCGGAATGAGCCGAAGGTTTCTTTGGCACATGAGACAATGAAACGGCTGGCATGCCAAGGTGCCAGCCTAATCATTCACGACTCAAGATATCTCGACATTGACTTTCCAAAACTCACGGCTGACAAATGCCTTGTCGATCCTCCATGTTCCGCGCTAGGAGTAAAACCGAAAACCTACGAGTACACCTCCCGACCAGAAATTGAGGCTCTTTCCAAGTACCAGCGCCAATTCCTGAAAGCTGCGTCCAAGATGCTGCAGGCTGGTGGAGTACTGGTCTACAGTGTATGTACTATGACCTTACAGGAATGTGAGGAAAATGCGCGATTCGTAGTTGAGGAGTGCGGGTTAGAGGTGGAGAAGCAATGGCTGATCCTCGGCTCACCGGGGCTTGACGCAGTCTTCCCGGAAGGAAGGTTCACTCAGAGATTTCATCCTCATCTACATGACTCGGGATACTTCATAGCTAGGTTCAGGAAAAAGGCCTAGGTCTTCGCAATCGTAAACAGTTGGATCAACGCCTTCAATGGAATACCGTCAATACTGTCGTAGTTGCTCTTGTTCACCAGTACAACTATGCCAGTTGGTTTGGCTCGAACGCTCCGAGCGGTTTGAATAGCTGCCTTCACGGTTTCGCCTTCCATCAGAACCGCGTCAACCAATAGCACCTTCTTGTTGTCTATTGATGCGAATGAAGGGTTGATTGCTCCGGAAAGCTTGTTGTGCGCAACTCTCTGCGGCCTCACGGAGGCAAGAGGTTTCTCCAGCTGCTCTGCCACAGCCATTCCGAGAACAAGGCCGCTCCCCTCAATAGCCACAACAACCTCTGGTTGTTCAAATGTTCCGTTTGCAATCGACTCGCGCGCCAAATCGGCGAGCGTCCACCCCGCAAGAGACAGACGACGAACATTAGATCCTATCTGGCTCCAATCCACGAAGAGATCTGTTGGTGCAGGCTTTCTGAGACGCTCCTTTCCTCTGAGCAACAGCCAGACTACGGTGTCTGCCTGTACCTTCAGCTCTTCCGAGATTTCTTGGGTAGTAAGGCCTCTAGACTTGAGTTCCTGCGCCTTCGCGATCAATTGATCAAGTGATCTCAAACAGGTCCCTAGAGCTTCTTCTTGGCTTCAAGCTTTCTTAAAACCTTCCTCTTCAACACGGTTCCGCACACCTGACACTCAGGATACGGGTAGGTTTGCGAGTAGCGTCTAAAACATGCGGGACAATACAGGATCCAATTGAACTCATAGGTAATTCCGAACGTGGCGAGCGAGGTATATCCTATCGACAGTTTCTCTGCCACGTTCTGGACCGCATAGTCATCACTCACCACGACCGGCTCCAATCCATCACTCCTTAAATCTAGAGCCAAAGCGAGAATCTGAAAATCAGCTTCCGAAAGCACCAGTTGTTCCCCGAGCTTCATCGACTCTTCTCTCACATGCGATTGGGAAGCCTCACTCGGCATTCTTACTTCAAGTCTATGCGAGTCCCTTGAGGCTGAGAAACGAACCTTCGCCAAGCTGGTTAAGGAAAGTTCCCGCTCAACTGCGGGCACTGTGAAAGCCCTAAGCTCTACAGATAGCGGATTGAAACCCATAACGAACGCTGAGGTGTCAAGGACTAGCACTTTCACGCTTGCCGATCTCCACTGTTGGAAATCGTACTAGGTTTCTTCTGATTCTCGGCGGATCGAATCTAATGAACGTCGCTCTATTCTTTGACTCTCTTATCGTGATGGAACTACTGGGTAGCAGATCTTGGCAATGCCTTCCATCTACAACCACCACGGCTCTGCTGGCCGAACTACTGAGTCGGATAGAGAGGTCTTTTCTGGCGGGAATCACGAGTGGGTGAAAGGGGTCAACGGGGCATAAGAAAACCAGAAGAAAGGCGTCAAGGGAGGGGTCAAGCACCGGCCCTCCAGCGGAAAAGGCATGAGCCGTCGAGCCGGTTGGTGTAGCCACAATCAATCCGTCAGCACGACAGTCAACAAAGTCACTTTTTCCTATTCCTATCTTGACGTCAATCATCTTGTAGGGGAGGGCTGGTGCAATCAAAGCTTCGTTTAAGCCATCAACGCTGATTCCACTGCCATGTGTCATTGTGAGTTTCATTCGCTCCTCTAGACGCATTTTTCCCTTCACGCAGTCGTTGATCGCCTCCTTGGCTTGCTCAGGAGATACCTCTGTGAGATATCCTCGTCTTCCCATGTTCACGGCCAGGATAGGCGTGTTGGGTTTAGGTATCAGCATTGATGTCTTCAGAACCGTGCCATCCCCGCCAACTGTGACTATGAGATCAGCTTTGATCTCGGACAGAGGCTTACCTCCGCTGAGATGTTTTGATCTGGCGAACTCCTCTTCAGGTATAGCCACAAGGCCTTTGCTGAGCACGAATTTACAGAGACTGGTTGCAGTCTCCAAGGCCTCAGCGTCATCAAGTCTAGACACGAAGCCAACCTTGCCAATCAATGAGCCGGCACCTTGCTCTAGTATCATCTCGTTTTGTTATAGGCATTAGGGTTCCGCAATTGAGAGTCTGGTCAATCCCACCTCTTGGATGAATTGACGGCTGCCGCTTCGCAAAAGATCTTCACTGCTTCTCATCCATCATGAATGGTTCAGATCAATGGAAACATTCCTTGGCAAACGAGCGGAGCACGCTCACGCTCCCTCACAGCGGCATCTGATCAAACGACGCGGATCAGAATCTGCTCCGACAAATCGAGTTCTCTGCACCAGCGCATTATCGGTAATCCTTTTTAGATCTGACTGAACCTCTAGGGAATGAATGGGTGCTGAAGTTGAGCAAGCCAGTGGATGTAGGCTCAATCAAGATTGGTCAATACATAGTCCTCGAGAATGAGCCTTGCAGAATAGTGGAATATGAAAAGAGCAAGCCGGGAAAGCATGGAGCCGCAAAGGCGAGAATAGTCGCCATAGGAGTCTTCACGAACCAAAAGAGAAACGTCATCAGCCCTGTTGACGGAAAGCTCGATGTTCCACTCATAGAGAAGAAAACGGGACAGGTAATCTCACTGACAGGTGAAGCGGTTCAGCTGATGGATATGGAAACCTATGAGACCTTTGAAACTCCTTTGCCTGAAGAGGAGGAACTTAGAGGAAGACTGGCCTCTGGCCAGGAAGTCGAGTATTGGCGAATGCTCGGCAGAAACAAGATAGTTAGGATAAAGACATAGATTCGCAACTATTTCTCTCTGGATCCAAAGAGCAGGGTAGGAGACGGTATGAAGACGGCTGAACAGATGAGAGTCCGTCCCCATATGACTGTGGACGAGCTTGTTCATCAAATGGATAGATGCGGAACTCTTGGGGCTGGAAGAATTGGGCTGGCAACGAGAGTACTCAGCGAGATGTTCTCTGACAGGGAATGCACGGTGTTTCTCTCTTTGGCCGGCCCTCTTGTTCCCGGCGGCCTGAGGCGAATTATCGCGGAACTTGTGGACCGAAGGCTAGTCGATGTCATCGTCACTACAGGAGCCAACATCGTGCATGACATCGTTGAGGCACTGGGCTACCGTCACTATGTCGGATCATTCTTCGCTGACGACTCGGAGCTTCGTAAGAAAGGTATCGGAAGGATAGGGGATGTTTACGTTCAACTGAAAGTGTTCGAAGCAGTGGAGAAACTCGTCCTTCGGGTACTTGATGAAATTCCTGAAGAGGAGAGAAAGAGGCTGGCCCTCCAAGACTTCTTGCACCGCATTGCCGACACGCTCCATGACCCGACAGCCATCTTGACTCGATGCAAAGCCAGAAATGTGCCAATTTTCTCGCCGGGGTTTCTCGATTCAATGATCGGACTAAACCTTTGGACCTACAATCAAACCAAAAGCCTAACAATTGACCCACTTCAGGACCTGAAGCGCCTTATGCAACTCGGACTGGACGCAAAAAGGTCCGGCGCCATAATTCTGGGAGGCGGCCTGCCAAAACACCATGTGTTAATGGCAAATATCCTAAGAGAAGGGGTTGACTTGGCAATTCAGATCACAATGGATCGGCCGGAAGCTGGGGGACTGAGTGGAGCATACCTAGAAGAGGCCATAAGCTGGGGCAAGATCCGCCCGAAAAGCAAGTATGTGACTGTAATAGGAGATGCTACCATCTGCTTTCCTCTCATTGTCACATCTGCACTGGAAAGGGCAACAGGAAAGAGGTAATTGGCGTGCTTGCTCGCTGATCAAATCTCGAACCCAGCCACAATACTGCCGCTAATGTTTAAGAGAGGAAACTGATTACTGTCGGCTAACAGGTTGAAGACGCCCAACTGAAAAGGCGGAGATTGTAAACTGAGTGCACTAGAGAACAT
>Ga0209314_10000446_pt1 | contig 18369 bp, 15 predicted proteins | sample I19B2metaG_FD_184146 | JGI IMG/M metagenome (GOLD analysis project Ga0209314, IMG submission 184146) | Lake sediment bacterial and archeal communities from Gulf of Boni, Indonesia to study Microbial Dark Matter (Phase II) - ​I19B2 metaG... | ecosystem: Environmental > Aquatic > Freshwater >... | reverse complement strand
TCCTGATTGGTCATTTCGGTCCTCAGAGGCTATTGCTACATGTTTCAAGATGTCGGTTCTTCCTTCTCTTCTCCACCGGATCACATCGTCGTGTGTTGCCATAGTTGGTGCGCACACACACACACACACTTCTGACGATTCCTACGACGACTATTGTTGGGGGAAGAATCCCCCAAACCCCCACCTTCTACCACCACAGAACCAAAAACAACAACCAAAACCACAAAACCAATCCAGAACTTAAGAAAACCACTATTGAAGAACAGCAGTGTTTCCTATGATCCTAGGAAAAAACACTGTTGAAAAAACAACAGAAAACCACTGAAAAACCAGACAACTGCAACTCAAAAACCACTTTCTCTGCCTTCCGTCCGAGTAATAGACCGAATCCTAGTTCGACAAGCGACAACATCTTTCAAAACCTGCCCTGTCGCTGACACGATTGTCAGCTCTCCAAATTTCATGTTTGTCTCAGTTCCTTCAACGCAACAGTCTGCGAGATCGTTTCCTCGATTAGCTTCGTCATCTGAGTTAGCGAATCAGCTCATCCAGCTCTGAAAGTACACGTTTTCCCGCTTCCAGCATTTCATGACTTCTTAGACCAGCAAATACGACTTTACCACTAGCAAAAATGAGGATTGATGCACCTTCAAGTTCCTTTGTGTAGTAGATCGCTCCGGGAAACTGCTCAGGCTCGTAGATGACATTCGGTAACTTCTTGGTAAGCGTCTCTATGTCCACAGAGCTGCCAAGTTCTGCGGTGGCTACTATGTTCTGAAGTTTGGGAGTGATTCTCGTTTGCTTGATGAGCCCCAGTTGCACTAGTCTTCGTACTGCATATGCGAGATCATGCTTTGCGTCATCGAAACACTTGGCTCCTACGCAAATCATCTTGCCAGTAGAAAAGATTGAGACTTTAGCTTTGGTCTGATGGTCCGTGAGATAAGCACAGTGATAGATTGCTTGATCGTACAGAAATCCACCGACATCAGCTAACCTGAGGAGGTCTACAAATTGATTAAGTTCGGCTGTAGCGACTAGGTTGACAATGCTAACCTTAGGCACCAATTCTTGCAGCACTTTCGGCCCTCACGGAGGATGCTTCTGTTCTTAGACAATGGAACTTGGAATCCAAATCAACTACCTCCCCCTTGCTAAGACAGCCTTCTCAGCAATTCATGCTTGCCCCTTTGATATCTAGGATAGATATGTTTCACTATCTCCCAGAACTTCTTGGTGTGTCTCCTCACAACTAAGTGAGCCAGTTCATGAGCTAGTATGTATTTCAAAATGTAGAGAGGATACTTCCTGGCATTGGTGTTCAGATATATCTTACTTCCTTTTATCAAAGCCAATGTATCCATGTCTGCAACTTCGATCTTGAGGTTTCCATAGACTTCTACTCCGTTTTTCTCCAGAAGCTGGTTTACCATCTTGTCCAATGTTTGGCGAAAATCTGTCTCGCTATGCATGTTCTTCCTCCAAGTTTGCAAACACCCTGTCCTCGATCTCGTCCATCTTGTCCGTAAGTCCGAAGCTCCTTATGATGCCCTCTCGCACTGTTCTCCTAACCTGCTTCCTCAGGCTTCCTTTTAGAAAGCTCTCTTTGCCCAGCAGGTCCCGCTCCCTAAGCTCCTTGACGATTGCGCGTGAAACACTTTCAACTCTCGTTGCGTCTTCGAAGTATGCTCGCAGCACGTCAAATATGGGGAAAATCTCTTTCAGCCTCTCTCTTTCGACTTCTCTTTGCTCCAGCCTCTTGTACATTGATCTAATCTCGTCAATAACTTGCTTTGTTACTTCTTTCTGCTTCCTCATTTCATTGATAACGTTCTCAATGTCGCTCCTCAGGCTAACGTAGAAATCTGACCTTCGAGTCGATATCTCCCTACCGATGCCCCCTAGAACTTTTATGGCGTCCCTCGGCTTTTTGTTTGTCTCAAGCTTGGATAACTCTTTGACAATATCTACTTCGCCGATCTTTTCTATTTTCTTAACACCGACAGTCTTCTGTACGAGTTCATAGGTCTTTCTTGCCATCACCTCAATTTCAGCTAGGTTCATGCCAATGTTCCTGTATCTGTGCAAAGCGATTGAGATGCAGATGACCCATTTGTAGAACTCCAGATGCTTGAATGTCACATCGCTTGGAGAGATCAGCTCGTAAAGGATCCTCAACTTCTTTGCGGATTGCTCAAATTCCTTCTCCTTGCTACTTTGAACTAGAAGCTCGACAGCTTCGTCCACATTCTCAATATCTCCGATTGCCACATCGCCAAGCATGCCCTTGAGCTCGTCCACGCATTTCTCGAATTCTTTCTCAGAACTGCTTAGATCTCTTATGATGAGCTTTGCCTCGTTTATGAACTCGGTCTCGAACTGCTGCAGCGCTCTCTCTAAATCCTTAGCTAAACCTATGTAGTCGACAACGAGACCGAACTCCTTGACTCCTTTATACGGTCTGTTAGTTCTGGCTATTGCCTGAAGAAGCCTATGCTCCTTTAGCGCCTTGTATAAGAATAACGTCCAAAGGTTCTTGGCGTCAAATCCAGTCAGCAGCATATCGCTAACTATCAGGATCTTTGGGAGTTCCTCGGTCCTGAACTTGTAGACTATGTCCTCATTCATCTTGTCGAAGTCAGAATGTCCAAACCTGCTAACTAGTTCCTTCTTGTATTCCTCTATCTGCCTTGACTTCTCCCTCGCCTGGTACGTCATCACGATGTCTGAGGATTTTGGACCAAGCTCTTTGTCGATCTCTTTCTTGAATAAGACGCAGGACTCTCTGTCAACAGTCGCTATCATAACTTTGAGATTGGTCTTTTCAACCTTGGTTTTGAAATAGCTGAGTATGTCTGAACAGACCTTTTCGATTCTTTCAGGGCTTTTTAGTATGGCTAGTTTGGGTTTGACCTTCTTTCTCCAAACCCTCCTTTCCCGAGGCGTAAGCTCTTCGATAACTTCATCCTCATACTCGGCCAGCTCTTCGATTTCCTTTTCCTTTAGATGCAGTTCGGGCAGTCTGGCGTCATACCTAATTGGTATGGTGAAGCCGTCTTCTATGGAGTCAAGCATTCCGTATCTGTGTAGATATAGCTCTCCTGCGGGTGAGAATCTCTGGAACGTATTTCTTTCGGGCTTCGTTAATGGGGTTCCCGTGAATCCGAAGATGTTGGCGTTCTTGAAAATGGCTCTCATGACATTCGCGAGAATACCGTATTGGCTTCTGTGGCTTTCGTCCGTGAATATTGCTATGTTCTCCCTTGCAAGATTGATCTGACCAGAGTCGTGAAGTTTCTTCAGTTTCTCAGGGCTGAACTTCTGTATCAGAGATACGAATATTCCTCTCTTTCCTTCCCTCTGTTGTCCGCCCCACTTTAGAATCTTGACCAGTTCTCTCGTACTAGCTATCTTTTCCACTTCTATGCCAATCGGTGCAAATTCTTCTTCGACGATCTGCTTCTGTAGGTCTTTCCTATCAACTACGACGAAAATAGTCGGGACTTCGAGCTTCGGGTTTCTGAGTAGCTTCCATGAAGCAAAAGCCATCGTTAGAGTCTTGCCGGAGCCCTGCCAATGCCATATCAGGCCTAGTCTCTTTTCCTTTTCTTCAAGCATTCTCTTAACGATGGAATTGGCAGCCTCGTATTGCGTGTACCAAGCAATTATCTTTTTGTAGGTGTCTTTGAAACGCTTTATGAATATGAAATTCTCAACTAGGTCGAGAAGATTTGCCTTTGATAGCATTCCGTATATAGTTGCGTCGAGGTACAGAAACGTCTTCAGTGGCTTTACTTGGTCAACGGTGAATGGGTGGAAACTCTTCCAAACTCCCTTGTTCTTCTCCAATAGATCTGAGTAGTCCTTTGCGTAGTAATTCGGGAAGTGCTTTGTCTCATACCCGTCTGATGCTATGCAGAACTGAATGTATTTGAAGATGCTCGGAATGGATTGCTCGTATTCCAGAATCTGCTGATAGGCATCATACCACGTGGTCCCTTCTTCCTCTTCGCGAAACGGGTTCTTGGTCTCTATGCCTACCATCGGAATTCCGTTGACGAAAAGGCACAGGTCGAAGCGTCTTCTTCTCTCGTTCTCCCCTATCTCGAATTCCACAACTGCGAAGAAGTCATTGTTCTCAACATCGTGGAAATCAAAGAGTGAGATGACCTTGTCCTGTTCTTCTCCGTCCCTCCTAGTCTTGAATGGGATACCATTCTTTACAGAATCCAGAAAGCTCTTGATGCCGTCAATCGTGTTCGGAAGTAAAAGCATTCGTGAGAGGATGTCTCTCCTTTCTTCTTCGTTCAAGCTAAGGCTGTTGATTCTGTCTATTCCCTCGAACAATCTCTTTTTGAGAACGATTTCATCAAGCGATTCTCTTTCGCCCTTGACCCCCTTCCCCCACTCGACTACTTGCCAGTCTAGTTGTCTTAGCCTTTTGCCGATGTACTCCTGAAGATTGCGTTCGGCTAACATTCAGTTCATCCTAATCCTAATTTTGCCAGTGAGCAAGTTGTCCATGAACCACTTCTTTGTTTTCACAAGATACTCCTTGGTTCGTTTCTCGTTTTCGATCTCCTCATCAGCTCCTAAGAGAATCGAGACAATCCTCTTTTGCTCGTCTGAAAATCTTGGGCGTGGTATCATCAAGTTGAGCAAAGCGTCCTTAGGCACTCTCAGTCTTTGCGTTGACGCTCTCATTGAATTCTCAAGGATTTTTCTGAATCTCGGGAATCTAAGCAGATAGAAAAGAAACATCGTATCGATACCCTCACAGACCAACGGGAAAACTTCTGTTGTAGCCAGAGCGAAACCTTCGGGGACAGTATTTGGTACTAGGGCTTGCTTGCCGTTTTCTAATGAGGGAGTTATCTTAGCTAATAGTATGTCATCTACCTCGCAGTACGTGCAGCTACTCACCTCTCCAACTTCTTTCATGACAAAGTTTGCAGTGATTCCTTCCTCAGGTATGAGTTCCATCGGCACGAAAGCCACATTCTTGATATTACCTCTAAGTCTTGATTTGCCAGACCTGATCTTGGCAACATCTCTCAGTCTAACAACCTCCCATTCTTCAGGCATCTCACCGATCTCTGTTTTCTTGAACTCACTATGTCCTATCCCTCTAGTCAGAAGCCTTTGCATCAGGCCTTTCTTGAGCTCTTGCGTCTCCGCTATGATTCCGTCGGTCCTCTTGATAGTTTGGTCAATGGTAGAAATCACTGAAATTATCTTTTCCTGTTCTGCAACCGAAGGAGTAGGGAGATTTATAGATTTCAGCACTGAGACAGAAGAGAAATTCTTCATCGTCGCTCCGTGTGAAGAGCTGAGTATCTTTATCTGAAAGTCCACGTGGTCAAATAGAAACTTGAAGTATGATCTGAGCATGATGTTTTGATCTAGGCTAATCTTGATGAGGGCCTGATTGATTATACCAGGTTGGAAGTTTGTGGGTACAATTGTTGTCTTCCCTATCGTTCCTGCAGCGGTCAGTAGAATATCTCCCTCCTTGATTGCAAAGTCTTTCAGTTCGTCAAACTTGCCTTCAGTGATGAAATAAGTGCCAATCGAAAAGTCGTTGTGAATGACGTTCTTCTGTTCATATACCTTGTAGCCTGACTTGACGAATATTTCCTTTTTTATCGACCCTCCCCAAGGACCTCTTTTGATCGCATTTCTATCCTTCATGACAATGTCGCATAGCTCTCTAACCTGCCATTCTTGAGGGAGCTCTCCTATCTCAGTATGTTGGAAGTTTGTCTCTTTGTAGAACCGTGTTTCACTCATAGCTTCAAAGCACCTTGGATGTAGTCTTCAACCTTCTTCCAAGCTTCTTCTCTCTCAACTTGCAATCTCCGTAATCCGTCGTAGACTTGCTGAAGATCAATCGCTTCTTCCTTCAATGATGGGGAAACGTACAGTGGAACGTTCAAGTTGTGGTCTTTCTCTATAACTTCCTTCAAGTCAACAACTCGAGAAAAGCCATCAGAGTCTTTGAAGGTTCTGTAGGCGTTAGCTATGCTCTGGATATTCTTGAAGCTAAGGATGTTTAGTTTTCGAACGTGAGGATGTTTCTCATATTCTTGAATGGCATTTATGAACAGTATCCTTCCTTTTCTCTCATCAGGCTTGTTCTTGTTGAATATGGCTATTATGCCCGATGCACCCGTGTTGTAGAAGAGCTTTTCAGGAAGCAAAATCACACATTCAACGAGGTCTTTTTCAACAGTCAGTTTCCTAATGTCGTCCTCTATGTTTGCCCTAAACAAGGCGCCTTGGTCTAGAACTATTCCCACTTTATCTTCCGAAGATGCAAGCATGTGCTGAATCCAAGCCCAATCGGCAGTAGTGTTTGGAGGATATCCGAAAGAATAGCGTTCCCTGAAATCAGATTTCTTTAGTGATTCCTCGCCATAGCCGTCTTGGTTCCAAGGTGGATTGGCTATGACTATGCTGAATGACTTTAGCTTGCCTCCTTCCGTAAACCTAGGATATAGCAGAGCGTCACCAAACTCTATGAACGCGTCTGCAATTCCATGTGCAATCAAGTTGAGTCTACAGAGTCCGTAGATGTCGGGGTTGTATTCTTGTCCGTATAGCAGAAGCTTCTCTTCTTTGCCGTGCTTTTCCCTGACGTGCTTATGTGAGGCTATCAGCATACCTCCAGAACCGCACGCAGGGTCATAGACACTTTGTCTTGGCTTTGGGTCGAGAATTTCAACCAAGAGCTGAATGACTTCTCTTGGCGTATAAACTTCTCCTTGTTTTGCCTGAGTTGGAGCGAACTTGTAGAGAATGTGTTCGTAAGCATCTCCTACTATGTCGCTTGAGACGTACCTATTGCCAAAGCTGTACTGATTGAAGAGCTCGACCAGTTGCCTTAGTTTCTCTCTGTGTTCTTGCGTTGTAAACCCAAGGAAACTGAACTTGTCTATGACTCCCTTCAGATCCTTGTTCAAGTCTGCAGTTCTTATGAGAGCACTCGATAGACTCTCAGGCAGCTTCTTGATGTCCTTGGTTATCTCATCCCACAGCAATTCCCTTTTCAGATTGAAAGTGTGATAGACCTCATTCTCAGCTTCTCCTTCTGCAGACTTCTCATCAAGATACTTTAGCAGTTCCTGCTTCTTTGCCTCGAACTCCTCCATCCACGTGTCGCTCACTCTTTTCAGAAAAAGCAAAACTAGAATGAACTTGTAATCCGTGGCTGTCCGTATTATGTCCGCTGCCTTATCTACGAGAGAGTTCAGCTCCTCACGAGAGATAATCCCTTGAAGCAATTTCTTTTGAGCCATTCAATCACCTTTTGACCTCGACGACTTTGCGAGCTTGAGAGTCACCTTTAGACAATAAGCTTCCCTCGCCTCCCCCCTGGTACCACCGAATCATAAAGTATCTCACTCTAATGCTCGGATGCGAGAATAAATAAACGTTAGAGCGTTCCCTTGAACACAGACGGTTCTAATGCTCAGGTTTCGTTTCTCCTATCAGAAGGACTTTGAAAGAGCATCAGTCGTTCGATAGATAGTTCTGAGCCTTCTGTTGGGCAACTCGAAGAGCTTGTTCCACTCATTGAGGCTAGATTCGATTCTGGCTTGATTGAAGCCCACCCGTCCATGGTCATCTCCGAGCAACCACTGTATTCGATTGGCCAGCTCAGCTTCAACAGGGGGACTAATCTCAATGTAGAAATGGATGCCTTTGCGTCGACTGCGACACATTTTTACTGAGATGACTTTGACCCCGTAGCGTTGACACGTGACAAGTACTAGCCACGGATAGGCATCTATCCATTCCTTAGCCACATGGCAGTCTTTGTCTATCTTGAGAACATCTACCTTATCGAGTGTCACGCTTCCGACGCCTCCGTCTCTTCTTCGCGTAGTTCAGAGTTCTTGATGGCAAAGGGTAGGCTTTCCATCGTCTTCCGCGGTACTGCATGCTTCTAGCTTCGATTGTGATAGTGCTTTGACCTTTGGCTGCTGGTTCTTCACGTTCGAAGCTGACTCTTATCTTTCGTTTACGAATCCATTTTCCAGTCTGACGGTAGATCGCCTGCTGGAAATATGTGGCGCCTTTCTTGGCTAGGTGCAGACGCACAGTCTGGATTCTGCCGCGTCTTGCAACTTTGAAATGCATTTCATATTCGCGTGCGACTCCTGCTTCGGCGTCATACCATGTTGAGGCCACTGTCATTCGGTAAGTTCTGGCAGACTTCATCGGTGAAGCCTTCCGTCGGAAGTGATTGGGTTCTCGGCGAAGTTCACCCAGTTCATCAAGTGTAGGACTCGTTCGACATCACGCGAGTTGACTGATTTCCGGCCCTTCTCCAATGCCGACGCTTGTAATAGTGCTTGGAACTGCTTCTGCAATCGGAAACCGTAGGTGTCCTGAGCCTTGGCAATGGTTGTTACGGATGGTAAAATGGTCTGGGCATACCTTCTTGGAAGACTGATTACTTTGTCTTGTTTTGGTATTCGTTTCAGCTCGATATCGTGTTCCTTGAGGTAGTCGAGTCCGAGAATATAGTCGAAGACTTTCTTGACGGTTTCAATTCCGTAGCTGTAGCTGAAGGGGACTATTCGTGAGAGGAAACCTATCCTTCCCCAGTTGTGGCGTTGGTCGTTTAGTTCTTCTCCGGTTATTGCTGTGATGATGCCGCATTTCACAGGCTTTTCAGAGATTCTACGCGTAGCGTAGGTGGAGGCAGATGCGATGCCTTCCTCGATCAGCCCATTCATAGTTGTGATGAAGCTTTTGACTGTGGACTCTTTGCGTGAGAGAGGTTTGAGAAGATCTGGAATTATGATGTGACGTATTTCTCCTGTCTCGATCTTGGGCAGGTAGTCGCGTTCGATGCCGAACGCGGTCGTGTCGCTTAGATAAGCGATGTTCTTGTTAGGGATGAACTTCTTCATGACCTCTGTCTTTCCAGATTCCGGTTTTGCAATGATGAGGAGGCTGTTTGGCTTCTGCACGTTCTTGATGTAGGCTGTGTAGATCGTCAGTGTGATAATCTCGACTAGGGGCTCAAGATCCTTCATTGAGCAGATGCCTCCCAGCAGATGGGGGTATTTCCTAGATGCGAAATATCCCATCGGGGGTGGGGTGTTCGTCCTTTCAAATCGCCCACCTCTTCTTTGATAATATGCGAGATCGGAAGATCTATTAAATGGTAAAGGCATATTTACTAAACGGTAAACCTTGCCTCGCGGACAGAAGAGATCGACCGCACCGAAATGGGCCAGGCAGGACAACGATCGGATAGTCCTGCATATGCTTGCAGAGCATCCAGATGGGCTGAGATTAGAGGAACTGTACGGTCTGGTGAAGATGAATATGACTAAACCAACTACGATCGCCGCGCTGCGACGGCTAATGAGCGCAAAGGTAGTGGATTACACCACTCTGAAACGATATCAAATCAACAGGAGAGGATTCCAAGATCTACGGACCAGAGCTGTCAAGCGAATCATGGAAGAATCAAATTTTGTCTACCAGCCTCCACTTGCAGATGAATCACTCAACAAAGCATTGACCGCAAGTCTGTTCATATACACCAAGCCTCCTAGAACATCTCCTCGTAACATTGGCGTTGGCTATTTGGCTGCGGAAAAGAAGCGCCAACTGTTCCTAGATTCATGGCTATACTATCTAGCAAGATACGCAATATCGCGAGGTCTTGCGAAATCAAAAACCGCTCTCGACGAAGTAAGACCAGACGACTTGGTCAGGAATTGGAAAGAACTATTCCCGCATCCCCAAGAAATCGTTGTTGTGGAATACTTGAACAGCGACGCTCTCCTAAATTGGCTGCAGAGACCGCACGCCAGAGAAACAATTGCCAAAGCCCTACGCGAGTTTCCGAACAGTGTCCTAAATGCTGGGTGAATAGGAATGAATCCGTTATTGTTGAGTGGATGGGGAGTCAAGATCAAGGTCAGGAACATGCGTTCACGTTCAGATCTTGTAATCATGGACGGTCGAAACAGCTTTCATGAACAGTCATCGACCTACTCATTCAGACCCAGACGGATACCATACGATTCAATCATCGTAGACGGTCACAGCGGCTACATATCATTGCAGGCCTTTCATTGGCTATCAAGAAACAAGATTCCAGTATTCATACTCAACTATGATGGCTCGTTGATCAGCAGTGTTCTTCCTCCTATGCCTGTGAAGGCTGATCTGAGAGCTGCGCAATTCGACTCCTGCAAAGACCCGGAGAAGAAGTTCAAGATTGCATATGAGATCGTGAAGGCCAAGATCCAACGCAACAGAGACGTGTTGAAGTGGCTCGGTGTAAGATATGACATCGCGAAGCATGCTAGACGTGTTGACAAGGAGGCGTTGGCTCTCTCAAAGGCAAGAACAGTGAATGACGCTAGAATTGTTGAGGGACGTGTGGCTCAATACTACTGGCTGGCGATTCAGTCGATTGTTCCTGAAACGTTCTGTTTCCAGAGCCGCATAGTCAAAAGCCACCAGTACAACGCTAGTGATCCGTTCAATCTCTGCCTGAACTACGCCTACGGAGTCATCGAGGGCTATGTGAGAAGAGCTGTGAACATTGTTGGGTTGGAGCCGTCAGTTGGTTTTCTGCATCAGTTCACTGGGTCTCAGACTAGAGAGTCGCTGGTGTATGATTTGCAGGAGCCTTTCAGATGGCTAGGCGACGTAACTGCGATTGAAGCGTTTGAGTCCGGAGCCCTAGACACGAAGGATTTCTATTTCACAGGCGACGACTATCGATACCACATAGAGATTGAGGCGAAGAGACGGTTCCTTGAGCTGCTGAAGGACCGATTCAACTCAGGCGTCAAGTACAAGGGCAAGACATGGAAATGGGACACCATCATCCTCAACAAGACGTATGAGCTGGCGCGCTTTCTCTTGGACAGATCTAAGCAGGTAGACTTCGTCGAGCCACGTCCAAGCTTACAGAGAAGCGACACTCAGAAGCTTCAAAGGAGAATCCTTCAGCTAACGCAAAAAGAAGCGAAAGAGCTCGGTATAGGTAGAAGTACTCTACACTATTTGCGTAGGCGCACTAGAGATCAAGGACTCTTCAGAATCTACAGAAGCAATCTTGAGAAGCTCGTGACGTACAATGATTCAGGTTGATGAGAAACTTGATCACAGAATTCACAATTAGATGTTTCAAGGCCTTTGAAAACGTCACAGTCAAGGATCTGGGACGACTAAACGCATTTGTCGGTCGTAACAATGCTGGCAAGAGCACAGTGCTTCACGCCCTCGATTTGGCTGGACTTGCTCTTCGCATGAATGATTGGGGTAATTTTCCGCTCAAAGTCAAGATCGAGGACCTATTCTGGGATCGTGGAGACTTTTCTCTTTCCCTCGCTACTTCGGATGGAAAGACAGTCACAATATCGGCGCGAAATCGTCGAACACCAGCTGTCGACCTGGGAGGAGCCACGAAAGAGGAATTCAATTCCATTCTAATCATGCCTGAGGGAACCTATGGTCTAATAAACAGGCGACCAGTGAGCCCTCGCGAAGTGTATAGTTCAATGGAGGCCAGAAACTTCTCCAACATCAACGCTCTCGATATTCTACGGGCAATTCAATTCTACGCAAGAAAAAAGGAAAAAGGAGTCACTCAGAAGGACTACGACGACTTGATAGAACAAGTACGTTCTTTTTTCCCCGAATTGGAGGATGTTGTTAGCGACGAGACAGATGATCTCAACGCAACTCTTGAATACAAGGAACGGGGTCGGACACTCGACATCCTTTACTCTGGTATGGGCCTGAAGAGGTTCTTGGACGTTCTGATCAAAGTCACGATATCCGGAGCTTCAATCGTGCTTATCGATGAGCCCGAGTATGGAATGCATCCAGAGTTGCAGCGACGCTTCTTGACGTTTCTTGACAAGCTGGCTACTGAACAGAACCTGCAATTCTTCATGGCAACTCATTCTCCAATCTTGCTCAACACTTCAGCCGATCTGCAGATCTTTCGCGTACACAATCAGGGTGGCCGCCGTCAGATTGCACTGGTGCCTCGGAATCTGCGACACACGATCTTTGGTGACCTAGGTGTGCGTCCAAGCGATTTTTTCCAGAATGACATATGTCTGATGGTAGAAGGCCAGGATGATGTGGTCTTCTTCGAATTTGTGCTACACGAGCTGTACAAAACAGAGTTCGCAGGTCTCGCTGTAGGGGTTGTACAATACGCTGGGGACGCAGCCTCCGGAATTACTAGTGGTGACCTGTCTGTTGACAATATTGCCGGAGCGCAACCTTATGTACACTGGATCCGGGATAGAGATGCAAGGCCTGGTGATCCACCTCGTCCGGCATCGGAATCTTTCGTTAGAGCTCTTACTGGGGCTGGCCAGTCGGCGACTTTGCTGGCCAAGCGTGAGATCGAATTCTATGTTCCCATGGAGGTGTATGTGGAAGCACAAGGAGGAGATGCCGCCAAAGAAGCCATAGCTCGAAAGGTGTGTCAAGGTGATCAATCCGAAAAGCTTCGCACAGCTCTGCATGTGGCTGGCTGCAATGTTCCACGAGGGTCCGACTTGCGCTCTCTCTTGAGAAAGCATCTGACTAGACAGAATCTCGATCCGGAGATAAGGAGTCTGATTGAGGGAAATCTGCTGTCATGGGCCAAGCTTCTCAAGGGTGATTAATAGCCGCTTGTCTGTCGGATCGATGATCAGATTTCTCCGTCATGTTTTCTCACAATGAAGGCAAGGATGACTCCAGATATGACACTCGCAGCAATTGAAGCCAACCAAGCTCTCTCCTCCGCAAGAATCCACGTATCAGGGACCTTCGGAATGACCTTCATCTCGGAGCGATAGAGTTCCTTCGTAACAACTATCACTGTTGCGATGCCGGGGTAATCGAACCTCACTTTCCCATTGTTGTCAGTGGTGAGAACGATCAACTTGTCCCCATTTTTCGAGATACTCACAGATGCTTTATCGACTGGCTTTCCCGTACCAGCATCTCTTACGGTGACTGTGACTTCTTGTCCGAGCGTAGTTGGCACCTGTGGTGAAACCTCAACAAGAAAAGCCCCGCGCGTAATGTCCAGTGGTATCAGATTGCGCCAAGTATAACTGTTGGGCACGCCTTGAGCCAACATCAAAGCGAAGTACGTGAAAAAACCCATGAGGCCTGCGGCCATAAATATTGCTAGCCAAGATGTCTTCATGCTCCCCCAACATTGTCAACAGTTCTCTGCAGTTCTATTAAAAGACTGCGACAAGATCAAAGATGGTGCAATCGACCACAAGAAACGAATGAAAGAAGAGGGGTTTGGGGGACACCTCCCCCAACAATCGTCGTCGTTCGTTGCGTCGTTCGATCAGTAGCAATCAAGAAGAGAGAGCGCACCAAGAGATACACACACAGTAACCACAGTTGGTGCGCACCAAAGATGGCACACACAGGGTCGATTGAACAAATGAAAAGAAATCAAGATTGTTATGCAATCGAGCGTCGGAGAGTAGGTGAGTGAAGCGAGAGAAGAAGGGGATAAAACAGTTTATTGAAGAGACCCATAACCTCCTATCTGTTTTCGGCATGTTCAGTGCCTTGCCTTAGCGCGCGCTGCTTTTCGGTTATCCTTCTTTTGCTCCATCTCTTTTCCAGTCGTAAGCCGTTTTCTGAATCTGTCTACCAGCATTCCAATGAGAACACCAAGCAACACTCCTGCTGCAGCTCCAATTGTAATACTCTGTATTTCTCTTATGTCCAAAGCATATCTATACTGGATCTTGATGTTCGTTCCGAACTCCCTTCCGGACATCTTCCAAATCAGTACTCGATACTCCCCTTCATCTACGACGCTATCGGCTTCTCTTGTAACGTTGACGTGTGAAATGCGCTTGAAATAGTTGATGTAAATCGGTATCAGAACCTTTAGGGTATATTTATCCACACTAGCATTCTGCGGCCATTTCATTCTGGGGCTAACATCAAGACTATAGATATCACTCTCAATCTTTACAGCGTTGTCTACTATGTATCCAAATTTACACCAATACTGTTGATATTTCTTCTTCAACGTGTACTTGACATCTAAGTCGATCTGGTTGGCATTTCCAGGAACAGATCTCTTCTTGCCACTGCTATCCTCACAGTAGAAGTCGTGAAAGACCATGTCCGTGTGATTGTAACTCATGTTGATGTTTATTGTTAGATCGGTTTCGCTAGTGTCTCCATAGAAATACGTCTTTCTGGCCGATGTACCTTGTACTATGACCGTCTCTGTTACTTCGGTGTAAGTGTAGGTGCCCCATCCGCCAGAAGTTGTCTTGAGAGAATACGATAGCAGAACAATAAGAAAAACCAGAGGCAAATGCCTACTAACGTGCAAAGAATAGATTCCTCGATTCTTCTCATTCGCAGATTTACTGTGACTAGATGACGCTACTCGGTCATGGTATATTAGAACATCGAAGACTATAGGAATACGTGCAACCGGGATCTGGGGGTGTAGCAGAGTCTTGAGTTTTTCGACTAAAGTTCTCCGACTCAGTGCGAGCGAGCGCTAGCATCTTACAAGACTATCGCGCGTGTCGTCGTCCCGTCGTACAACAAATTTGTGTGTGTATCCCTTGGTGCGCACACACACTTTCTTACCCAACGACGAAACGACAGTTCAAAGACAACGGTCGTTCCCTCTGATACACATACAAAAGCCAATTATTGAGCAGCCATCCATGTGATCATTGAGTCTGAACATTGTTGAGGAAAGATCCGAAACAAACTCGTGATCCCTTCAAGTTTCTTAGAGATATACAGAATGATGTGGCGGAGGAGACTCGATCCAAAGTAGGAAATAGAATAGCAGTATGGTCTGAACACTACATCATCTGGATAGATATGATCAAACCCATACTGAAAGCCACATCGAGAGAGGAACAGCTGAATTCCATGCTAATGGCCCGCCTTCTGGAATTGAATAATGAGCTTCTCTGGATTCTGAGCAATATTATCTATCACGGGGCATATCACCAAGTCATTCGGGAGCTTCGGTTTGTTCTTGATTCAATGATGCAAGCATACTACCTTGATACTGAGCATCCTGACGTAGATATTCTCTGCAAACTTGAGATTATCAAGGAGATCGAAAAGTGGGCTTATGGAGCTCGTCTTATCGAGAGACTTCCGCTGCAGCATAAGGATCGGATTGGGCAACTATACTCGTCACTATCGAAGTACTCGCACAGCTCATACAAGGAGATGGAAATCTCCATTAGGCGTGGAAAGGTGGGCTTCAGAGTTACTCCTTCGTTCGATGAGGAACTCTTCAGCTTATGCGAAAGCCTAACACATCAAGTCATGGATGCAATCTACCTGGCTGTGCTCAACCAGTTTCCGTATCTATGCGAATCACTCTCAAGTGACGAGATACTTATAGCGAATCTGAAGAACTTTGGCTGTCAGCTTGCTCTCGAATATTTGAAGTCAGCATCCTCAATGTGACCAGCGCGCGCAGCAAGGATGATTTGGTGAGTGGTCTAGAGCAACGAATTCACTCTCAAATAGAGCCTTCAGCTGCGATTCCGACTTCGATCATTAGCTTAAGATCTCTTGTCCGATCATTCATCGGATCAAGTTCTACAGCCTTGTCTATTGCCTGCAATGCTTCATCATGACGATTCAGAAGGAACAAAGCGAGTGCTTTGCCGCACCATGCGTTGGTAAACTTCGGATCTATTCTCAGTGCCTCATCGTAGGCCATCAATCCATCTTCAGCCCTGCCAATTCGTGTGAGAATATTCCCCTTGTTGGACCAAGCTGGAGCATTTTTCGGATCAAGCCTAAGAGACTCATCATATGAGGCTAGAGCTTCTTCATGTCTACCAAGTCGCTGAAGAGAAACTCCTCTGTTGTACCATGCGAGAGCATGTCTCGGATCTAATCTGATGGCTTCGTTAAGGGCTGCTAACGCCTCTTCGTTTCTACCAAGACGGTCAAAAGTGACTCCTTTGTTATCCCATGCTGAGACGTATTTTGGATTCAATCTGATGGCGTGGTCGAATGCTCTTAGCGCTTCAATACATCTGCCCCCTCGTTGAAGAACTACCCCTTGATTGTACCACAGCAAAGCATTGTTCTGATCAAGTTCTATTGCTTCGTTGAGGGCGGCTAGAGCTTCCTCAAATCTGCCAAGTTCTCCAAGAGCAACTCCCTTACTACATCGTGAATTGACATGTCTTGGATCAAGTTTGATGGCTTCTTCAGATGCCTTCAGAGCCTCTTGGTATCTGCCAAGTTGTGTAAGAATAACTGACTTGTTATACCATGCGACGGGATTTTCCGCGTGTATTGCGATTACTCGCTCAAAGAGTTCTAGTGCTTCCACATGTTTTCCTTGGCTCGCCTTTGTTGCCGCAGTTCCGTGAGAGGATGCCATGATGAGAAAATCGTCCTTAACATCTACAGCCAGTTCATACGAGAGACCGTAGAATCCTTCCGCTTCAGAGAAATGTCCTGCGTTGAAGGCAACGTCTCCTCTGATGAGATAGAACTGACTCAACTCAAGAGCCTGCTTCTTAAGATCGGAGCTTTCAATTGTCTTAATGGCTTCTGTGGCTTTGGCATCTGCTTCATCATATCTCTCCTTTTGCATCAGCTGAACAGCTTCAGCAACTGCCTTGGTCGCCCGACTGGACTGTTGAATCAGCTGTTTTGACATACCGTCAACATAAGGCAGTGTCTCAAGTCCAGAGGCTCTTATCTCTACAACTGTCTTGTCGCCTTCATCCCACTTTCTCACAATCAGTTCAGGTGGGGCGGGCTGACGAGCAGTAGGGCTCTTTCTGAAGAGCTTTTTCAATACCTCAGCTATATCTAGAATGAGGACAAAAACTCCAGCAAAAGCCAAGAGGCCTTGTATCGCAGCATATCTTCCTTGAAAAAGGAAGAGAAGGGCAGCTAGCAGCAGACAGCAAACAGCGACTGCCAGCGTTGCCCGGCGTATTTTCAAAGTAGAACGCATTTCACTATTGTCCGCCCAAGTAATGTGGGTTTCGCTGACCACACTGATGAACAAACATACCTGATTTGGGCGTACCTTACTCTAGAGCACGATACATGTGTCGCTTGACTATTGTTAGGGCACATCTGGGACCAAGAAAACAACTAAGTCAATTGGCAGAGCGCGCTTGATAGTACAATCGAAGCCTGCGCCATACCGTGACTCAATGCACGCATTGATCGGTAAGTGAGTCCTAAGCGGACGATAGTACAAACGATTATATCGAAATGTCATGTTTTGTATGATCAGTGGCCTGTTATTGAAGAAATCGTCACGCGCGGGTAGATCTCACAGCTATCTCCCAAGATGGTTCTGGATTCTTATTCCGATGGTCATTTTGGTGGGGCTTCCTCTCTTCTTGGTCTCGCTGTCAGCGGAGTAGCGCGCGCTAAGACCGCTCGAAGCAACTTCTCTGCCTTTTCGCCATTGTGGTTTACCCTAGATACATGAGTAGGCGTATCCGTTGGTCTGCGTCCAATCGAGCAGGATCTTCTATGCTGGCCCGGCTTTCAAGAATCACTGGCGCGCGATTTTCGACAGAAGAAGAAAGAAGGGGTTTGGGGGATTCTTCCCCCAACAATAGTCGTCGTAGGAATCGTCAGAAGTGTGTGTGTGTGTGTGTCTGGATTGGTGCGGCCGCCGGGATTTGAACCCGGGTCACCGGCTCTTCCCGAGGATAGACTCTTGGGGGGCCGACGTCTTAGACCAGGCTGGACTACGGCCGCTATGCGGAAATAGGTAATTAATCAACCATAAGTCTGTTTGCATCACAGTGCGACTCACAAAGAGAAGATACTGTGAAGCTTCTGTTGCAGGCCGCTAGACGACTGCGTTGCGGAAGCTGGGATAAGGCAGCGGACAAGAGATAGGGAAAGAGGAGTTGAGAACATCTATTGTGGCTACGCTTTGTCGACGAAGTCTTCGATCTTGGACGGTTCGAGCGGAAGGCCCTTTCTCTTCCTTATGTCTTGGATTACCTGTCCGATCATTGACGCCGGCACTGGGGACCAATGTGAGAATTCCAGACCCCAGAAGGCACGTCCTGCGGTAGCACTTCTAAGGACCTCGGAAAGATCGAATGTCTCTGCCGTCGGGATCTCTCCAACCACGTAGACCAGATGCCCTTTCTGATCGACTGAGATTACTCTCCCTCTTTTCTGCGATATGACGCTCGTGACGGCTCCGAGCAGGTCTGGTGGAATCTTCGCTGTAATCTTCTGAACAGGCTCCAGTAGGCATGGATCTGCAGACAAGAAGGCTGCGAAGAATGCTCTTCGGGTCATGGGCATTATCTGTGCAGGCCCTCGATGTACCGGATCCTCATGCAACGAAAT
>Ga0209314_10000443_pt1 | contig 18397 bp, 15 predicted proteins | sample I19B2metaG_FD_184146 | JGI IMG/M metagenome (GOLD analysis project Ga0209314, IMG submission 184146) | Lake sediment bacterial and archeal communities from Gulf of Boni, Indonesia to study Microbial Dark Matter (Phase II) - ​I19B2 metaG... | ecosystem: Environmental > Aquatic > Freshwater >... | reverse complement strand
GGAAGCCAGACGCGGAAGACCGTACCCACTCCCGGCTGCGAGACGGCCTCCAGTCTGCCGCCGTGGGCCTGAACGATGTTCCGGGAGATGGCCAGCCCCAGGCCGGTGCCGTGCCGCTTGGTGGTGACGAAGGGCTCAAAGAGGCGCTGCAGGGCGGGAGCCTCAATCCCCGGGCCGCTGTCGTGCATCTCGAAGGTGACGCCGGTCTCGGCGGCGCTGGCCACCAGCCTGACGGTACCCTGCTCGCGCACCGCGTCCAGGGCGTTGTCGGCCAGGTTCAGGAGCACCTGGCGAATGCCGCCCGGGTCGCAGAAGGCTGAGGCGTCCGGCGGCTGGATACTGTGGGCGACCTCGACTCCGTCCGCGGCCCGGTCGTGGAGAAAGGCCATGACCGGTTGCAGCAGCTCCTCCAGGGCCACCTCGCGGCACTGGAGCTGGACAGGGCGGGCGAAACTCAGGAAGTTGCCCACCAGGGTGCGCACCCGGTTCATCTCGGACAGCACCACCGGCATGGTGTTTGGGTCCAACTGGCTGCGCCGGGCGTAGAGCTGCAGGAACCCGTGGACCGTCGTCAGCGGGTTGCGCAGCTCGTGAGCCAGCCCCGCTGCCATCTCGCCCAGGGCCGCCAGACGCTCCTCGCGCACCCGCGCCTCCAGGCGACGGACGACGTCCTCGCGCTTGACGGCATGCAGATCGTCGTCCGCGTGCCGCAGCAGCTCCTCCACGCCGCCTGCGGGGGGGACGGCCGCGACGCCGTAATTCAGGTGCAGCCGGAGGGGGTGGGGGGCGCCCACGACCACGTAGGCCTGGTCGGTGACGACCCGCGCCAGTCGCGCCGCGGTATCCTGTGCGGCATCCAGGCCGCAGGCCGGAACCAGGGCCGCAAACTGTGCGCCCATCAGACGCCCCAGGACGTACTCCGGCCCGGAGGCCTTCTTCAGACGATGGGCGATGGCCGCCAGGACCGCGTCGCCGGTGCACCGTCCCCAGGCGTAGTTCACGTCCTTGAAGCCCTTGACGTCGAGGATCACCAGGGCGACGCAGGGGGAAGCCACCAAAGCCGCCTCGGCCTCCGTGCTGAACCCGGTGTAGCTCAGGAGCCCGGTCACGCCATCGCGGTGGGAGTGCTCTACCAGGCGGTGGTTGGCGTCGGCCAGCGACCGGTTCGCCTCGGACAGAGCCAGGTTGGTCCGCGCCAACTCGTCGTGCTGTTGCTCCACCTTGTTCACCAGCCGACGGACCATCACCCAGAAGGCGGCGCCCCCGACCATGGTCACCAGGTCGTTGACCGACCGCAGCCAGGTCCCCAATTGTGAGCCGTACACGGAGACCCGCAGCGCGGCCAGAAGGGCCCAGGAAACGACACTCACGGCGGCCATCTGGACGAACGATCCGCCGGCAAAGGCGGTGTCCCAGACGATGATGGTGAAAATGCCGTTGGCCAGCGAGCCGGCGCCGTCCAGGTAGAGTCCCGCCGCCAGGGCCAGCTCCACCGCGGTCACGGCGGCCTGAACCCAGCCGCGCCTGGCCGGCGCCGTGGCCTTGAACACAGCCAGAACCAGCAAGGCGCACCAGAGTCCCACCTCCGGACCGAAGCGCCAACCGTTCAGCGCCGTGGTGGAGAGGCCGATGTAGCTCACGATCAAGGCCTTAATCGTGACAATGGCTGTTGTCAGAAAGGGCACCCCCGGCGCCACCCTGGCGGCAACGCGATCAAATCATCCGTCTATTTCCAGAGTTCGCCACGCCCCGGACGGTTCCTCGTCGAATCCGTTTCTATTTACAGTCACCAGCGGACGTCATATAATCAGTGTGCAGAGATTAGAACAGTGTTCTATTGTACGGAACGAAGGGCGGTGGATCTGCGTGGGAAGCACTTCGACTGCAGCAGGCGACAAGGCCACTGTCCGCTCCGTGGAGAGGGCGCTTGACGTTCTCCTGTGTTTCGCCGGCCAGCCGGGCGGCCTGGGCGTGACCCAGATCGCAGAGCGGGTGGGGCTTTACAAGAGTACCGTCCATCGTCTTCTGCAAACCCTGGAATCCCGGGGCTTTGTTCGCCGCGACGGCGTTACCGAACGCTATCACCTGGGCGAGAGGGTACTCGAGTTGGCGGCCAGTTTTCCCGAGTCGGCCGATCTGCCCGCCGTCGCTTCGCCGGAGATGCAGCGGCTGCGCGACGAGACCGGCGAGACCGTCAGCCTTTACATTCGCGACGGCATCGAACGCGTCCGCATCCACAAGGCGGAGGGTCTTCAGGCCGTGCGCCGGGTGGTGCAGCTGGGCGAGCGCATGCCGCTATACGTGGGAGCCTCCAGCAAGGTCCTGCTGGCCTACGCCCCGGACGACGTCCGGCAGCGCGTGCTGGCGGTGGACCACCTCCCCGCGGGCTTCGACCGCGAGGGACTGAAGGGACAGATGGAAGAGGTTCGGCGCCAGGGGCTGGCGGTCAGCATCGAGGAGCGCGAATCAGGCTCAGCTGCCGTTGCCGCGCCCATCGTCGACCGGGCCGGCCGCATCCTGGCCGCCCTGGCCGTCTCCGGCCCCGCTGTTCGCTTCACACCGGACGCGGTAGCCCGCTACGGGACGCTGGTCCGGCAGACTTGCGACCGCATCTCCCAGCGCCTGGGCTGGGTGTGAGACAGAGATCCGAGGGGGAACCGCACGTGGATGCCGCTCAAGTTAAGGACACCGTTCGCCGCAGTTTTGGGCATCGGGCCGAGGGGTACGCGCGGAGCGAGAGCTTCGCCGCCGACCCGGACCTGTTGGAGCTGACGCGGCTGCTGAACCCGGGGCCGCAGGACCGGGCCCTGGACGTGGCCACGGCGGGCGGGCACACCGCTTTCGCCCTCGCGAGCGGCCTGGGCGTCGCGCCCGGAGCGCGCGAGGTGGTGGGGCTGGACCTGACGCCGGAGATGCTGGCGCAGGCGGAACGGCTCCGGCGCGAGAAGGGCAGCCCCCGCATCTTCTGGGTTCTGGGCGACGCGGAGGGCCTTCCCTTTCCCGCCGAGAGCTTTACCATCTGGGCGTCGCGGCGGGCGCCGCACCACTTCCCCAACCTTCCGCTGGCTCTCTCCGAGGCCTACCGGGTGCTGAAACCCGGTGGTCGCCTGGGCATCGCCGACCCCTCTACCCCGGAGTACGGCCCTGCCGCGGATTTGCTCAACGAGGTGGAGCGGTGGCGCGACCCGTCCCATGTCCGGCAGCTCCCCCTGAGCCAGTGGCGCCGCCTGGTTCAGGACGCCGGCTTGATCGTCACCGCCCTTCAGGAATGGACGCCCCGGCGGTCACTGGTCGACTGGTACCACCTGGCCGAGGCCCCCGAAGGCACCTACGATAAGATCCTGGAACGTCTCCGTCAGGCGCCGGAGGCGGTGCGGCGGGAGATAGGGTTCCAGGAGGGACCGGATGGCCCCTCCTTCCTGCGGCGACGGGTGCTGTTGCTGGCGGAGAAGCCGCCGCGTCTGCCGGCCGCCTGAGGTGGGGCCGGGCCCTGGTCACCTGAGCCGTCCTGAACCACCCGACGAAGGAGTCCCTGTCCGCGCCGGCCTACCGGCGGGGTCCCGCGCTGACCGCGGGGCCGTCCCCCCCGCCCGGCCGGGCCGACGCTGGATCTTTGTATAATGCCATCACGCAGCGAGGAGGAGTCAAACCGTGGGCAAGAACCTGACCCAGAAGATCCTGGGGAGCCACCTGGCCTCGGGCGAGCTGGTGCCGGGCAGCGAGATCGCTATCCGCATCGACCAGACGCTGACCCAGGACGCTACGGGCACCATGGCCTATCTGCAGTTCGAGGCTATGGGCGTGCCGAAGGTCAAGACCGAGATCTCCGTCAGCTATGTGGACCACAACATGCTGCAGACCGGCTTCGAGAATGCGGACGACCATCGCTTCCTGCAGACCGTCGCGGCCAAGCACGGGATTTACTTCTCCCGTCCCGGCAACGGCATCTGCCACCAGGTTCACCTGGAGCGGTTCGCCGCCCCCGGCAAGACCATGCTGGGCTCCGACAGCCACACGCCCACAGCGGGCGGCATGGGCATGATCGCCATCGGCGCCGGCGGCCTGGACGTGGCCGTGGCCATGGGAGGCGGCGCCTTCTACCTGGCCGCTCCCAAGGTGGTCGGTGTGAAGCTCACCGGCAAGCTCCAGCCCTGGGTCTCCGCCAAGGACATCATTCTCGAGGTCCTGCGGCAGTTGACCGTCAAGGGCGGCGTGGGCAAGATCGTCGAGTACTACGGCCCCGGCGTGGCCTCGCTGACCGTGCCGGAGCGCGGCACCATCACCAACATGGGGGCCGAACTCGGCGCCACCACGTCGGTCTTCCCCTCCGACGAGCAGACCCGCCGCTACCTCAAGGCCCAGGGCCGCGAGAAGGTCTGGGCGCCGCTGGCCGCCGACGAGGACGCCACCTACGACGAGAACATCACCATCAACCTGGATAAGCTGGAGCCGCTGGCGGCCAAGCCGCACTCGCCCGACGCCGTGGAGACCGTGAAGGCGCAGAAGGGCACCAAGGTGGACCAGGTGCTCATCGGCTCCTGCACCAATTCCAGCTACGTGGACATCATGCGGGTCGCCGCCATCCTCAAGGGCAAGACCGTCGATCCATCCGTCTCCGTGGGCCTCTCGCCCGGTTCCAAGCAGGTCTTCCAGATGATCGCCGCCAACGGCGCCCTGGCCGACCTGATCGGCGCCGGCGTCCGCATCCTGGAGTCGGCCTGCGGCCCCTGCATCGGCATGGGCCAGGCGCCGAACTCCGGTGCGGTCTCGCTCCGCACCTTCAACCGCAACTTCGAGGGCCGCTCCGGCACCGCCGACGCCAGGGTCTACCTGGTTTCCCCGGAGACCGCCGCCGCCGCCGCTCTGACCGGCTATATGACCGACCCGCGGGAGATCGGCGAGTATCCGACGTTCGAGATGCCCGACCACTTCCTGCTGGACGACAACATGATCGTGCCGCCCGCGCAGGCCCCGGACCAGGTGGAGGTGCTGCGCGGTCCCAACATCAAGCCGCTGCCCATCGCCAGGCCGATGGCTGAGAAGATCGCCGGCGAGATCCTGCTGAAGGTCGGCGACAACATCACCACCGACCACATCATGCCGGCCGGCGCCAAGATCCTGCCGCTCCGCTCCAACATCCCGGCCATCTCCGAGCACGTCTTTGTACGTGTCGACCCGGAGTTCCCCGCCAGGGCCAAGGCCAAGAACGGCGGCATCATCGTGGGCGGTTCCAACTACGGCCAGGGCTCCAGCCGCGAGCACGCGGCCCTGGCGCCCATGTACCTGGGCGTGAAGGCGCTCATCACCAAGTCTTTTGCCCGCATCCACAAGGCCAACCTCATCAACTTCGGCATCCTGCCCCTGACCTTCGCCAACGAGGCCGACTACGACAAGATCGAGCTGGGCGACAAACTGGTCATTGACGACATCAAGGGCCAGATTGCCGCGGGCACCGAGGTCATCGTCCGCAATGAGACGAAGGATCTGGTATTCACGGTGAAGCACGACCTGACCCCGCGCCAGATTGAGATCATCGAGGAGGGCGGCCTGCTCAACTACACCAAGGAGCAGGCGGCGGGCTAACCGGCGCCGGTGACAATCGAACATCAGACAGCGAGAAAGCCCACCGCTTAGGCGCGGTGGGCTTTCTGATGTGAGCCGGGGCAACTGGCCCTGCCGGCGGTTTTCTTCTATACTGCGGGGAGAGGTGATGGTTCTGCCTGCCTACTCTTCGCTCCGGGAGCTTCAAGAGGCGGTGGTCGGCTGCGACAGATGCCCCCGGCTCCGTCAGTATTGCGCCGGGGTGGCGGAGGAGCGGAAGCCGGCCTATCGCAATCAAAAGTACTGGGGACGGCCGGTGCCCGGCCACGGCGACCCGGATGCCCGCCTGCTGGTCGTCGGCCTGGCGCCGGGGGCCCATGGCGCCAACCGCACGGGCCGTCTCTTCACCGGAGACGAGTCCAGCCAGTGGCTGGCTACGGCCCTCTTCCTGCACCGCTTTGCCAACCAGCCCAACTCGGACCACGCCGGGGACGGCCTGCGGCTGCGCAATGCCTACATCTCCAACGCGGTGCGCTGTGCCCCGCCTGAGAACAAGCCCCAGGCCGCGGAAGTGGCGGCTTGCCGCCCCTACCTGGAGGCCGAGATTGAGCTTCTGACCAGGTTACAGGTGGTGCTGACTCTGGGGCGGCTGGCCTTCGAGACCACGGCCGGCGTCCTGGGAGGAGCCGGTCTCGTGTTCAGGCACGGCGCCGTGTACCTCCTGCCTGGCCGGCCCACCCTGGTGGCCAGTTATCATCCCAGCCAGCAGAACACCCGCACCGGGCTGCTGACGCCCTCCATGTGGATGGAGATCTTCGCCCTGGTGAGGCGTGAATTGGACCCAGGGCAGACCTCCGCTGTTCGCCTTGCGCCCGGGACAGACTCCGGTATAATGGAAACATAGGCGAACGAACGTTCTGCTGAACAGAAGGAGGTCTTTTGCCCATGCCCCTGACGAAGGATGAAACACTGGCGCTTTGGCGCCAGACCCGTAATCTGACGCACCGAACGGCGGAGGCCATGCCAGAGGATCACGGCGACTTTGCGCCCTGGGACGGGGCGATGAGCTTCTCCGGCCTGGCGCGGCACATCCTCTCCTCGGAGAAGTCTCTCGTCCAGTTTCTGAAGGAAGGCAGCACCAAGTTCCAATGGGACCAGGGCATTACAGAACAGGCCTATCCCACGCTGGCATCCGTGCGCCGGCTTTTGGTCGAAGCCACCGCGGAACATGAGGCTTTCCTGGCTGCCCTCAGCGAGGAGGAGATGAGCCGCCCCAGGACGGTGGACTGGGGCTCGTTCAGCGCCGCGCAGCTCCTGGAGGACTGGCAGCGGCACGAGATTCATCACCGGGGACAGATGTACGTGTACCTGCGGCTGAAGGGAATTACGCCTCCGAACTACGAATAGCGGGCGCAGGCAGACGAAGGCCCCGGAGGGCCGGGGGACTTACCCCCGGCGCCCTTCCGGGGCCTTGTCTTGGCAATCTGTTACCAGGATGTGAACAGAGTATTAACGTCCGGCGTTACGGCGGCCGGCCCTAGAACCCGTCCGGGTTGGGCATCTCCATGGCCAGCCGCTTCTCAATGGCGCGGGCGGTGGGGGTGGCGGCCAGACCGCCCTGAGCCGTCTCGCGCAGGGACTCGTGCATGGAACGGCCGATCTGGCCCATGGCCACGATCACCTCGTCCAGAGGAATGACGCTCTCTATCCCGGCCAGGGCCAGGTCGATGGCCAGCAGCGCCTGGGCCGTGGCCGCGGCGTTGCGCTTGACGCAGGGGATTTCCACCAGGCCGGCGACCGGGTCGCACACCAGCCCCAGCATGTTCTTCAGCACAATGGCGGCGGCGTGGGCCGACTGGCGCGGCGTACCCCCCGCCAACTGAACACCCGCGGCTGCAGCCATGGCCGCGGCGGAGCCCGTCTCCGCCTGGCAGCCGCCGGCGGCGCCGGAGATCGAGGCGTTCTCCATGATGATCATGCCGATGGCGCCGGCGGTGAAGAGGGCCATCACCAGGTCGTCGTCGTCTGCGCCGACCTCCTCGGCGACGGTCAGCAGCACGCCCGGCAAGGTGCCGCTGCCACCGGCCGTGGGAGCGGCCACGATTCGGCCCATGCAGGCGTTGACCTCGTTGACGGCCATGGCCCGCATTGCGGCGCGCAGGAAGGGCCCGCCGGAGACCAGCCTGCCCCCCCTGGTCAGGGTGCCGCCTTCCAGGGCGGCGCGGACCTTGCGGGCGTTCCCGCCCACCAGGCCGCTGCGGGACTGCTCCTCCTGGTTCAGACCGCGTTCAACGGACTCGCGCATGACCTCCAGGTTGTCCCGCATGCGCTGCACCAGCACGTCGCGGGTCTCGCCGTAGGTCCCCATCTGATACTCCAGAATGACCTCGGACAGGGTCTTTCCGTTGAATTCGGCGATCTCCACCAGTTCCCGCACGGTGTTGAAGTCTTGCATCTGACGCCGCCTCCCTCTTCAGGACTACCGGACCGGAGGCACGGCCAGCACGGACTCCACGTTGGGCAGGGCCCGTACCGCCTCCAGGAGGTCGGGGGTGATGATGTGGTCCGTCTCAATCACCGTCATGGCCGTCTGACCCCGGGCCTTGCGCGATGTCCTCATATTGGCGATATTGACGCCCGCATCCGCCAGGTGGGAGGTGATGCGGGACAGCATGCCGGGCTCATCGGCGTGGCTGATGACCAGCGTGTGGTAGTTTCCGTAGATTTCAACTTCAAATCCGTCGATGTTGGTGATCACCACGTTGCCGCCCCCGAGTGAGGAGCCGGTCACGGTAGTGCGGCAGCCGTCCTCACCGATGACATCCAGCCGGGCGGTATTGGGATGCACGTTGCCCAGGTCGGAATGTCCGATGGTAATCTCCAGGCCGTCCTTGCGTGCCAGGTCCAGCGACTGGCGGAGCCGGTCGTCGCCGGGCTGAAGCCCCAGGAGGCCCGCCACCAGGGCCAGGTGGGTGCCATGGCCGCGGCCGGTCTCAGCGAACGAGCCGTGCAGGGTGATGCGTGCGGAACGGGGGCGGCCCGGGCAGATGGCCCGGGTCATGCGGCCGATGCGCGCGGCTCCTGCCGTATGGGAGCTGGAGGGTCCGATCATGATCGGACCGATGATCCCGAAGACGTCCGTCTTAGGCACGGTATCTCCCTCCCGGGGCTCTTGGCCTCTATGGCGCAGAAACCCGCGCCATTCCAAGGAAATTCAGACTGGTTGCCGGTGAACCCAGTATAGTATAGCATGGAAGCAAGAGTCCGAGAGCAAAGGGCGGAAGGCCATGGAGCAGACCCAGGCTCAGTTAGGCAGGCACTTGGACGAGTTGAGTGTCGGCGACCAGGCGGATTACACGCGCCTGCTGGAGGAGCAGCATGTCTTCCTCTATATGGGCGTAAGCGGCGACCTGAACCCGCTCTACCTGGACCGGCACTACGCCGGGCGCACCCGCTATGAGAGGCCCATCGCACCGGCCAACCTGGTGGCGGGGTTTGTGGCTGGAGCCGTCAGTCAGGCCCTGCCTGGGCGGGGCAGCATCACGCTGGCGCATAGCTACCGGATGTTGACGCCGGCCCGGGTGGGGGACCAACTGACCGCACACCTGGAGGTCCGTGCTCTCCGCAAGCGTGAGAACGAGGCGGTCATAGGCAGCCGGGTGACCAACCAGGGCGGCGACGTCATCCTGGAGGGCGAGCTGGTTGTGCAGCCGCCGCCGCGGCTGACCCCTATTTTCAATCATATGTATGATAACTTCTAGGAACGTTGTAAAACAGGGCGAGCAGCAGGATTTCCTGCGCTCGCCTTTGAATTCTCCCGTGGCAAGTGGCCGGGCCACCCGGTAGAAGTCAGGCGGCGCGCGTCCGGCCCATCCCGCGTGAAACGCTTCACGCTTGGGGGAGCCCCTTATAAGGCCCTGAACCAAGAGGAGGGAACCGGACATGCAGCAGACCGCCGTGCGCGAGGTGAGGGCTGAGGACATCACCCGCGAGGTGGCGCGGCTCTGCCAGGAGGCCAACTACTTTCTGGACGAGGATGTGACGGGCGCCTTTACCAAGGTCCTCACCCTCGAGGAGTCGCCGGTAGGGCGAGACGTTTTGGAGCAGATTGTCGAGAACGCCCGGATTGCCGCCAATGAACAGGTCCCCATGTGCCAGGACACCGGTTACGCCGTGGTGTTCGTCGAGGTGGGGCAGGACGCCCACATCGTCGGCGGAGACCTCACCGAGGCCATCAACAAGGGCGTCGAGATCGGCTACCGGGAGGGCTACCTCCGCAAGTCCATCGTGGGCGACCCCTTCGAGCGCAAGAACACCGGCACCAACACGCCCGCCTTCATCCACACCACGGTCGTTCCCGGCGACCGGGTCAAGGTCACCATGGCCGCCAAGGGCGGCGGTTCCGAGAACACCAGCCAGCTCAAGATGCTGAAGCCCAGCGACGGTGTGGAGGGCGTCAAGCAGTTCGTCCTCAAGGCTGTGGCCGAGGCCGGCCCCAGCGCTTGCCCGCCCCTGGTGGTGGGGGTGGGCGTGGGCGGCAACTTCGAGATTTCCGCCCTGCTGGCCAAGAAGGCCGCCCTGCGGCCCATCGGCAGCAGGAACGCGAATCCGTTCGTGGCCAAGCTGGAAGAGGAACTGCTTACCGAGGTCAACAAGCTCGGCGTCGGTCCCCAGGGGCTGGGCGGCAGCACCACGGCCCTGGGCCTGAACATCGAGACCTTTGCCACTCATATCGTGGCTCTGCCCGTGGCCGTGAACATCCAGTGCCACGCGAGCCGGCATAAGGCGGTGACGCTCTAATGGCGGTCAAGCGCATCACCACGCCCCTGACGGAGGAGAAGGTCGCCGACCTGCGGGCAGGCGACTCCGTGCTCATCACCGGCCGCATCCTGGTGGGCCGCGACCAGGTCCACAAGCGGCTCTACGAACTGCTTCAGGCGGGCAAGGACCTTCCCGTCGATCTGACCAACGAGATCATCTACTACTGCGGTCCGAGCCCGGCCAAGCCGGGGCAGGCCGCCGGTTCCGCCGGTCCCACCACGGCCGGCCGCATGGACAAATACACCCCCGACTTGCTGGCTAAGGGCCTGCGCGGCATGATCGGCAAGGGCTACCGCTCCCAGGCGGTGAAGGATGCCATTGTGGAGAACAAGGGCGTCTTCCTGGCGTCCGTGGGCGGCGCCGGCGCCCTGCTGGCCAAGCGCATCAAGGAGTCGCGCATTCTGGCCTACGAGGACCTGGGACCCGAGGCCTTGCGGGAGTTCATCGTGGAGGACTTCCCCACCATCGTCATTCACGACATGTACGGCGGGGACCAGTACGCCGAAGGGCAGAAGCTCTACAGGCGGGCTTGACTCTGCCCCACCGCCGGCTGCGAATTCGTCGCTGCGGAGTGACGGATTTGAAGCATGGAGGCCTGACAGGGGCGGCAGGATAAACCCTGCCGCCCCTCTATTCCTAATTAGTAGCAGGTATTAAGATCAGGAGGAAGGAATCGGGATTTCCCCCGCCGAAATGTGGGGTTGGGAGCCAGGGCATACGCCCCAATCGGTCGGCCTTGAGCCGTAGGAGAGGGTAGATCGTGGCTATCAGCGAAAAGGAACTGATCAACCAGGAAGCCCTTCAGATGCACCGGCGAAACCACGGCAAGCTGTCCGTGGTCAGCAAGGTCCAGGTTCGCGATCTCACCGACCTGTCCCGCGCCTATTCACCCGGTGTTGCCGAGCCCTGTCGTCGCATCCACGAAAATCCCGAAGAAGTCTACACCTACACCATTAAGGGCAATCTGGTGGCCGTGGTCTCCGACGGTACAGCGGTACTGGGTCTGGGGGATATCGGCCCGGAGGCGGCCATGCCGGTCATGGAGGGCAAGGCTCTGCTCTTCAAAAGCTTCGGAGGCGTGGACGCGTTCCCGGTCTGCGTGGCCACCAAGGATCCGGAAGAGATCATCAAGATGGTCAAGTACCTGGAACCGACCTTCGGCGGGGTCAACCTGGAGGACATCTCCGCTCCCCGCTGCTTTGAGATTGAGCGCCGCCTCAAGGCGGAGACCAGCATCCCCATCTTCCACGACGACCAGCACGGCACCGCCATCGTCACTGCGGCGGGGCTGATCAACGCCGCCAGAGTGGTGGGCAAGCGCCTGGAGAACATGGTGGTGGTGGTCAACGGCGCCGGCGCTTCGGGCATGGCCGTCTCCAAGCTGCTCATGAAGCTGGGCGTCCGGGATCTCACGCTGTGCGATACCAAGGGGGCCATCTACGAGGGGCGCCCCGAGGGCATGAACCCCTACAAGGACGAGATCGCCCAGGTGACCAACCGGGCCATGAACAAGGGCAAGCTGGCCGACGTCATGAAAGGCGCCGACGTGTTCGTCGGCCTGTCTCAGGCCAACCAGGTCACGCCCGAGATGGTCCAGTCCATGGCCCGAGACCCCATCATCTTTGCCATGGCCAATCCCACGCCGGAGATCATGCCGGAGGATGCACTGGCCGCCGGCGCCAGGGTCGTGGGGACCGGGCGCTCCGATTACCCCAATCAGGTCAACAACGTGCTGGCCTTCCCCGGCGTTTTCCGCGGCGCCCTGGACACCCGGGCCAGCGATATCAACGAGGAGATGAAGGTGGCGGCGGCGCAGGCCATCGCTTCTCTGGTATCGCCCGCTGAGCTGGGGGCGGAGTACGTCATCCCCCAGACCTTCGACCGCCGCGTGGCGCCGGCCGTGGCCGCCGCCGTGGCACAGGCGGCCATTGACACCGGGGTGGCCCGGATGCCCATTCCGCCGGAAGAGGTGGCGGAGCACTGCCGCCGGCTGGTTGAACAGGTGATGCGGTAACGCGGGCCGGCCGGGGCGCCGGATCGCGTCCCTCCAGCGACACTGCCGTTGTTTGAACGGCGGTGTCGCTTTTCTTATGTCACACAACGGCTTCAGCCATGTATTCTATAGTGTGCTTTGTTGAGAAGGGGGCGCTGCTGTGGCGGTGATCAAGGCGACCGAATCGGACATTCGAACCCTGGCCCAACTGATGCGGGCGGAGGCTGAGGGGGAAGGCGACCTCGGCATGCTGATGGTAGGAAATGTCGGAGTGAACCGCGTGCGGTCCAACTGCCTGGACTTCAAAGGCATCCGGACCATCCCCCAGATGGTCTTCCAGTCTCCCGGCGGCTTTGAGGCGACCCAAAAGTCCTACTTCTACCAGCACCCGAGAGAGTCCGAGATCCGCCTGGCGCGTCAGGTGGTTCAGGGCCAGCGCTATGACCCCGCCACGAATGCCCTCTGGTTCTTCCGGCCGACGGGTGAGTGCCCGGCGCAGTGGTACAACCAGCCCAACGCCGGGCGGTACAAGGCCCATTGCTTCTTCCAGCCGGAGTACGGCAACTGCCCGACGGTGTTCGGAACCTACTGACGATGGAGGAGGAGACAGCGAGAGATGGTCAGCCCCAACCCGTACAATCCCAAGGTCGTGCCCTATCCGGGCGGTTACTACACGGCCCCCGCCTATGCGGCACCGGGTTACGCGCCCACCGTCTACGGCGCGCCGGGTGCGCCCGGCGGGGTGACGGTGCCTGTTCCCTCTGGAGCCGTGGTGCCCGGCGCGAGGGCCGTTGCCCCCGCCGCTGCTGTTTCCGGCCAGCTCCCCATGGAGGAGTCCTACATTGAGAACATCCTGCGGCTGAACCTGGGCAAGGTCGCTACCATCTACATGACCTTCGAAAACAACCCTGAGTGGCCGGCCAAGGTGTTCCGCGGCGAACTCAAGGCCGCCGGACGCGACCACATCATCATCGAGGAGGTGGAGACCCACCGGCGCTACCTGCTCCTCATGGTGAACCTGGACTACATCACGTTCGACGAACCGCTCGAGTACTTCTACCCGCCGGCCGGCCAGCCGCGCTACCGGACCCGCTAGGAGCGGAGCCCTCCGGTGGACTGTGCCACCCGCACCGGACATACCCTCGTAGGGGAGAGGAGCGCAGGCCGCTGGCCGCGCCTGGGGCGTACGGCGCGCACCGGCGCGGCGTGAACCACGAGGAGGGGTGACCCGTGTCGGTGATGGGCGTGGTCGTCCAGTTCCTGTCAAAACCCGCTACCCTGGCAGGTCTGGTGGCTCTGATAGGCCTTGTGGCTCAGAAGAAGCCGGTGGAGCAGGTCATCTCCGGCACCCTGAAGATAACCGTCGGCTTTCTCATATTGGGTGGCGGCGCGGGTATCGTCACCAGCGCCATCATCCCCCTTGGCACCTTGATCGAGAAGGGGTTCGGCCTCCGCGGCACCCTTCCGGTCAACGGGGCCTTCGTGGCTCTGGTACAGCACAAATTCGGGCAGCAACTGGCCCTCATCCTGTTCTTCGGTTTCATCGTCAACCTGATCATTGCCCGATTGACGCCGCTCAAGTACGTGTTTCTCACCGGCCATCACAGCTTTTTCATGGCCACCGTGGCCACAGGTGTTCTGGGCCTGTCCGGGCTCCACGGTTGGACCCTGGTGTTTGTCGGCGCGGTCATCGTCGGCTTTACATCGGTGTTCTTCCCCGCCCTGACCAGCCCCTATATGAAGAGGATCACGGGCGGCGACTCCTTCGTCATGGGGCACTACGGGACGCTGTCCTATGTGACCGCCGGTTATCTGGGCAGGTTCGTCGGCAACCCCAGGGAATCCACGGAGAACCTGCGCCTTCCCGCCTGGGCGGGCTTCCTGAAAGAGCCCCTCGTCGCCATGGGCGCGGTGATGGCAGTCGCTTACTGGCTGGCGGCCATCGCCGCCGGGCCTGCGGTGACGGGCAAGTTCTCCTCTGACTGGTGGCCGCTCTGGTCCCTCCTGCAGGCCCTGACGTTTGCCGGCGGCATCGGCGTCATCCTGCTGGGCGCGCGGATGATCCTGGGCGATACCGTGTCGGCCTTCCGGGGTATTGCTCAAGAGGTGGTCCCCGGGGCGCGGCCGGCCCTGGACTGCCCCACGGTCTTTCCTTATGCCCCTAACGCGGTGCTGGTGGGCTACCTGTGCTCCACCCTGGGCGGCCTGGTGGTCCTGCTCATCCAGGGCGCCGCCGGCTGGACCCTCATCCTGCCCTCTATGCCTCTTCACTTCTTTGTCGGCGGCACGGCCGGCGTCTTCGGCAACGCCACGGGAGGCTGGAAGGGGGCGGCCCTGGGGGGCTTCGTCAACGGCCTGCTCGTCACCCTGCTGGCCGGCTGTCTGTCCCCCGTGCTGACCACCCTGGAGCCGGCCCTGGCCGGCAACACTCTCGGTGATACCGATTTCTCAGTTATCGGGCTCATTCTCTACTGGGTCGGCAAACTGTTCTAGGCACCTAGGACGCTGAGACGGAAACACCTCACCGGGCGCACTTCAAGGCGTTCGGCGAGGTGTTTTCCTGTTCGATGAGGTCGCGGGCAGCAGAGTCGACCTTCCGCGTTAGTCCCCGGCCGCCGCTGCGGCCGGGGCCTGAAGGAAGTTGGCCGCCGTGGGCCGGGCGTCCGGCAGGGTCAGGATGAGCGCGCCGCCTGCCGCCACGAACAGGGCCAGGGCCACGATGGCGGCCTGGTAGCCGAAGAGGGTCTCGCCGACCACGGTCAGGATGGCGGACCAGGTGGCGTCGCCCAGGACGCTGGCCGTCCGCCCGGACAGGTTATAGAGCCCCCAGAACTCGCCGGATTTCTCCACCGGGGTGAGGGCGGTCAGGAGCACGCGGCTGGAGGACCAGACGCCGGCCAGACCCATGCCGGCCAGGGGGGCGACGGCGATACTGAACAGGGCCTTGGTGCCCAGGTGAACCGGGCCGAGGTCGAGGCGCGTGCCCGGACCGATGACCAGCGCCAGCAGGAAGAGCACAAGCCACACGCCCAGGTCCACGAGGACGGCCTTCTTGGGACCGATGGCCTTCACCAGGGGGCCGAACACCACCCAGGCGGAGAGCATGGCAATAACGATGGCCGGGCCGAAGACGGCGGTCAGCTCGCTGGCCTTAAATCCCATGACGTTGCGGGAATACAGGCCCATGAGGGTAATCACCGAGGCCACGGCGTTTTCATACAGGAAGTCCCCCACCAGGAACCGGAACAGATAGCGGTGCTTCCGGGCCTCGTGGACCGTCTGGCCGATGCGGCGGTAGGCGGCGCCAATGTCCAGGGCACGCCCGGCGCGGGTTTCGAAGTCAGGCGACAGAAACATGGCCGGGAACGCGAAGACGATATAGATGAGGGCCATAGGCAGGAAGACGCGGCCGGCCAGGTCGTCCGTTGGAACCAGGCGGCCCAGGGTGAGCATGGAGACCAGGCCGCCCGCATAGCCGATGCCCACGGTCATGGCGATGATGCCGGAGACGTTGCGCTCGTTGCTGACCGCAGGCAGCATGGCCGTGAAGAACGTGAAGGCCCCGTTGACGAAGATGTAGGCCGCAATGAAGTAGAACATGGCCCACTCTACGGTGTGAGTGAAAGACAGGGCGGCGGTGAACAGGACCACACCCAGGACGAAGAGCCGCAGGTAGGGTTGACGCCGACCGCTGTGGTCCGCGGCTGCGCCCAGGACCGGGGAGGCCAGGGCGATGACCAGGGCGCCCACGGTGACGGCCCAGCCGAAGTGGGCCCCCGGCTGCTTCAGGACAGCCTGGAGAAAGGTGCCGAAATACGTGGAGACGATGATCAGGGACCAAGCGGAGTCGCCTGACTCGAAAACTGAGTAGCGGAGCAGGACCTGCCACCAGGGCAGGGCTTTCCGTTCGGCAGTGCTCACCGGCATCCTCCCGTTCTGCGTGTGGGGGCTTCATCGACAGTCATGAGACGGAAGGGAATTCTCCGGTGGGCCGGTCCGGTCCTGTTTCAGGCAACCCCCTTATGACAGAGGTGTTTTGATAATGATTTCTGCCGCGAAAGAAACTGGACAACGCCTCAAGTGGACCCAGCCGCTGCCCCTGACCCTGGGGGCGATTACGGCCTACGCCTTAGCGTTCGTGCCTATTCACCGCTCCGTAGGGGCCATGGCCTCGTCCCTCGCCGTCTTTCCCGTGGCCGTCGCCGCCTGGCAGGTGGGTCCCCTGGCGGGCGTCCTCGGAGGTCTGGGCGGCGCTCTGTTGAACGTCGCCTTATTCCGGCTGGTGGGGCTGAACGGTTGGGCCGCCGCTCTCAATCGAGGCTGGCTTACCATTCCGCTGCTTATGACGTGCGGCCTGGTCACGGGCCGCCTCGGACAGCTGCATCGCCGCGCCCGAAACCAGGCGAACCTGCTTTCCCAGGAGCGCGAGAATCTGCGCCGGGAGGTGGAGGCGCGCCGTCAGGCCACGGACGCCCTGCGTCAGAGCGAGGAGCACTTCCGCAGCGCCTTCCACTCCGCCCCCATCGGGATGGCCCTGGTGGGCCGGGACGGCCGCTGGCTCCGCGTTAACCGGGCCTTCTGCGACATGTTGGGTTACACCGAGCGGGAGCTGATGCCTCTCACCTTCCGCGACATCACCTACGAGGGCGACCGCGAGCCCAACCAGCACGACTTCCAGGAGATGATGTCCGGCGGCGTTGCCCTGAGGGAAGTGGAGAAGCGCTACATTCACAAGCAGGGGCACCTGGTCTGGACCCAGGTCAGTGCCTCCATCGTCCACGGTCCTTCGGGCCGCCCCGACCACATCATTCTCCAGGTTCAGGACGTCACCCAGCGCAAGAACTTTGAGTCCCAACTGGTGGAACTGGCCAACTACGATCCTCTGACCGGTCTCATCAACCGGCGCCGTCTTAACGAGGAATTCGAACTGCAGTTGGCGCGCTCCCGCCGTCTCCGCGGGCCGGGAGCCCTGCTCTTCCTGGACCTGGACCAGTTCAAGGACGTCAACGACAGCCTGGGCCACCGGGCCGGCGACGAATTGTTGGCTCACGTGGCCGAGATTATGAAGGAGGGCCTTCGCGACACCGACATCCTCGGCCGGCTGGGCGGCGACGAGTTCGCCGTGCTGATGCCGGATGCCGACCGGGTGGAGGCGGAGCGCGAGGCGGGACGCATTCTTCAGGCGGTCGAGCGCGATGCCGTGCCGGCCAGGGGACAGCCCATTCACATCACGGCCAGCATCGGCATCACCCTGTACCCGGAACACAGCGAGTCGGCCGAGGAGCTTCTGACGTTCGCGGACGTAGCCATGTACCATGCCAAGCAGAACGGTGGCAACCGCTTCACCCTGTACCGCCCGGAAGAGGACTGGCAGGCAGGCGCCGTTTCCCGGCGCAGTTGGGAGCATCGCATCCGCGAAGCCCTGGAGAAGGACCTGTTCGTTCTTCACTACCAGCCCATCCTGGACCTGCAGCGGAACGAGGTCTCCCAGTATGAACTGCTGCTGCGCATGATGGCCCCGAACGGCAGGCCGGTTCAGCCCGCCCTCTTCCTGGATGTGGCGGAGCGTTTTGGCCTCATCCGGCAGATCGACCGCTGGGTGGTGCGCCAGGCCATCCGCACCATGGCGGAGCTGCGCCGCAACGGTGAGGACCTCTGCCTGGAGGTCAACCTGTCCGGCAGGTCGTTCGGAGACCCCGAGTTGCTGGGCCTGATTCAACAGGAGATTCAGGACACAGGAGTCGATCCTGGCCGGCTAATTCTCGAGATCACGGAGACGGCCGCCGTCGCCGACGTCAAACAGGCCCGGCAGTTCATCGACACGCTGAAGAAAATGGGCTGCCGCTTCGCCCTGGACGACTTCGGCGTGGGCTTTTCCTCGCTCTTCAACCTGAAGCATCTGCCCGTGGACTATCTCAAGATCGACGGCAGCTTCATCCGCACCCTGGCGAAGGACCCCGTCGACCGCCATCTCGTGCGGGCCATGGTGGAACTGGCGGCCGGCCTCCACATGCGGACGGTGGCCGAGTTCGTGGCCGACGC
>Ga0209314_10000442_pt1 | contig 18445 bp, 16 predicted proteins | sample I19B2metaG_FD_184146 | JGI IMG/M metagenome (GOLD analysis project Ga0209314, IMG submission 184146) | Lake sediment bacterial and archeal communities from Gulf of Boni, Indonesia to study Microbial Dark Matter (Phase II) - ​I19B2 metaG... | ecosystem: Environmental > Aquatic > Freshwater >... | reverse complement strand
GTTCACAAGCAAAGATGATAAACTCCCATGGAGAGCAGTTCATGAGCCAGCTCCTAAAGGAGGATGTAAAGGTATGACCGCAAAGGCTCAAGAGATGTTGCAACGTTACTATAGAATCTCGGGCTGGACTGAGGACGGAATACCCAAAAGAATGAAGTTGAAACAGCTTGGACTGAGCTTTGTAGTCGACGAGTTATATCCTAAACAAGAAGAGTGAGAGAACTTGGTCTATACACCTGAAGGAATCTTCTCGGCAATGCCGACTCCATTCAAGAAGGATGAATCGTTAGATCTAGAAGGTATACGAACCTTGATTCAATTCTACATGAAGGCAGGGTTGAGTGGAGTTGTGGTCTTAGGAACCTCTGGAGAACTGACTATGCTCACGGATAGAGAACTAGAGCAGGTGGTGGATACCGCTGTAGACGAAGCGAACGGAAAGACTAAGGTAATAGTAGGAACCGGTATGCCATCCACAAGGAAGACTATACAATTCACTAAATATGCGAAGGATGCTGGGGCTGACGCAGCACTCGTAGTAACTCCATATTATTTCCACCCGAGCGCTGTTGGAATGAAAGACCATTACGTTGCGATTGCGCGAGAAACCAGGTTTCCTATAATTGTGTATAATATCCCAAGCTTCGCAGGGAACGCGATTACTCCAGATATGATCTATAGATTCTCACAGGAGGAATACATTGTAGGCATAAAAGACAGCTCGGGAGCGATCTTCGATCTTACTGAGATAATAAGGCTCTCTCCAAAACGGTTTTCAATCCTATGCGGTTGGGACCCCTTGCTTATGGCGGGCCTACTTCTCGGGGCTAAAGGCGGGATGCTCGGGAGCGCAGCTGTGGCGCCTAAACTTGTGTTAGATTTGTACAAGGCATCATTGGAAAAGCGAGTTGATGAGGCTAGAGATTTACAGAAGAGAGTTCACTTTATCTTCAGAGCTATGTTCGTCGGAACCTTCCCAGCCGCCTTGAAAGCCGCTTTGAACCTTGTGGGGTTGCCGGGCGGATTTGTTCGAAGCCCGCTTGAGAACTTGAAGACAGCGGAGATGGCGAGAGTTCGGTTCGATCTTGAGCGCGCGGGTGTTCTGGAGCAACTCGAATAAACATTGGGAGAAAATTGCCGTAGTAACCTTCTCGAATGCCCTTTGAGTTGACCTGGTTTCTAAGTTGGGCAGGGAATCTTCGACCGTTTCAGTCGCCTAACAGGTTGGAAAGCCGAACAATCGAAGCGTAACAACTCCGTTCCAGAATCACATGTATTTTCCGTGGGTCGTTGCTGCCCCAATAAATGCGTCGATATTTTCCAGAGGTGTTTGAGGAGCAGCTGTTCCGCCGAAGGATAGTATGTACCCTCCGCCCGGCTTACCGATCTCGATAAGCTTCTGGCATTCTCTCGAGACATCCTCTGGTCGGCCTTTGAGAAGCACACCTAAAGGAGACAAGTTTCCGGCAAGGCACATCAGCTTACCGATTTTAGTTTTAACCTCCGCAAGATCTAACTCTGGGCAAAAGCCGAACAATACTCTGGCTCCGATTTCTGGAAGCCTTTCTAAAATATGCCTTGTGTTAGAGTCGTTATGGAATACCCCTATTCCACTAAACTTCGAGAAGATTCTCTTCAATGGCGGAATACAAAATTCTTGAAAATGCTTAGGGGACATCAGTCCGGAATAATCGTCGGCAATGGCAAACCATCTAAATTCACCAACGATTTCTTGTTGTGCTTTCAACCAAGTGATCACAGTTTCAGCTGTGATACTTAGAAGCTTGCGGAGCAGTTTGGGCCTCATATAGATATCTTTGAAAAGTTCAGTGAGACCCCTCAATTGAGCGGCTATGTCGATAGGTCCAATGCTGTATCCTACCCCGTCGACATAACCGTAGTCTTCCTTCAACCTTCGCTGTACAGTCCGCCTCATGTAATCTAGGTGTTCTAACATCAACGGCATGAGGCCGTCGTGCCTTGGATCGGGGACCTGCAAGCGATCGACATCAATTGAATCCCTAATTATAGGATGAGAAATCCAAGGAGGAGCCGTATCTGACCAAACTACTTCGCATCCAAATCCAGAAGCTTCGACTACGACGCCCTCGTCCGCCCAAACTCCATTATAGAACATCACCTTCGGAAAACGTCTTAACACACTTAGTTGCGCGTTCAGCTTCTTCTTCGCATCATTATAATAGTCTGATACACTTAATCCAGCGAATCTTGATATGAACGGCCCTGTGCAATAGGGCATAGCTGGAAGTTGATCAGGTTGCTTCAACTCCGCCGCAGTAACGAATCTCTCATAAGGAGTCATGTCTCAACCCAGATGTTTTCATTAGAGATAAGAGAAGGCCGCGTTAGAAATAAATCGCTATTTCATAAGGACCACGGTTGGTTAAGTTCGGGTTTATATGCTTGAATCGACAACACTGCACGAGAGGCATTGTTACAATGGGTAGATACTCAACAAGCTATGACGCCATTAAGAGCGCAGTCGACAGGATCAAACTTATAGATACCCATGAGCATCTGCCGCAGGAGTCGGAGCGTATAAAAGGTAAGCCTGACCCTTTTGCAATCTTCCTAATTCATTACATATCTTCAGACCTAGTTTCTGCCGGCATGCCCAAAGACGTGCTATATAGAGTTCGCAGCACAAGCTTACCACTTAACGAGCGATGGAGGCTGCTAGCGCCGTTTTGGAAGAAGATTCAGAATACTGGTTACGCTAGATCCCTCAATCTAGCTGTTAAGGGACTCTACAATATCGATGGTATAAATGAAAGAAACTGCAAAGACTTAGAGGCAAAGATAAAGTCAGTGAACAAGCCGGGACTTTACAAGTGGGTATTGAAGGAGAAAGCGGGTGTAGAATTATCCATCCTCGATAATGAGACAGTTGATGTCGATAGATCTTTGTTCGCGCCTGTAATGCGATTTGACGATTTCATCCTCCTGAAGGAGAGAAGCGATGTCGAAGCATTGGAGAGAAAATGCGAAATGAAGATTCACTCACTCTCAGACTTGACTAAAGCACTAACGCTGCACTTCGAGAAACTCTCCAAGTCCATAGTGGGAGTGAAGATAGCTTTAGCCTATAGAAGGCCGATCTACTTCGAAAAGGCGACCACCTCTGATGCTGAACGCGTATTCAATAAAATCTACTCTCAAAAAGTCTTTAGACGGATCGAACTGCCAGATGGCGCGAGAGTGAACATCCCAGAAGGAATCTCCTTCGAGGAAGCCAAGCCTCTCCAAGACTTCATTGTTCACACGGTCCTTCAACTCTCAGGAGCTTACCAACTGCCAGTCCAGATTCATACGGGCCTTCAGGAAGGAAATGAAAATGTAGTTGCAAGTTCTAACCCTGTACATCTGGTCAACCTCTTCATGGAATACAAAGAAGTCAAGTTCGACGTATTCCATGGCGGATACCCATATACAAGCGAACTCACAGCACTCGCAAAGAATTTCCCAAACGTCTATGTAGACCTGTGTTGGCTTCACATAATCTCGCCGACGGTAGCTCGTCGCGTACTTTCAGAGCTTTTGGATACTGTGCCTAGCAACAAGATCCTCGGGTTCGGCGGAGACTACAGATTTGTTGAAGGCGTTTATGGACACGCCCTCTTGGCAAGAGAGAACATAGCGAGAGTATTGACAGAGAAAGTAGAAAATGACAACTTCACTCAAAAAGAAGCGCTTCTACTTGCACAGAGGCTGCTTAGAGATAATGCAAATGAACTATACTTTCCGCGCGGCCGTCGCTAAGAGGAAAATACATGTCTGACATTGTCCTTGTGCAGCCTCCTATGCCCGAACATTTGCGCCAATATGCACGTGAGGTTATAGTGTGCCCCCCTCTTGGACTTGGCTATCTTGCTTCGACTCTTCTGGAAAATGGGTTCGAAGTGGAATTGACCGACCTATCTATTGAGAACCCAGATAGAAAAGGAATTGAGTTAGAGCTCCGAAGAAGAAACCCGAAGATCTTGGGAATCACAACCACAACGAGCACCTACAAGAACGCATTGAATGTCGCAACGATTGCGAAGGAACTCGATCCAAACATTGTGACGATCCTCGGAGGCCCGCATGTCACGTTCACAGATGAAGAGACTCTTAGAAATAGGCAAGTGGATGTCGTGGTCCGCCATGAAGGGGAGCTTACAATGCTCGAACTCTGCCAGAGGCTCCTAAGGGAGAATAAAGAACTTGGACCGGTTGCTGGAATATCGTACCGCGAAGACAACGTGATTGTGAAGAATTCGGACCGTCCAGTAATCGAGAATCTCGACGCGTTACCGTTCCCGGCGAGACATCTAATGCAATTGGACAAATACCTCTCGCCCGGAACAGTTATCACAAGTCGAGGATGCCCATCGAAATGCATCTTCTGCGCAGCAGAAGCGATGTCTGGAGGAAAATACCGTGTCAGAAGCCCCTCAAACGTTGTCGCTGAAATCAAGAAGGTGGCAGATGATTTTAATCCGAAGTTTTTCTTCATCGCAGATGACACGTTTACCGTTTTCCGAGATAGGACCCGAGAAATCTGCAAGCTCCTACACAACCTTCCAAAGAAAGTCGAGTGGGTATGTGAGTCCAGAGCCAACTTCATAGATAAGCCAACCCTACAAGAGATGGCTGAGGCAGGGTGTACTGCGATCCAATTCGGAGTTGAGTCAGGTTCGCAGAAGATTTTGAACTCAATTAAGAAGGGGATTAACCTTGATCAAGTCAGAAGAGCGGTTCGATGGGCTGTCGAAACGAAGATCCTGCCCGTCTGCAGCTTCATGGTCCCTCACTCTGAAGACACTTGGAAGACTGTGAAGGAGACCAAAAAGTTCATGCTCGAATTGAAAGATATGGGCGCATTCATCTACGTCAGCATGACCACACCGTTCCCTGGAACTACCTTATACTTGCATGCCAAGGAACTCGGGGTAACAATAGTCACTGACGATACAGATAAGTATGATTTGACTGGCGAAAGCCCGGTGATAAGAACGCGCAACTTATCGGTTGAAGCGATAAAAGCTGCATATAATGATCTTGTATCGATCTGCCCTGAAGAGCCACCCTACCTCAAAAGATAATGCACGTCAAGATCCTTCCATCAGAGGCACGTTTAGAAAAGCTTCTGCTGCCCTAAATTGGTTAAAGCCCACATGAAGGGCTTTTTATTACTAGAGCAAGAAACGAGCTTCTCAGCCCTCAAGGATTTAAAGTGATAAATTACGCATGCATACGAGAGCCCAGACTCTCTACAAATGTCACGTGCGCTCATACTGCCAGTCTCAAGGACATTAAGAATCTTAGTCCTAGCGACAAGTCCAGCCTTTACATTCCTTTTGAGCTGCAAAAAAGCATTCGGATGGAAAGGCAAACCTTTACCCTCGATATATTACATATAGTCGCTTAACCCACGTTGCTCACGTTCACGCTTGCGTTCTTGAAAGAGAGAATCGATCTCCTTCTCAGCCAAAATGAGCCTCTGCCAATAGTACCAAAGATTCTCATCCTTAAAATCTGCATATGAGACTTTACTCGCCTCCAAGTCTGTTCGACCGGTGCCATACTTCAAGACAAGCTCCTTAGCGACCTCAAGATACTTTTCAATTGTACCGCGGTAAACCGTTAGCGAGATCTTGCCGCCGCATTTAGGGCAAACCCCGCGCAGAGGAATACGTCTAAACTTGGAATTGCACTTTGTACATCTAAGCTTCTGGCTCGAGAAAGCCTTCAAGTTTCCAGTAACGTCACGCATGAAGTGAGTGGATAGGACCTTTCTAGCAACTTCGCCCGCTTTAACAGCCTTTATCCTCTCTGCTAGACTAAGTTGCTCTCTAACCTTCTCCAGCATGGTTCCCAGCTTCTTATAGGTACTCTCGTGATTCCCAATGTTGATGTCGCTAACGCTGTGAGTGAAGCCCCAGGATTCAAATTGATCCTCTCTACCTAGTCTATGATAGACTGTTTCGATGAAATCCGTTGCGACTCTGGGGTCGGTTCCTCTGGCAGCCTCCTCGAAGAAGACTGTTGGAAAACAATCAACAACCTCTATGTTCGTAGCTTGACGAGCAACTTCGAACGGGTTAACAACTAAGGTCAACAGCAGAGGCGCGTCCATCAATCCGCCAATCTTAGCGGGGAGGAAAGACCTGGAGAAATTCAAAAGCACGTCCAGAGCCAGAATCAATGCGTCTTCATCTCCATCGCAATCACGTCTTTTGGCAGCATGCCAGAAGGGGTGGGCGAAACAAGCATTGGCTTTCGTAAACCCGATGACTCTACCGGCCACGCCGACAGAGGTATGTGGTGACAGCCCTATGATCATGTGGCCGACAAGATCTTCTTTAGACCGAACTTTGTAGTAAGCAGGCAGTCCGTACAACCGCTCAAGAAGCTCATCAAGGAATCCGGCGACTCTAATGAAATAGTCTGCGCACTTATCTGGAATTATTACGTCTCCCACCTTAAGAGGGCAAAGCTGATTTTCGTTGACAAGGTCTTCGCCGTTCATGTCATAGTCGTAGCCCAAGTCGCGAATCTTCTCAACAGGAACACCCACTTCTCTTGGCTTAAAGTGTGTCAAAGGACAATTTGTCGCATCGAAACGTATCGTGCCATCTTTGAAGACCGAAAGATCGTACTTAGCCCTTAGAATTCCTTTTTCGATGGGTTCGGGCACTCTGTCGCCACTCGTCAGGCCTCTCACGCCCTTGACGACTTCAGGAGGGCTTTCTATGCCAAGTCGCTTACACGCTGAGTCAAAGAGGCCCTTAAGATCGATCGTCCTCCTCTCATAAGAGGTGAGGGGAACTTTGCAGGCGGGGCATACGTCTTTTAGAAAACTTCTCCCGCAATTGGAGCAAGCGCGTTCAATCGAAGTCTCTACATGGCATTTGGGGCATGAAATCAGATGTGTTAACTCTCTACATGACGAACAGCGCCGTCTCACAAGCTCAGCAGTAATCATCCGTTCAGTCGTAGCCGCTTCAACGATATTCCTTCTAGCGCCGCCGGACAAGCCGACTGGGAAGAGGCAGTGAACTACCGGCCGCATCTCTCTACGTTTAGCCTTCTCCGGCCGACCCATCCTCGCCCCAACAAAATTAGGGGCTTTATCATAAATCTTAACGCCAGACAGTTTGTTCGCGAGCTGGACAGCAGAACTAGCGTCGTACTCCCGTTCGCTGACTTCTCTATGCAAACCCAAACATCTGTGGATAACCGCGGCTTCGTCTCCGATTCTTATGGTATCGCCGGCCATAACATGCGGTACACAGAGCTTCTCAAGGATAGCTTTCAACTCTGGCTCAAACTTCACCTCTGCCCAGACCGGTAGGGCGCCTTCAAGCTGAAATGCAGCAGAGCTGAAGTGTTGGCGGAGATGCTTGAACTCGTCGATTGGTATGTTCCCCCAGAAGTAGGTGTATTTTGGATGCAACGGGACCCCAAGGGCGTCACAAAGTGTAAGCGCTTCAATCGGCGTAGGCTTAACCTCGAGAGCGTTGAAAAGCATAGAAGTAAGCCGTGGCTCATTTATCCCGGCTTTCAAAGCGATTTGAGATATAGGCGTACCAGAGGCCTTGACTGCACCAGCAAGAAGTTCACTCCACCACTCCTCCACGAACCCGGAAGGAACTAAGGGGCGGTTGTTCTCGAGAAACTCCCCAAAAGCAACAAGAAGGTCGCCTAGAAATAGTATAGCCTCAACTGAGTCAACAACCCGTTCAGCAGTCTTCAAATCTTCAACCTGAAGAACAGTCCCATCATTCAATCTTACAACTGGGGGCTCAATGGATTCGACAGGAAGAACCACTCCAGCCTTCCCAGGCTTCTCTATCCGAAGCTGTGTTCCAGTTGCGATAAAATTCTTCAGAATAGACATCGTTGCAGGATGAACCCCCAAAGCCGCCAGTCCAGTATTCCTGGAACGACCGTAGCGAAGCCTAAACCCTCCAAGAGATGCTGGAAACGAGAAGATCGGCCTGCCCGCAACCACATCCTCCATATACATGAATTCACGAACCTCCTCGTTCTCTGTGGTAGGCGGCCTTATCTCACTCAGCCAACTCCAGCCGCCGATGCCCAGCTTGTCGACGATCTTCAGAACCTTCTGACTTCTGCCGATAAGCCCATCATTCACAACCCGTAGCGCACCTCCGCGAACGCGGTTCGTCTCAATTCTAGGGAGATTCCTGAAAGAAGCTACCTCGATAGGGTCTGTCTCTACACCGTTAACTTCAACAGGGAGATTTAATACAGCATTGAAAAGTTCTCTGTCTGAGAGCTTGTACTGGAAACGTGCAACCTCTCTTTCATATAGCCTCAGCTCCTCTACGAATCTTCTCGCCTCCATCTCTGTACTCTTGTATCTATCCAACCCGAGCAAGCGCCTGACAAAGTCAGCGACGATGAGAATGAGAGCCATCTCCGTTCCTCCCGCTGAACGGATAGGGCCTGCGAAGTAAACTGCAAGACACTTGGTCTTATCCGGATTCGTCTTTATTCTAACGCTGGATATCCCTTGGATCGGTGCGACCGTTACGCCTTCGTCGAGGATTGCCAGAGCTGTTCGAATAGCTTGCTCAGCAGCAGCTTCTCCAGAAACACCAAACCTTCCGTAAACTATCTCCTCAGCAACCTTGAAAGCCAACTCCTCCCTAGGCATCAATTTGCTGAGTTCACGAATTCTCGTAGCTACTTCAGGTGGCCCGACCGATTTTTCAACTCGCTCTGCCAGATCCAGTGTAACAATGGATTCCAGCTGGAAAGCTGGGTCGAGCCCTTTCAAGCGAGCTTGTTTGGCTATCGAGCTGATCTCCTCAAATTTGTCTTCAAGTTTGAGAAAGTATTCTTCTTGATGCTTAGGAATGGTGCTCTCCAAAATATGCACCAAGATAATTAGAGCTCTTCGAACATTTAATGCGCTCGCTAGTGTGTAACGACCTTAATGAGCTGTCGTTTCACTCTCACTAGATACAGGTTTACCTGTGGCGTAAAACTTGTCGGTAAACTTGCAGTATATATCAACCGGTTGCGCAGACCCTGCTGCCTCAAGTTCATCCTTTAGTCCGCATGCGCCGCAGTGGACGATAGAGCGGGTAGCCTCCTTAACGATCTTGACCGCCTCTTCCCCACAACCTGGACAGACAAATACTGTAGGCAGTTTCTTTTTGACTACCTTGATTACCCTTCTCCGTCGCCTACCCAATCGTGTAGCCTCCGAGGATTATACGAAGAAAATGTGCCTTTAAACCTACTGCCTATAAGTTCACAGGCTCAAATGCTGTACGGGAGCCTTATATCGTGCGCCACAGTTCTATACCCAATTTTCATCGCTAGCGGCGGCCTACGCTTATGTTCGCTCCGAAGCCATCTCTCCTCGACTCGCGTTACAGTGTCGAGCGGCAGGTTCAGTTGCCTGGAAATCTCTTCCGGCAGCATGAAGTGCTCGAGTCCGTAAAGGATTAAATCAAGTGTTTCATATCTTAGCCCAAGCTCTCCTTCAGCCGATTGCCCAGGCCATAGAGCTGGGGTTGGAGGCTTCGCTACTATCTCTTCCGGTAGACTAAGATGCCTCGCAAGAGCTTGAACTTGAGTCTTGAAGAGATCTGTTAATGGGGCGAGATCAGCGCAATAGTCACCCCACTTCGTGAAGTACCCTAACATTATTTCGCTTTTGTCACCGCTTCCCACGACGAGTCTCTGTAGACTATTGGCATAGTAGTAAAGGATGACCATTCGAGAACGCGCTTTTATATTCCCATCAGGGATCCGTTGTTCAGAATTGTAGTTGGGGATTGTTTTCCGAATAGCCTCGATTGTTGATGTTATATCGATTAATTCAAACTGTGTCGTGAATAGCCTGCTGATATTTTTCGCGTGTTGTATATCGTGTTCGTTCCATGTTTCGCGTTCTGGAAGACAGATGCCTAGAACCTTGTTCCCTCCGATGGCCTTCGCGGAGAGAGCTGCAACAGTGGAGCTGTCCACACCTCCGCTTAAGCCAACCACCAATCCTTTTGCTTGCGTCTTTTCTACGTAAGCTCTAATGAAGTGTAGTAGCCGCCGCTCGGTTTGCGGCAGATCAATCTTAAGAACGTCGGTAGCGAGATTCAATACTCACTGCCTCTGAGAAAGATGAAAGAGGGGCATGTTCTTAAACGCTTAGATCGTTAATCTGGGCCAATACGCAAAAATTAATGCGGCAAGGAAAACCATGTCTATTACCTGAGAGGAGCTGGATGAGACCCATCTTAGTAGCTCTAGGTCAATTTGAGCCCAGAGTATGTGATAAAGAGTACAACATCAAGAGGATGGAAGAGCAAGCAGCCCACGCCGCTAAAAGTGAATGCGACCTCATCATCTTCCCAGAAATGAGCTTGACAGGATATGTCTGTCGCGACCTGATCTACAAGTTGTCGGAACCCCTAGGAGGACCATCCATCGATAAGCTAGAAAGAATTGCCAAAGAGCATAATCTACATATCGTCTTAGGGATGCCCGAGGAAAGTGGAGCAAGGGGCATAATTCACAACTCTTCTGTTCTACTGAGTCCGACTGGCGTATTGGGCGCCTACCGAAAGATGTATCTCCCGACACACAGCGTATTCGAAGAGAAACGCTACTTCCGCCCAGGCTATGAAATCCAAACCTTTGATACTGCCATCGGCAATATTGGCATGCTCATATGCTACGACCTCTTCTTCCCTGAAATCGCCCGCCTCCTCACTGTGGCCGGTGCTCAGATTATAGTCTGCATCTCTGCTTCACCAAGCGGAAGAAGAGATTACTTCGAGACTCTAACCAAAGCGAGAGCGATCGAGAACAGCACCTTCTTGGCTTATGTAAATCTCGTCGGAGTAGAGGATGGTTTACAATTTTGGGGCGGCAGCCATGTATTGAGCCCAGAAGGAAGCCTTTTAATCAAAGGAAAGTATGACGAAGAAGACCTGGTCTTCGCAAGAATTGATTACGAAGATTTACCTCGCGCAAGAACCTTTCTTCCCACGCTAAAGGACCTGAGACCTGAGTTGTTTGAATCCTTGAGAGAGAAGGTAAGCAAGCTTTAAGCTATCGTGGCCCACCCGCAGCTGCCTTTCCAGTCTAGTAGCCATGGTGATGCTGGATCAATGCTTTGAGAGCGGCCCTGAAACCTCTATCCTCCCGCTTCTATGTGAGCCGCTGCATAGGTTGTGACGCCACATATAGGAATTTTTAGGGTCCGCGTACCGTTGGCACCATAACTTTTTACGTATGCTCTAGAATACAAAACTGTATTCGAGGGGGGTGAACCTCCACGGCGCAAGACGAAGCCGTTGAAGAAGGACGAGAGTGGCTCAAACAGACTGTGGACGACCCGATTGTCGGACTTCTACTTGAAAATAGCAATTTGACCAGAAAACAATTCGAGACTTTCGCCATTAGTCTAGTCGGAGACCAATTCCGTGTAGAAGCTGGCGGTAGAGCAAGAAAATTGAGGGTGAGAACAGATCCTTCTAAGATATCGAGAGGCGCGTTCAACAGGACCTTGAATCAGGCGAAGGTGAATGTGATTAGATCGATTTATACGCTCTTCCTCCTCGGTTATGTCGGAGTCTTCGACACCCCTCAACTGGGTCCTTTTATCGAATTGGCCGACAACATAAAGGCATATCTTGAGGATAGGAAGGGTACTACGAGACAGACTAGCGGAGAAGAGTATAAGAGGGCGGTTCAAGATGTGGCACAGCGACTAGCAGAGCTCATAGCGACCCTTGCCAAAGGCGCTACATTTTCTGATAAACTGTGATGTTGTGACGTCACGTGGGCTTCATGCTCTGTACCCCCTCTCTTTGTGAACCAAGGGCACTGCCGTAATTCCTCAAGACCGCCTCTACGTCACGCCACACCTATGAACGCGTGTCGAACACGTCACATTGTCCAGAGCACATATCACGTCGAACTCACTTGTGACAAGCGCCCCGCCCCTGAACTCCATGCCCAGAGCTGGGCAGCCACGTCACATCGATATCATCTACCCAGCCCTAGAAGCTTTCCATCCGGTCCCGACGGAAAAGATAAAAATACTTGTGATATCACATAACATCACAGATAGACTTGGATTCAGCGGACTGGTCCATTCCTGCATTAGCCCTCTTGGCCGCGGCTGCAGGACTACTTCTGGCGCTGTTGTCTATGCGTTACCGACGTGACAGGCAAGTGTTCATTGAATCAAAGGACCTCGTTAGCGGAGTTGTTCGAGTCTTCAGTGGTCGTCTCGAAAAACAGGAGGAGTCGTTAGATGCGCTAAAGGAGACGATACATCATGCGTTGAACACGCAGGAAGAACAACAATCAAGGTTAGAGAGAATCACAGAGCACATGGCACAATCGATGGATGTAGAACGACGACTAATAGTGGCGTTAGGGAGGCTTGGAGAAAAGATGAACAGGCTCCTATCCGGATCGGTTACCAAGGAAAGGGCAGAGGCTTCGGAAAGGTTAACGGCAGGTGGATATGTAGAGTCGATTAAAATTGCGCTGTCGAAGTTGACTCCTACCGAGTTGAAAGTCTTAGAGTTACTTGCTGTAGAAGGACCCCTGCCGGCCCCAATCATTGGAAAGACCGTCGGAAAGTCCCGAGAGCATACTGCTAGGCTCATGAAGAGGCTTTATGAACAGGGATATGTAGATCGGGAGACGTCGAGAATTCCCTACCGGTATAGGGTAAACGAAAAAGTACGCGGTGTATTGGAGAAGAAGGAAGACCAAGCTAAGCAGAAGGTTGAGAAACGGTCCCAGGAGAAGCAGGTTGCCTAACGGCATAACGCCATTGATTTGATGACCCGGATCGCGTGACTAAACCCTTATCAAGAAGTCTTGAGAGGTAAGTGGAGACTGTGCTAAGAGCAGGACGATCATTATAGACGGCTTCGTACTCTCTCTGAACATCCTTGGAAGAGAATATCCGGCCAGAGAGGCGCCCGAGTACAACCGCCGTTAGCCGATCGAATTTGTTTCTAGGAACGGAAAGCAGACTTCTGTCCGAAGAGGGCCCCCCTACGGTCCCGGCCATGAGTTCTACATAATCGAGGAGTTGAGAGACCTTCTCACGTGTGATTTGCCCCTCAATCATCACGGTGTGTTTCGTCCCGCGGTCATCCGTAAACTGTATTTTTACCCTCTTCGTTGCCATAAGGAAAGTCAGGTCTCCGGCTGCGCAGATTCACTAGGTCTTTGTTCACAAACTTAAATGATTTTCGGTGAACGCTGGCACATGTGCTGAAGCGAGACGAGGGACCGGTACCAGTTTCCAGTGGAAAAATGTGCATTCCACCGGAAATCAAGGGGTGTTAGCTTCGTTCACAAGTGATGCCCCGAAAAAAGGTAGCTCTTCCTGGAAGAAGACGAAAGTAAAAGAGCTTTGGAAAATGTGAAAGATCCTCTGCGAAAGTTTACCCTGCCCCCTGCCTTTCGGTTGGACCCCTTGAAGGTGGAACTCTGCGTTTGTGGGTTCAGCACGAGCATTTACTGTACAATCATGAATAACCTCTCTTTTTATGCCAGCTTCGGTCTTACCGTTTGGAGACTATTGTTCTTCTAACATCACACCACTCACAACTACTCAAGAACTCTCCACGAGAAATCTGGGGGTGTGGGGGTATAGTTTCCTCTTGTTCTTTGTCTCCTTTCCTGTACAGCATTCATTAATATAGCTCCACTCGAAAAACGGCGGTTACCTCTGGAGGGCTTTCTATATCCACCGAAGCCTTAAACGGGATCTTTGATAGGTTTCTCTCTGGCCCAACGATATTCCTCGATCGAAATATTCTGAGACATGACTATGTTCCTGGGTCCCTACCGCATCGGGACGAACATATTCGTAAACTTGGCGGGATACTAGCGCCAGCCCTGAATTCATCGAAGACATCGAACATCTTCCTCTACGGTAAGACCGGAACAGGGAAGACCGCGGTGGCAAGATTCGTTCTTTCTCGTCTCGAGCAGAAGTCCCAAGAAGTCAAGGTTCCTCTGAGAAGTGCCTACGTTAACTGTCGGTTGGCAGGAACGAACTATAGGGTCCTTGCGGAGCTGTGCCGAGCGGTTGGAGCTGAAGTGCCCTTCACCGGCGTTGCGGTCGGAGAACTTCTCGATCGCTTTCGAGAAGCGTTAGGCCACACCAACTCTCCTCTTCTAGTCGTCTTGGATGAGATAGACGCGCTAGTGCGGCGGCAGGAAGACGACGTTCTTCTATATGAACTCACCCGGGTTAACGAAACACTGAAGCGAAGCTGGGTATCCCTTATTGGAGTCTCTAATGATCTTCACTTCAAGGAGTTTCTTGATCCTCGCGTTTTGAGTTCTCTGAGCGAGGAGGAAGTAGTGTTCAGACCATACTTGGCGGACGAGCTTTACGACATTCTTTCTGAGAGGGCGAAGGCTGCGTTTAGAGCAGGAACCATGCACAACGCAACATTGCGATTATGTGCAGCGTTAGCCGCTGGTGAGCACGGCGACGCGCGGAGAGCCCTAGATCTCTTAAGGGTGGCAGGGGAGATAGCGGAGAGAGAAGGCGCCCCGACAGTTTCAGAAGAACACGTTAAGGTAGCCCAACAGAAAATTGAACAAGATCGTGTCTCCGAAGTTCTGAGATCTCTACCAGTTCACTCAAAACTTTTGTTAACAGCGGTCTACTGCCTTAGCATCAAGCTTCCCGATGGTGCTGTGACTGGGGACATCTACGAGGCCTACAATGAGATGTGTGGTGAGGCCGGGATTGAACCGCTGACACAAAGGCGGGTCAGCACTCTTGTGAGCGAGTTAGACGTTATGGGCATTCTCAATGCGCGGGTCGTAAGTTTCGGCAGATATGGACGGACAAAGAGGATCCGACTCGCGGCTTCAAGCAAAGCCATTATAGAGGTTCTCTCAGAGGATAATCTTGTCGGGCGTCTACTCAGATATGTCCCAAAATGTCTCCAGCAACGCAGGAAAAGCCCTTAGAACAGTCGGAGTCGACGATGGGGGCTTTCAATCACAATGGCCTTCGATTAGGAGACAAGGGAAAGCTGTTCTCGCCGCCGTTTTATTAAACGAGTACTGGATCGACGACATTCATGTTGGGGAGATAACGGTTGATGGGCTCGACGCCACAGAGGTCCTTGAAAAGCTTCTCAACCGTTGGGAATTTGACGCCGTATTCCTAAGCGGGGTGTCCTTCGCCGGCTTCAACCTGATAGATGCCGAAGCCATCCACAAGAGGTTTGGGAGACCCGTCGTAGTTGTCTCTGGCGACAAACCAGATAACGTGGCGGTGAAGAAGGCCCTGCAGAAGCATTTCACCGATTGGGAGGCGAGATGGAAGATTGTTAGGAAGCTCGGTAGAATCTATAGCGCAGCCCCGGTTGTCGCGGAGCCACCCCTCTACTTTGAGGCCGTCGGTTTAAGCCCTAGATCGGCCAAATTGATGATACGGGCACTCGCTGTTTCTTCACGACTTCCTGAACCTATTAGAGTTGCTCGACTTGTCGCTCGTGGTTTGACGCGGTATACATAATGGCGTTCAGCTATTGTGGAGAGGTGAAGTCTATCATCTTCAGTTCTAGCGTTTGGAGGTTTAGGACCGGCAGTATCCCGGGCGTAGGCTCGAGCCCCATCTTTCTTTGATAATCAGTTTGCGCCTGCCAAGCTCCACAGTTTACAACTAGGGTTCCACGGTAGGTTTCACTCTTCGCGACGTGTATGTGACCTGATTGGAATACGTCCGGCGGGGTTTCCACTACGAGGTAATCCTCCGCCTCCGGCGCGATTGTGGTCCTTTTGCCGTATTCTGGCGCGAGGTGCCTACATTTGAGTAGAAGCTCCATCGCCTTCTCTGGAGTTTGAAAACTGAGGTTTGGGAAGGTTGCTACTACATCGTCTAAACTTCTTCCGTGATAGAGTAGGAAGTGTACATTATGTATTTTGATTTCCGCTGGATTTCCCAGTGAGATGACGTCTCTAGCCGCGTAGATGGGTTCTGCGAATTCTTTCGGTATGGCTGGTTGCGGGAGTGCTTGTCTAACTGCATCATGGTTTCCAGGGATGAAGATGACATCTATGTAGTCTGGTATCTGTTCTATGTATTGTGCGACGAGTTTGTATTGCTCACGTACGTCCTTTATGCTCAATTCATCCTCTTGCCTTGGGTATACGCCGATTCCGTCAACTAAATCTCCAGCGATTATCGCATACTTCGTTCTCTCTGCAATCTCCACTTGTTCCGGCCCCCCTATCTTTCCGTTGAGCCAAAGGACAACGCGGCTGAAAACATCCTCTAAGAAGGTTTTGCTTCCGACATGTATGTCGGAGAGGAGTGCTGCATAAATCATCTCGTCCGAGTGGTTGGCTCTCTTCTCTGGTATGTCTGGTAGCATTATATTTTGGCCCACGAACAGGTCTCCTCTTGCTTTGGTTGCCTCGACGCATACGACTTGGTCTAACGGCGTTCTCTGCGCAGCTTCGATTAGAAGGCGATCGGCTTCAGCCGGAATCAATATGGTGGCCGCGTTCTCTAAGTCGTCCACTTGGAGAAAGATTCTTCTTCTCTTTTCCCTCTTCTCCATGACCATCGCGATGAACTTTACCTTCTCGTTTAAGGGCGCTTCCAGCGCTTCACCGATGGTCCTTGCGTCTTTTACATCTAATCTTTCCCGTAGAATTCTACTGATCTTATGAAATCTGTCTCTAAAATTTCTTGTAAAGTCTTCTACGGTCCCTCCTGATCCCATCGTCTTCGTCGGGTCCCGGATGACTTGAATTCTGCTCTCCACTTCCTTCGCATATGGGATTCGCGCTCTTACCGATTCCATGATTTGAGGCGTCGCCACCTCCTTTTCCTTTCTCAGCTTCGCAGTAACCTTCTCGACGACATCCTTCGTTACTATCATAGGCTTCGGCGTCAATCGATCTGCTTCTTTAACTACTTCTTTCGCCACTTCCTCCAAGTCCTCTCGGTCCTGCAGGAGCTTTAGAATCTCAAAGGCTTCTCTGTCCAGTTGATACCCTGCTAGGACTATTGTCTTCACCGCGGTTTTGAGGCGCTCTGTCAATTTCTGGAGTTCCCTTTATCATATTGTGGTGTCGTCTGTGACTTTTAATCATCCTCCTTGATATGGTTATCTTGAGGGCTTATCAGTTTGGAATTGCGTAGACTGCAGAAAACACCCGACGGGACTTTCTTTGTAACGCTACCCAAGACATGGGTCAGCCGTTTCAATTTGGATCGCGGCGCGGTCCTAGGCTTTGTTGAGGGTAAGGATGGCCGTTTGATTGTGGGCCCTTATGGTGAAGCTGAGCGCAAGGTCTCTTCAGTTGTTTTAAGCCCTTCTCCTTTACTTGAGCGTGAGATCGAAGAGCGATATCTGCTCGGATTTGATGTTATCCAAATCGAGTCTGGCGAAGTGATCAACTCGGAGGTTCGAGACCACGTGAAGGCAACGGTTAAGCGGCTGGTCGGTTTGGAGATAGTGGAGGAGGACTCCCGCAGAATAGTCCTTCAATGTCTCATAGAGCCATCTATGCTTATCCCTGAAAGAATGGTCAGACGCATACATGCAATTACATTAGCGATGCAGAAAGACGCCTTATCCGCGATTATGCAGGAAGATGCGAAGCTAGCGAACAGCGTGATTGAACGCGATGATGAGGTGGACCGGATGTATTTCCTTCTCGTCCGTCTTCTACGAGCAGCAATCATCGACATCTCAATTAGTGAGCGTCTCGGAACTCCACCGATCGACTGCTTGGACGATAGGCTCTTAGCGGGATTTATGGAGAGTTTCGGAGACTACTCAGTGATAATTGGAGAGAGCGCTCTAGGTCTAGTTGGCAAGAAGGTGGCTACGGATGTGCTGGCTAAGCTTGTCAGGATTGGTGAGACGATTCAGGGAATGTACAGGGATGCTGTTCTTGCTGTTCTGTCTAGAAACCTGAAATTGGCTTCCAGTATCACTACACCACATGACGAAGCCAGACAACTGCTTCGTGACTCTGAAAAAAATTTAGCTACTTTGCCACGAGATGTTGTGGAGAGAATGACGTCTGTTGTTATGGCGTTGAACCGCATGTGCGAGCTATGTATCGATATCGCCGATCTGACAGTTACGAGGTGAATCCCGCGGAAGCGGCGTTTGCCCCGATATGCTTCGCCTAGCCTTACTACTAATACATGCTATCATCATCGTAGGAGTCAGTAAGAAGAAGGGCAGAAACTCGAGGAAATACGTTTAATCTAAGGTTTTCATGTATTGAATTCGAGTCGCCGGGATGGCTGAGCGGTTAAAGCGACGGCCTCGAGATCTTCATTCAGATGGGTCTAGACAGGCTAGCCGTTGGGCGCTCGCGCCCTCGAGGGTTCGAATCCCTCTCCCGGCGCCATAATCTATGCGGGTTTCGGCAAGTTTCG
>Ga0209314_10000441_pt1 | contig 18520 bp, 15 predicted proteins | sample I19B2metaG_FD_184146 | JGI IMG/M metagenome (GOLD analysis project Ga0209314, IMG submission 184146) | Lake sediment bacterial and archeal communities from Gulf of Boni, Indonesia to study Microbial Dark Matter (Phase II) - ​I19B2 metaG... | ecosystem: Environmental > Aquatic > Freshwater >... | reverse complement strand
GTGCGGCAATATTGAAATTCTTGGCTGTCCCAACTGCTGAAAACATCCGTGCCCCCGGATAATGCATAACAAAACTACATGAGCAGTTCTTATACTATCAGCGGAGGGATGCAGTCAACCGGGTAAGCGACCTGGCGGGGAATTTCCCATCCCGACGGTGCCGGGCCCGGGGGCGAATCTTTCCCTGGACAAGGGGGCGGGAAATCGGCTATGCATGTGAGATGCGGCCGCCTATAGGCTGATGCCGCGTTGGGGAGAGGTTTCGATGCTTGCTAGGCTCTTTGTCGTTTTCGCCGTGGTTCCGGTGCTGGAACTTTACGTACTCATCAAGGTGGGGAAGCTGATCGGCGCCTGGGAGACGGTGGCCATCCTGCTGGCTGTCAGCTTTGCCGGTGCCTGGCTGGTGAGGCACCAGGGGTTTGCCATCCTCTCCCGCATCCAGGGGGAGCTGGCCGCCGGGCGGCTGCCGGCGGCGGAGCTGCTGGACGGCTTCCTGGTGCTGGTGGGGGGGGTGCTCCTCCTCACCCCCGGCTTCCTCACCGACTTCCTCGGCCTCGCCTTCCTTATCCCGGCCGGCCGCTTCGTCCTCAAGCAGTACCTGCGCCGCTGGCTGGAGCAGCGCCTCGCCCGCGGGGCGGTGATCATCCGCCGCTACTGATCCCGTTTTACAGAAAAAAGCTTCTCCTCGCACCAGTCCAGCCTGCTGCCGGCTCCATGGCATGAAAAAAGCCCGTTTGTTGCGGGCTTTTTCTATTTCAGACTCGTCACTCCCCAGTAGACGAGCATGCCGACGATGACCGTGCCAGCCAGGGAGCGGTATTTGAGGGCGAAGAGGAGGGTGGGGATGGCGGCGACGAGCTCCGCCTTCCCCATGGTGAGGGTGCGGGGCATCTCCCTGGCGAAGAGAGTGGGGGCGATGAGGGCGCCGAGGATCGCCGGCGGGACCAGCTCCAGCCATTCGGCGAACCAGGCTGGTAGGCGCCGCCGGGAGAGGAGCAGCAGGGGGATCATGCGCGGCAGGTAGGTGGCCGCCCCCATGGCCGCCATCAGCAGCAGGTAGTCGCGGGGGGTCATGGCTTACCCCTGGCTGCCAGCCGCCTTTTGATGACGAAACCGGCAGTTGCCGCCAGGCAGGAGGCGGCGATGATGTAGGCGTTCCCCGGCAGGGCGAGGTAGAGGAGCACGGAGAGGGTCGCCGAGGTGAGGGCCGTGGCGACGAATAGCCTGTTCTTCAGCTGGAAGGTGAGGAGGCAGATGAACATGGCGGTCAGGGCGTAGTCGATGCCGAAGGAGCCGGCGGGGATGAACTGGCCGCAAAAGCTGCCGGTCACGGTGCTGACGAACCAGGTGGCGTTGGCGGCCTGGTTGAGGACCAGGGCGCTGCGGCGGCTCCAGTTACCACTGCCGAAGCGGGCAATGTTGACGGCGAAGCTCTCGTCGGTGACGCCGTAGGCGAACAGGGCGAGGAAGCGGCGGCCTGCGCCGCCAAGGTGGAGGGATAGGGAGGAGCTCATCAGCAGGTGGCGCAGGTTTACCATGAAGGTGGTGGCGACGATGGCCGGGGGGGATGCCTTTGTCTGGAGCATGGCGACGGCGATGAACTGGGAGCCGCCGGCGAAGACGATAAGGGACATGGCAGCCACCTGCCAGGGGGCTAGGCCGCTCTTCTGGGCCAGCACCCCCAGGGAGAGGCCGATGGGGAAGTAGCCGAGGCAGATCGGCCAGGCGGCACGCAGCCCTGCCATGGTGCTGCCGGTTTCCCTCTCCACTGCGGCGTCAGCCATGGATGAGCCCGTGGGCCAGTTCACCCAGCTTCCTCACCCCCTGCTCGACTCGCTCGTCCCAGAGGGAGGCGGAGAGGCGGATGTGGTTGCGGTACTTGCCGGAGAGGGAGAAGAGGGGGCCGGGGACGATGCTGATCCCCCGGGCAAGGGCCTGGTGGTAGAGGCTGATGGCGTCGCACCCCTCGGGCATCTCCACCCAGAGGATGAACCCCCCCTCCGGCCGGGTCATGCGGGTGCCGGCCGGGAAGGAGCCGGCCACGGCGTCGGCCATCTGGGAGATGTTGCGGGCGTGGATGCGGCGGATGGCGCGCAGGTGGTGGTCGTAGCCGCCGGTGGCGAGGAATTCGGCCATGGCCAGCTGGGTTGGGGCGGCGGTGGCCACGTTCATCATCATCTTCAGCCTCTCCATCTCCGCTTGGTAGCGGCCGGCGATGGCCCAGCCGACCCGGTAGCCGGGGGCGAGGGTCTTGGAGAAGGAGGAGCAGTAGATGACCATCCCCGAGCGGTCGAAGGACTTGGCGCTCCCCGGGCGCTCCTTGCCGAAGGAGAGGTCGCCGTAGATATCGTCCTCGATGAGGGGGATCCCCCGGCCGGCCAGGAGCTCCACCAGTTCCCGCTTCCGCCCGTCGGGCATCAGGCTCCCCAGGGGGTTGCCGAAGTTGCTGATCACCAGGCAGGCGCTGATGCGGTTGTGCTCGATGGCGTAGCGCAGTGCCTCGATGCTGATCCCCTCCCTGGGGGTGGAGGGGATCTCCAGGGCCTTCAGCCCCAGTTCGGCGATCATCTGCAGGAAGTTGAAGTAGAAGGGGGATTCGACGGCGATGGTGTCGCCGGTCCTGCAGGTGGCCCTCAGTGCGAGGAGCACCGCCTCAACGCAGCCGGAGGTTACCAGCACCTCGCCCGGGGAGGCGCTGATTCCGGCCATGATGGCCCGGCGGGCGATCTGCACCCGCAGCCGCTCGTACCCCGGGGGCATCTGGTAGGTGAGGCTCTGCTCCCGGCAGCGGCGCAGCTCGCTTGCCATGATCCTGTTCAGCCGGTCCACGGGGAGGTGCTGCATGTGGGGGATGGCACTACCAAGGGGGAGGAGCTCCCGGTTCATCATGTTGCGCATCACCTGCTGGCAGAGGTCGCTGATGGTCACCTCCGCCGGCCGGATAACGGCGCGGTTGACCAGTACCGGCTCCCTTATCTCCGGCACCCTGCTGCGCACGTAGTACCCCGACTGGGGGCGGGCCTCGATGAGGCGGCGGTCCTCCAGCAGGGTGTAGGCCTGCATCACCGTGTTGATACTCACGTCGAAGCGGCGGCTCAGCTGGCGGATGGATGGTACCCGCTCGCCGGAGCGGAAGGTCCCCTGCTCGATCAGCCCGGCGATCTCGTCGGCCACCTGCTCGTAGAGCGGCCTGCGGCTGTCCCCTATCTTCTCGGCGTTTACCATGGTTACAGCATACCCCCTGCTCCCAGTGACTGGCAGATACAGTTTCCCACCTTTTTCATGGGTACAGTTCGAGTATTGCACAACTGTTATGGTTACAAAAGCGATTTTCTGTGTCTGTTAATTTGCCGTGGCCGGGAGTAGATTGGAGACATCAAAGGGAAGGGGGTGTACCCATGGAGTGTACTCTTGCCAAGGGGGAGCTGCTCAGGCTGGATGGGGGGGGCTGCGGAGTGATCATACGCTGTAGCGGGGGGGAGCTGTGGCTCACCTGCGGCGACGGCGCCGACTACCTGATCCGTGCCGGATGTTCGTTCGAGCTCAAGTCGCGACTGCAGGCTGTGGTGGAAGCCCTGGATGGGGCGGCGTTCTCCCTGCAGCAGGCGGTCAGGTCGGGTAAGAGGCTGCAGGCAGGGGCCATGGGGCTGGGTTACTGCTAGCCCTGCTGCTTTGCCGCGTTCATTTCCATGGAGCTTATGTAGGCGTCGATGGCGGCACGCTGCGAGGAGGGGAGGCCGACGAACCTGATGCCGTAGAGGTTGGCGCACTCCGCCGCTGTCATGAAACGGACGACCTCTCCCTCGCTGATGATACTGCTCGATCCGGGGAGGGTGAACTCGCAGCTTATCTTGCTCCCCAGGGGGAGCAGGTATTCTGTCTCCAGTAGTATGCCGCTGTTGCTGATGTCGTGGGAGTGGCAGGTGAAGTCCAGGTTCAGCTTCCTGCTGATGACGTTTACCTGGAGCACGACCCGCCGGCTTCTGCCAATCCTCTCGTGGAGGAAGCTCCCCACGGTCTCCAGGAGCTTGATCGGGTCGACCGGCTTGAGGAGCATGGCGCTTGCGCCGCTCTGCTCCACCCTCTCGATGCTCCCGGCGATGTTGTGGCAGATGAGGATCATCGGCACCTGTGGGGCAATGCTGCCGGAACGGATCATGGAGCAGAGGGTGCAGCCGCTCATCTCGTCCAGTCTCAGGTCTGCCAGGATCAGGTCGAACCGGTACTCTTCGTGGAGCTTCAGGGCGCTGTTGCCGCTCGTCGTGGTGATGAGCTCGAACCCCCTGCCGGTTAGGAGGTTGGCGTTTCTTTTCAGGAAAACCTTGGCAGTGCTTGCCAGCAGTACCTTCTTCATAATCTCACCCCGTATCCACTATAGCAGAAATGAGCCGGTTCTCAATTGTTCGGAGTATCGGCCTTAAGGGGTAACAAAAAGGGGGAGCCCGCCAGGACTCCCCCCACTTGTCGAACTCTTTGACCCCTACCTGCCGAAGGCGGCGAGGAACTGCTGCAACAGCTGGGGCGAGTTGGACTTGATTGCACCGGACATGAACTCCTTCATCCCCGGGCGGTAATTCTCCTGAAAGATCTTCATGAACAGCTCACTGCCGATCCTGCAGACGCAGTCCGCATCCTCCACCTGCTTGCCGTCAAATACCGTGCACCCCTCCTTGTCGAATACCACCGTTTTCCTCACCTCATCGATGGAGAAGTAGAAGGTGGTCTTCTCCGTAAATGCCCCCTTGCGGTAGAGGGTTGCGGATTTGTCAAATATCTCGTCCAGCATCCAATCCTCCATTAATGGCGAATTTCTCCGCCCAACTGACAATCTCTAGAATTTCAGGGTCACGCTGGCGCCGAGGATATGGGCGTCGCTCTTGAACGTGCCGCTCTGCTTTTCATTGCTGACAGTGCGGTCAAGCCAGTGGACCCACATGTACCCCAGGTCCAGTGAGCCAAGGTCGTTGTGGATGCCGGTGCCGAGGCTGAAGCTGTGGCGGTCGGAATCGGGGAGTTCGGCCCCCAGGGTGGAGTCCGGTACTGGGTTCCTGTCGAAGGAGTAGCCGGCGCGCAGATCCAGGTTCTTGCTGGCCGCATAGTTGGTGCCGAAGCGATAGGCCCAGACGTCCTTCCAGTTCTTGGCATCCGGCTTGTTGTTGAAGGCAGCCAGGCCGCTATTGAACTTGAGTTCCAGCTTGTCGTAGGAGCTCCAGCCGGTCCGCTCGGCATCGAATTCCAGGGTGAGCTTCTCCGTCGGCTTGTAGGCTACTGCAAGGGTGAGGGCATCGGGGAGGGTGATCTCCGTGCTGGCGCTCGTCTTGACAGTCTTTGCCAGCCCAAGGGTCGGGCTTGCCCCCAGGGCGGTGGTGGCCAGGTAGTTGGCATCCCCATCCAGGTCCAGCTTGATCTGGCTGCGGTAGGCCGCGCCGAAGGAGAGGCTCGTCACCGGTTTCCAGAGGAGTCCCAGGTTGAAGCCGTAGCCTGTCCCGGTGGCATCGGCCCCCAGGGTGCCGAGCTCGGCGTAGCTACCCCCCATGGCCGGCGGTAGCTGGGTGTAGACCATCTTCTGCATGGATACCTGGGCATAGGTGATGTCGGCGCCGGCGGCCATGGAGAGGTTAAGGTCGTCGAAGCGGTAGGCGACGGTGGGCTGGAAGTTGATCGGCTTGATGGATATCTCGTAGGCGGAGTCGCGGAAGGCGCTGCTGGCATCCCAGCGTTTTGCCAGGGGGTGGAAGGAGTTGATCCCCAGGCCAAGGGAGAGGGGGAGGGACTCCAGGGAGGTGGTGGCGTAAACGGTCGGGGCGATGAAGATGTCGCGGTTGGCTTTTTCGTTGACCGTCGTCGTGCCCGAGAGCTTGGTCGTGCCGCTGAACTCCGTCTGGGGGACGAGGATGTTGATCCCGCCGACCTGGATCTGGGCCCCCTTGAGGAAGGCGATCCCCGCAGGGTTGTAGGCCAGGGCCGACGGGTCGTCAGCCTGGGCGGCAAAGGCGTTGGCCATCCCCGTGGCCTTTGCCCCCTGTTCCGCAACCTTGAATCCCGCGGCGAAGGATGTGCCGGCGGTCCCAGCTACCATGGCTGCTACGGCTGTACACAGCAATCTCTTTTTCATCTGCGCGCTCCTTTTCTTGAGTTTGTCCGCCCGCTCATGGTCGCTTATGCCAATTTCACGGGATAATAAAACAGCTTTATTCTGTGGCTAACACGACCTTAACGTTGATGTCAAGAACAAAATAGAACAAAATTTTGCAAAATATTAGTTCCATCTGCTGCTCGTTGATTTTTTGTTGCTTGTTGCTCAGTGGTAGTCTTGTAGAATTATAAAAGCATAGAAAATAACGTGTTACGACTGGGAGGGGAGGGTTGGCACTGGCGTTAAAATAAAACAACAATTGCGGGTGGCTCGGGTTCGGTTTAATTTAGTAGCGCACGTGATCGGTTTCTGTAGCTGGTGCCGCGGGTGGCTTCATGGTTTTTGACAGGATGGTAAAATAGAGCGAAACAAAAAATAGAAAAAATATTATACTTGACATGAGCGTCAAGGTTAGTTAAGGTTGGCTCAAGTCACGGCAACTTTGGAGGGTTTGCTAATGGTGGATATACCGTACAGGTCGATACCGGATATGCTGCGCAAGAACGCGGCGGCCTTTCCCGGCAAGCTGGCGCTCAAGTACCGCAAGCAGGGTAGGTTTGTCACCTTGAGCTATGGCGAGTATTACCAGCGTGCCCTGATGGCTGCCCGCGGCCTGAAGAAGTGCGGGGTCAAGCCGGGGGAGCACGTGGCAATACTCTCCGAGAACCGCGTCGGCTGGGTGATTGCCGACATGGGTATACTCTCCATCGGTGGGGTGACTGTTCCCATCTATGCCACCAACACCCCCGAGCAGATCGAGTACGTCCTCAACCACTGCGGGGCGCGCATCGTCTTCGTCTCCAACAAGTACCAGTATGCCAAGCTGCTGAAGGTGCGGGAGAGGATTCCGGCCCTTGAACTGGTGGTCTCCTTCGAGAGGTTCCTCGGCGAGGCCGGCCTGCCGGTCTGCACCTTCTATCAGTTGTCGGAAATCGATTTCCCCATATCGGCAAGGGAGCGGAGCGAGCTGGAGGCCGGCATCGACTGCATCGGCGCGGACGACATACTCACCCTCATCTATACCTCCGGCACCACCGGGGTTCCCAAGGGGGTGATGCTCTCCCACGGCAACATCCTCTTCGATGCCTGGTACGGCATCCGCAAGATAGGTCTTCTCTCCGAGCGGGAGGTCGTCCTCAGTTTCCTCCCCATGAGCCACGTGCTGGAGAGGACCCTGGGCTACTACATGACCATCATGAGCGGCACCATGCTGGTCTTTGCCGACAGCATCGAGAAGGTCCCGGAGAACATGATGGAGGTGAGGCCGACGGTCATGGTGAGCGTGCCGCGCCTCTTCGAGAAGATCTACTCGCGCATCTTCGAGAATGTCCACCAGATGCCGGCCCTGAAGCGCACCCTTTTCCATTGGGCGGTAGGCATCGGCAAGGAGTACGTTGAGGCCAGGTACATCGAGGGGCGTTCCACGCCGTTTTTGGCACTGAAGTACAACATTGCCGACAGGCTTATCTTTGCCAAGCTGCGGGAGAAGTTCGGCGGCAGCATGAAGATGTTCGCCTCCGGCGGGGCGCCGCTGGACAAGACGATCAACGAGTTTTTCTGGGTAATAGGGCTCCCAATATTCGAGGGTTACGGCCTCACCGAAACCAGTCCGGCGATTACGGTCAACACCATGGAGCAGATCCGCTTCGGCTCGGTAGGCACTGTACTGGAGCATACCGAGGTGCGGGTGGATGCCGACGGCGAGATCCTTGTCAGGGGGCCGCAGGTCATGGTCGGCTACTACAAGGACCCGGAGGCAACCGGGGAGGCGATAAGCGACGGCTGGTTCCGCACCGGCGACATCGGCCACCTGGAGAACGGCTTCCTCTACATCACCGACCGGAAGAAGGAGCTGATCATCACCGCCGGCGGCAAGAACGTGGCCCCCCAACCCATCGAGAACGAGCTGAAACTGGACAAGTACATCTCCTCAGCCTTCGTCTACGGCGACCGCAAGCCATACCTGACCGCCCTCTTGGTACCCAACCTGGAGCGGATCATCGAATTCGCCAGGGAGAGGCATATCAACTACTACGACATGGACGACCTGGTGATTAAGGAGCAGGTGGTGAAGCTTTACGTGCAGAGGGTGGAGGAGATCAACTCACGCCTGGCCCCGTACGAAACCATCAAGAAGTTCGTCCTCCTGCCGCGGGACTTCTCCATCGAGGGGGGGGAGCTGACACCGACGCTCAAGCTCAGGCGGAAGATGATCAGCGAGAAGTACCTGGACAAGATCGAATCGATGTACGCCGAAAACGGCAACTGAAAGAGTGACAAGCGACTAACTAACGGAGGAATGCAATGAAACAGATCAACAAGGTGGCAGTTCTGGGGGCGGGAGTAATGGGGGCTACCATAGCCGCCCATCTTGCCAACGCCGGCATACAGGTGCTCCTTTTGGACATCGTCCCCCGGGAGCCGGATGAGGCGGAAAAGGGAGCCGGCCTGGGGCTGGACTCCCCGAAGGTGCGCAATCGCATCGCCGCCGCCGGCCTTGAGGGGCTGAAGAAGATGAAGCCGGCCCCCTTCTTCCTGCCGGCCTATGCCGCCAACATCGAAACCGGCAACTTCGAAGATGACATGGCCAGGCTGAAAGGGTGCGACTGGGTGATCGAGGTGGTCATCGAGAACATGGCCATCAAGAAGAAGCTCTTCACGGAGAAGGTGGTCCCCAACCTTAAGGAGGGGGCGATCCTCTCCACCAACACCAGCGGCCTGTCGGTAAACGAGATGGCTGAGTGCCTGCCTGAAGGGGTCCGCAAGAACTTCCTGGTGACCCACTTCTTCAACCCTCCCCGCTACATGCGGCTGATGGAGATCGTCTCCTGCAACTACACGGACCCGGCTGTTGCCACCTTCATGGGGGATTTCATCTCCCGGCGCCTGGGGAAGGGGATCGTCACCGCCAAGGATACCCCCAACTTCATCGCCAACCGGATCGGCGTCTACGCCATCTGCAACTGCGTCAAGACCATGATCGACATGGGGATGACCGTGGAGGAGGTGGACGCGGTTGCCGGTCCGGCAACCGCCAGACCCAAGAGCGCCGCCTTCCGCACCGCCGATCTGGTCGGGATCGATACCCTGCAGCACGTTGCCAATAACTCCTATGAGCTCCTGGCAAGCGACGAGCAGAGGGAGATCTTCAAATTCCCCACCTTCGTCGGCGAAATGGTTGCCAAGGGGCTCCTTGGGAACAAGAGCAGGCAGGGGTTCTTCAAGAAGGTCAAGGGGGAGAAGGGGAACGAGTTCTTCTACTACGACTACAACAGCGGCGAATACGTCCCTGCCCAGCGCCCCAAGTTTGCCTCCATCGAGGCGGCCAAGCCCCTGGACGATCCGGCCAAGAGGCTAAAGGCCCTGATCACCGCCGGCGACAAGGCAGCCAAATTTGCCTGGGTCAATATGCGCGACACCCTGATCTACACCTTCAACAGGATTCCGGAGATCGCCGACGATGTCGTCAACATCGACAACGCCATGAAGTGGGGATTCAACTGGGAGCTGGGCCCCTTCGAGATGCTGGACGCCATCGGCGTCCCCTACTTCGTGGAGAGGGCTGAAAAGGACGGCGTGGCAGTGCCCGAGGGGCTGAAGAAGATCGAATCCTTCTACAGGTTCGAGAACGGCAGGAACCACTACTACTGCGTGACGACCGGCGGCTACCTTGAAGTGCCGAAGAAGCCTGGCCACATCAGCCTGCATATCCTGAAAAGGAACAACAGGGTGGTGGAGAAGAACAGCGGTGCCTCGGTGATCGATCTGGACGACGGCGTCTTCTGCCTCGAGTTCCATACCAAGATGAACGCCATCGGCGGCGAGATCCTCTCCATGGTCCACAAGGCCATCAAGCGGACCGAGGAGGAGGGGGTCGGCCTGGTGATCGCCAACGAGGGGACCATGTTCTCCGCCGGCGCCAACCTGATGCTCCTCGCCATGGCCGTCGCCGAGGGGGCCTTTGACGAGATCAACATGACCGTCAGAGGGTTCCAGAAGGCGATGATGGCCATCAAGTACGCCAAGGTTCCGGTGGTGGCCGCCCCTCACAACCTGGTGATGGGTGGGGGGTGCGAGACCTGCCTGCATGCCGACGCCATGATCCCACACGCAGAGACCTACATGGGGCTGGTGGAGATCGGCGTCGGGCTCCTCCCCGCCGGCGGCGGCACCAAGGAGATGGCGGTCCGGGCCATCAGGCTGGCGGAGGAGAACGAGGTGGACGTCACCCCCTTCATCTTCAAGAACTTCATGAACATCGCCATGGCCAAGGTGAGCATGTCCGCCGCCGAGCTGGGCCCCATGGGGTTCATGCGCCACGGCGACGCCATCACCATGGACATGGACAAACGGATTCATGATGCCAAGCTGCGGGCCATAGCCCTGGCTGCCAACTACCGCCCCGGCGCCCCCCTCGTCGACCTCAAGGCCCCCGGCAGGGGGGTGGCGGCAAGCATCAAGTCCCAGCTCTGGAACATGCAGAAGGGGGGCTTCATCTCCGAATACGACCAGTTCCTCGCCTCCACCATTGCCGACGTCATCACCGGCGGCGACGTCCCGGCCGGCACCATGATCACCGAGGAGTACCTGCTGGATCTGGAGCGGGAGGGCTTCGTCAAGCTCTGCGGCCAGAAGAAGACCCTGGAGCGGATCCAGCACATGCTCAAAAAAGGGAAGCCGCTCAGAAACTGATCGGGACTATTCCCTCTCCCCTTCGTGGGAGAGGGCCAGGGAGAGGGGGAAAGGACTGGCCCTCCCCCCACCCCCCTCCCATAAAGGGAGGGGGAGACAATAAATTCAACGGAGGATACCGATGAGAAACGCATATATTCTGGCAGCCTACCGAACCCCCGGTTGCAAGGCGAAAAGAGGGAAACTGAAGGATGTCCGTCCGGACGACCTGGCGGCGGCAGCCATCAGGGGGCTCTTGGAGCGGACCGGCATAGAGCCGCTGGACGTGGAGGATATCATCATGGGTTGCGCCTTCCCGGAGGGGGAGCAGGGGATGAACTTCGCCCGGGTGGCGGCCATGAAGGCCGGCGTTCCGGTTGAGGTGCCGGCCCAGACCGTCAACCGCTTCTGCTCCTCGGGTCTGCAGACCATTGCCTCGGCGGCGGAGCGGATCATGGCCGGCTTCGCCGACTGCATCATCGCCGGCGGCGCCGAGAGCATGACCATGATTCCCATGGGTGGGAGCAAATACAGCGCCAACCCGTCCCTGGTGGCCAGTTGGCCCGAGTCCTTCGCCTCCATGGGGATCACCGCCGAGCTGGTGGCCGCCAAGTACGGCATCAGCCGAGAGGATCAGGACGCCTTTGCCGCCGCCAGCCACCAGAGGGCAGCGGCCGCCATTGCCGCAGGCAAATTCAGGGACGAGATCATCCCGGTTGAAGTGGAGAACTGCGCCCTGGTGGGGGGGAAGATGAAGCGGAGCAGGGAGGTGGTGAGCGAGGACGACGGCGTGCGCGGGGAGACCACCGCAACAGGCCTGGCCAAGCTCAAGCCCGCCTTCAAGGCCGACGGGTCGGTCACTGCCGGCAACTCCTCCCAGATGACCGACGGCGCCGCGGCGGTGCTGGTCGTCTCCGAGGATTACCTGAAGAAGTGCGGCAGGAAGGCCATGGCCCGCTTCGTCTCCTTTGCCGTCAAGGGGGTTGCCCCAGAGATCATGGGAATCGGCCCGGTGGCCGCCATCCCCGCCGCCCTGAAGATGGCCGGCCTCTCCCTGGAGGATATCGGCCTGATCGAGCTGAACGAGGCCTTTGCCGCCCAGTCCCTGGCCTGCGTACGCGAGCTGGGAATCGATCCGTCAAGGGTCAATGTCAACGGCGGCGCCATTGCCCTCGGACACCCCCTGGGCTGCACCGGTGCCAAGCTTACCGCCACCCTCCTCCACGAGATGGAGCGGAGCGATACACGCTACGGCATGGTCTCCATGTGCATCGGCGGCGGCATGGGGGCTGCCGGGATATTCGAGAAGGTTTAACCCCCCTCAATCCCCCCTTGTCAGGGGGGAAGTTAAGCCTCCCCTGTCAATGGGAGGTTTGGAGGGGTTGGTTTTGACGTAAAAATTATCACAATATATTCCAATACAAGGAGATTCAGATGGCTACGAAACTGTTTAAAGGGGCAGAGTATCTGATAACAGAGGTGCAAAAGGACGAGGTCTTCACCCCGGAGGATTTCAGCGACGAGCAGAAGCAGATCGGCGAAACCACCGAGCAGTTCGTCATCAACGAGGTCTTCCCCCACCGGGAGGAGATCGAGCACCAGAATTTCCCCCTGGTGGTGGAGCTGATGAAGAAGTGCGGCGACCTGGGGCTGCTGATGATCGATGCCCCCGAGGAGTACGGTGGCCTGGAGCTGGACAAGGCCACCAGCATGCTGGCTGCCGAGAAGCTCTCCCAGGCCGGCTCCTTCTCCGTCACCTACTCGGCCCACACCGGCATCGGCACCCTGCCGCTGGTCTACTACGGCACGGCAGAGCAGAAGGAGAAGTATCTGGGGAGGATCATCTCTGGTGAGTGGATCGCCGCCTACTGCCTCACCGAGCCGGGCTCGGGGAGCGACGCCCTGGCGGCGGCGGCAACTGCCACCCTCTCCGAGGACGGCAAGCACTACATCCTCAACGGCACCAAGCAGTTCATCACCAACGGCGGCTTCGCCAACCTGTTCACCATCTTCGCCAAGATCGACAAGCAGCACTTCACCGGCTTCCTGGTGGAGAGGACCACAGAAGGGCTCTCCATCGGCGCCGAAGAGAAGAAGATGGGGGTCAAGGGGTCATCCACCACCCAGGTGATCCTGGAAAATGCCAAGGTTCCGGTGGAGAACCTCCTCGGCGAGATCGGCAAGGGGCACAAGATCGCCTTCAACGTCCTCAACGTCGGCCGCTTCAAGCTGGGTGCAGGGGCCACCGGCGCCTGCAAGGCAGCATTGACCACCGGCATCAAATATGCCAACGAGCGCAAGGCGTTCGGCGTGACCATCGGTAGCTTCGGCGCCATCAAGGAGAAGATCGCCGACATGGCGGCCGCCACCTTCGCCTCCGAGTCGGTGGTCTACCGCCTCGCCGGTATGATCGACGACCGCCTCGCCACCCTCCCCAAGGGGACACCCGACTACTACGAGGCCTACCAGCAGGGGATCGAGGAGTATTCGGTGGAGTGCGCCATCGCCAAGGTGTTCTGCAGCGAGGTGCTGGCGGACGTGGTGGACGATGTCCTGCAGATCCACGGCGGCTACGGCTTCACCCAGGAGTACCCGGCCGAGGGGTACTACCGGGACGAGCGGATCAACCGGATCTGGGAGGGTACCAACGAGATCAACCGCCTCCTCATCCCCGGCATCATCCTGAAAAGGGCCATGAAGGGGGAGATCCCCCTGCAGAAGGAGGCGATGAAGGCCTTCGAATCCCTCATGTCCCCATCCTTCGAGGAGCTCGACGAATCGGTTCCCTTCGCGGCGGAGAAGGCCCTGCTTGCCAACCTGAAGCAGGCTTTCCTGGTCCTGGCGGGGATGGGTGTGCAGAAGTTCATGGACAGTATCAAGGACGAGCAGGAGATCCTCATGGCCGTGGCCGACGTGGCCATCAACATCTTTGCCATCGAGAGCGCCATCCTCCGGGGGGAGAAGATCCTCCCCACCCTGAGCGACACGAGGAGCTCCTTCGTCAACTCCGCAGTCAAGCTGTTCACCTTCAATGCCTGCGAGAAGACCGCCTCGGCCGCCCGCAAGGCCGCCTTCTACATCGAGGAGGGGGACAACCTGACCATGCTGCTGGCCGGCATCCGCAGGTTCACCAAGTACGACGCCAGCGGCCTGCTCCAGGCGAAGCGCCAGCTGGCCGGCGTCTGTATCGAGGCTGACAGGTACATATTCTGATAATATTTCCCGGGGGACCCGCGGGTCCCCCGCTTGGGGGAAGATGCGACAGCACAGCGTACAGACACCCTACATGGTGGGGGAGGCCCATTACTACTCGGCGGAGATCGGCGGGAGCCTGGTGCTGTTCGACACCGGTCCGGCCACCCCCGAGGCACTGGAGCTTCTCCGCGCCGAGATTGATCTCTCCCGCCTCGGCTACATCTTCATCACCCACTGCCACGTGGACCACTACGGCCTTGCCGCCACCCTGGTGAAGGAGAGCGGCGCCAGGCTCCTCATCCCCAGGCTGGACGCGGTAAAGCTGAAGCGCCACCGGGAGCGTCTGGAGCGGATGGAGGGGATCCTCAAGGATTGCGGCTTCGACGGGGAGTTCACCGCAACCTTCCGCAGCATAGTCGACAGCAAGAAGATCCTCCCCACCATCCCGGATAGCTACGAGATCGTCGAGGAGTCCAGTGTGCCGGAGATGCTCGGCATCCCGTGGCTGAGCTGCCCCGGCCACTCCCAGAGCGACCTGGTCTACTGCCACGGCGACTGGGCGGTCAGCGGCGACATCCTCCTGCGCAACATCTTCCAGGCACCCCTTCTGGACGTGGACCTGGAGAGCTTCTCCGGCCGCTTCCGCAACTATGACGCATACTGCGATTCTCTCCTCAAGCTGGCGACCCTGCGTGGCCGCACCATCCTCCCCGGCCATCGCCAGGGGGTGAAAAGCGTGGATGACACCATCCTCTTCTACGTCACCAAGATGCTGGAGAGGGCAGGTGAGGTGAATAAGCATGACCCTGCCGTATCGGTCAGCGAGGTCGTGGCGCGTCTGTTCGGTGGAAGCCTCGTTGACCCGTTCTTCGTCTACCTCAAGGCGTCCGAGATCGTCTTCATGCGCGACTTCCTCGCCGAGCCGGAGCGGCTGCGCCGCTCCCTCGAAGAAATAGGGCTCTTTCCTGCCGTAGCCGGACTCTTTAGCCAGGTTGCCCCCTGAAGAGGGTAGGGCTCCAATGAACATCTGGAGAATAAAATGAGCGACATACTCTTTCAACCGATCAGCATAGGCACAATGGAGGTGAAGAACCGCATCTTCATGCCGGCAATGCACCTCAACATGGCCCGGAACTACAAGGTCACCGACCGACTGGTGGATTTCTACGCCGAGCGGGCCAGGGGTGGGGCGGGGATGATCACCGTGGGGTACGCCACGGTGGACGAGCGTTCCGGCAACCCGGGGAACATCGGCGCCCACAGTGACGATTTCATCCCCGGTCTCTCCAGGCTGGCCGCTGCCATCAGGGAGCAGGGCGCCCGGGCCTCTGTGCAGCTCAACCATGCCGGCCGCTACAACCACTCCATGCTCATGGGTGGCAAGCAGCCGGTGGCCCCGTCGGCCGTCGCCTCCCGCCTCACCAGGGAGACCCCGAAGGAGCTGGAGGTAGCCGATATCACGGAGGTGATCGCCAGCTTCGCCGATGCGGCGCGACGCGTAAAGGAGGCCGGTTTCGACGCAGTGGAGATCCTTGCCGGTACCGGCTACCTGATCAGCGAATTCCTCTCCCCACTTACCAACCGGCGTGGGGACGAATACGGCGGCAGCTTCGACAACCGGATCCGTTTCGGCCTGGAAGTGGTGGCTGCGGTCAGGGGGGCGGTGGGGAAAGATTTCCCGCTGCTGGTCAGGCTTAACGGCAACGAATTCATGGAGGGTGGGACAACAGCCGAGGAGCTGCGGGAGTTCGCCGCTGCACTGGCTGATGGTGGGGTGGATGCCATCTGCGTCAACGTGGGGTGGCACGAGGCCCAGGTCCCCCAGATCGTCAGCGAGGTCCCAAGGGGGGTGTTCGCCTACCTGGCCAGGGAGATAAGGGGACGGGTCACCATCCCGGTAATCGCCAGCCACCGCATAAACGACCCCGTGGTTGCCAGGGAGATGCTGGCCGGGGGGGTATGCGACATGGTGGCCATAGGCCGGGCGCTCATCGCCGACCCGGATTTCCCGGAAAAGGCCCGCAGCGGCCGGGAAGGGGAGATCGTCCACTGCGTCGCCTGCGGCCAGGGGTGCTTCGACAACCTCTTCAAGATGAAGGCGGTGGAGTGTCTCTGCAATCCGCTTGCCGGCTACGAGTCTTCCCGCCGGGGAGCTCCGGCCAAGGTTCCACTCAAGGTGATGGTTGTGGGGGGCGGTGCAGCCGGGATGAGCGCGGCCATTGCCGCCGCCGGACGCGGGCACAGGGTCACCCTCTTCGAGCGGGATGGACGCCTCGGCGGGCAGCTCCTCCTGGCAGGGGCACCTCCTGGCAGGGGGGAGTTCCGCCAGCTGGCAACGGACCTGGTGCGCCAAGTGACGCTCTCCGGCGTCAACGTGGTCCTCGGCTCCAGGGTGGATGAGATCATGATCGATTCCTTCTCCCCTGATGCCCTCATCGTCGCCACCGGCGGGGTGCCGGTAACCCCCGCCATAGAAGGGGTGGAGCTTCCCCACGTGGTCCAGGCTTGGGACGTGCTGGCCGGAAAGGTTTCCACCGGCAAACGGGTGGTTGTGATCGGCGGCGGTGCGGTCGGTGTTGAGACCGCCCTCCTCCTGGCGGAGCAGGGGACCCTCTCCCCAGAGGCCCTCAAGTTCCTCCTCGTCCACGGGGCGGAGCCGGCGGAGAGGCTCTACTCCCTGGCGACCAGGGGGAAGTTGGATGTGACGGTCATCGAGATGCTCGATCAGCTGGGGAAGAACTTCGGCAAGAGCACCCGCTGGGGGATGCTGCAGGATGTGGAGCGCTACGGGGTGAGGAGCCGCACCGCCGCCAGGGTGGTGGAGATAACCCCCCATCATGTGCGGATCGAGGTCGACGGCAGGGAGGAGGAGCTGGGCGCTGACACGGTGGTACTGGCGGTCGGTACCCGCCCCTACAACCCCCTGCAGGAGGCGGCCACAGCCAGGGGGATCCTGGCGAGGGTGGTAGGGGATGCAGTCAGGCCGGCGATGGTCTTCGATGCCATCCACGAAGGGTACATGGCAGCCTGCGAGATAGGCTGACCAATATAGGGGGATAATGCCATGAAGAAGTTTTTCGTTTCTCTGCTCATCGTCGCCATGACCGCCTTGCCCGCGGCTGCCAGGGAGATCGCTGGGGTCAAGCTGGAGCCCGCGGTCACCGTCAAGGGGAAGGAGCTAAAGCTGAACGGCTGCGGCATCAGGAAGAAGTTTTTCGTCAAGGTGTACGTCGGTTCCATTTACAGCGGCAAGCGTCTCGCCAGCGCAGCCGAGGCGCTGCGGGAAAGCGGCGACAAGCTGATCAGGATGAATTTCCTCCACTCCAAGGTGGAGAAGGAGAAGATCGTCGATGCCTTCAGCGAGGGGATAGCCAACAACTCCCCTGAGTTGGCCGGCTCCCCGGAGGCGAGGAGGTTTCTGGCCCTCTTCACCGCCGACTTCCACCGGGGGGATGTGGTTGATCTCTTCCTGGGAGGCGATGGCTCGGTATCAGCCAGCCACAACGGCAGGCAGCTGGGGACGGTGGCTTCCGGGAAGCTGGCCCGGGGCGTGCTGGCCATCTACCTGGGGGATAAGCCGGCGGACGAGGAGCTGAAGTCGGGGATGCTGGGTCGGAACTGACGTCGAGTGGGCTTGTGGGGTGATATTGTGGTGCAGCAGGAATCGATTTCGGTGCCGCTGGCATCGGGGGATATCCTCAACATCGAGCGGTTCTTTAGTGACACCGAGGGGCCACCGGTGCTGATGGTGCACGGCGCCATCGAGAACGGCAGGATCTTTTACTCAGCATCTGGGAAGGGGCTGGCCCCTTTTCTGGCCAGAAGCGGTTTCGATGTTTTCGTAGCCGACCTGAGGGGGAGGGGAAAGAGCTCTCCGCCAATCGGTCCGGGTGCATCCTTTGGCCAGACCGAGGCCATTACCGAAGATATCCCGGCCCTGATGGCGGCAATCAAGAGGAGGAGGGGCTCTGTTCCCCAGCACTGGATAGCCCACTCCTGGGGTGGTGTGCTGCTCACCTCGTTCCTGGCCCGCTTCCCGGAGTGCGCCCCCCAGGTTGCCTCCCTGGTCTACTTCGGCAGCAAGCGTACCGTCCGCGTCAGGAACCTGCAGCGGCTGCTCAAGGTTGAACTGGTCTGGAACCGGTTCTGTCCCCTGGCCTGCCGGCTCTGGGGCTATCTCCCCGCCCGGCAGATGGGTATAGGGTCCGACAGCGAGACTGTCGATTCCTACCGGCAGAGTGCCCAGTGGGTGCGGAGCGACCGCTGGGTCGACGGTGGTGACGGTTTCGACTACGGAACGGCCGTTAGGAGAGTAGCCTTGCCACCTATCTGGTACCTGGCTGCGGCCAATGACCGTGCCCTGGGGCACCCGGACGACGTCAGGCGCTTCATGGAGTCGGCCGGAGAGCAGCAGTGCCGCTACACGGTGCTCTCCCGTCGTAACGGGAACCGCCACGACTACGATCATATCGACATGCTTACCCACCCGGACGCTCTGGTCGACCATTTCCCGCAGGT
>Ga0209314_10000438_pt1 | contig 18544 bp, 16 predicted proteins | sample I19B2metaG_FD_184146 | JGI IMG/M metagenome (GOLD analysis project Ga0209314, IMG submission 184146) | Lake sediment bacterial and archeal communities from Gulf of Boni, Indonesia to study Microbial Dark Matter (Phase II) - ​I19B2 metaG... | ecosystem: Environmental > Aquatic > Freshwater >... | reverse complement strand
TAGGTTTCGGTGCCGCTGCTGAGCGTTTGCGGAAAGAGGGAAGAGCAGTGGTAGGTGGAACGGCTACAAGCGACCGGTTGGAGCTTGATCGTGACTTCGGTCAGGAGCAGCTTAGGAAAGCAGGCATTCAAACCGTTCCGTCTTGGGAGTTCAACACCTTCGATGATGCGGTCAAATTTGTCAAGGATAATCCAGGACGATATGTCGTGAAGCCGAGCGGCAAAGCCCAAGAGGAGAAAGTACTCTCGTTCATAGGACAGGAAGAAGACGGACTTGACATACTCGCCATACTCGAACGATACAAATACACTTGGAGCTCAAAAGTCAAGAGTTTTCAGATACAGAGATTCGTGTCGGGCGTGGAAGTAGCGGTAGGGGCATTCTTCAACGGACAGGACTACGTCCTCCCTGCATGCATCAATTTCGAACACAAGAAAATGTTCGACGGGGAGATTGGACCGAGCACCGGCGAGATGGGAACTCTAATGTTCTGGTCCGAGAGGAGTCGCCTCTACGAAGAGACGCTGGCGAAGTTCAAGCCGATCCTGACAGAAATCGGATATGTAGGATACTTTGACATCAACTGCATCGTCAACTCCCGAGGAATCTATCCGCTAGAGATTACGCCACGATTTGGCTATCCAACAATCAACATTCAGATGGAAGGCATCACAAGCCGGTGGGGCGACTTCCTATACGCTCTGGCGAACAAGCAACAGTTCAATCTGCGCACTCAACGCGGATTCCAGATAGGGGTCGTTGTCGCGGTACCGCCTTATCCCTTCTCAGATCCAGCAGCATACAGACGATACTCAGAGGACGCAGTAATCATTTTCAAGAAGGCAACCACAAGCGGCGTTCATCACGGAGACGCAAAACTCGTCAACGGAGACTGGCGACTGGCAGGCAGTTCAGGCTATGCGTTGATAGTTACGGGATCAGGGTCGACAGTCGAGGAGGCCCGCAGGGAGACCTACAGCCGGGTTAGGAATGTGATCATACCGAACATGTTCTATCGGACAGACATAGGCGAGCGCTGGTACAAGGACGGAGATCTACTGCTAACGTGGGGCTATCTTACATGAGAAAGGCCTAGGCGAGGCACATTCAAGTCCTCAACCAAGCCCTAGAAGGCGTAATATGACCGCAGTGCGAATAATGCAGTCGTGACGATGAACTCAAGGATCGTGCCATGTTTTCGGCACGATCAATTGCCTTCAAGCCCTAGGACTCGCTCGCCTGTTCTCGCGCAAGTCTGAGCCCTGATAAGGGGGGCAGCTAACATCGATCTACTTGCTTTCACATAGGATCGGAAGCGTTCATCCAGCAGTTGACAAGGGCTCTGGGCTGATCTTACTCTTCTATTATCTCGACGTTCGCCCTAGGCACTGCCACGACCTTTCTGTCCTCAAGTTCAACCATGAGGACCCTTACGTATGATTTGGACTCAACTTGCTGGAGTTCAACTGGTAGGCTGACGACCTTACCTATTGCACCGAAGTATGGCGGTCTGATGACGCGAACAGGTGTTCCTGGCACTATGCCTGCAGACAGCGCGTCCGCTGTCGTCTGCTCCTCTCTTTCCTCATGAGGTATGATCAATTCCGGCCTGAGCACCCCTGCCCTTATCTGGGTGGCACCATTCATACACGCCATGTAACCCTCGAAGCATTTGAGCAGGTCAAAAGCCCGCCGAGACATGTTCATTCTTCCGAATCCTTCGGTTATGATCAGAGTCAGACCCACTTCTTCTTGGCCCGTGATGGCTACGCCAATCTCCTCACCCACGAAGGCCTTCAAGTCGCTGTGAGTAATCCCGCCGGCAACTATGCCTGACACTCCGGCCTCCCGACCTCTCTTGAGCGCCTCCAACGTCACCAACGAACCTCCGATTAGCACTCCTCCCTTGTCCTCCGCCGTGATCTTGTCGGCTGTCAATTCCTTCTCGGGAGAACATGCTGCCATTCTTATCTTGCCATGCGTCTCTCCGCCTATTCCAAAAATCCCCTGCACGAAAGCACCGCTCGCTTCTATGACCGCTCCCTCGCCAGGCAGCACCTCAACAACCTTGCCCGGCATGTACGCATCTATCTCGATAGGCACGGGCATGCCTCTAACTATGATTTGGCCGGTGGCATCCGATATGGATTCCACCGTTCCCTCTACGGGAGAGGTCACATACTTCTTCACGAGTCCGAGTAGCGAGCTGCTGGCCGCAATGACTTCTCCCTCTGCAACCTTCTCCGAGACTTTCCTCGTGACATACTCCCGCAGTTCCTGAGCCTCGACTCGAAGCAGTAGGGCTGCATTGACGATCTCAGGGTTGCCACTTATCTGGGTCCTCGCCACAATTGTGTCATAGTTGACCTTGTCTCCGACCTTGACGCACACTTCACCGCGTATCGGCAGCTTTCTCGTCTTTGAAACAGTGGTTGCACGCTTGACTTTCAGCCCTGGCGTGTAGGCATAGGCCTCTCTTGAGTTCTCCAATTCCCCTTTCCTCTCAGCCAATATCGTTCACCCTACAGCATCTTCCGAAACTCATCTGTTGGATACACGTCTAAGGCTTGGAACCAATTGATCAGCATCTTCCTCCTTAGCGCATCGTTCTCTGGAAGTCGTAGAGGTCGTCCTCTTGCGTCAAGTATTACGCCAACGACTCCTCCAATGAGTGTGGACTCCACTTTGTGTCCTGGTCCTTCACCAACATCGAACTTTTTTTGAGGCGTAACAACGGCCTTCGCCTCCTGTCTCTCCGCGAGTCTTATGCGCTTGATCTCACCAAACCTCAGATCCTCTTTGACTATCTCGCCGTCGGGCATTGCGAGTTCCACAGTCATCACGGGCTCGTCTTCAAATCCCACCCCCACAGGTGCGATGACTGTGCCGAGCCTGACGAGGCAGTCCTTGTCAAATATGCTCCATGCCGCCTTCTCACACACAGTAGAAAGGACGCCGAGATGCGGCATCATGAAGACGCTGTCCTGAAACATTCTGGTGACCCCTTCGGGCTGGAAGGCGTCGATCAGGATGAGCATCGTCTGTATCCTGTCTGGAGCGTGGCTGAGAAGCCCCCCTGTCCCAGCTATGATGCCTATATCCATCATCTTGATGTAGGTCTCCACCAGCTCCTGTTCAAACGCGTCGGCCACCGTCCTTTCCACACGAACACCCTTGAGTCTAGTCGCGATGGTCTTGTGATGCTCAAGGCCTAGGCGAAGCGCCTCCCTTGCTACCGAATGCTCAACAACCAGATCCTCGAGCGTCTGCGGGATAGTGGTCGGCCTAATCATCTTGTTCATCAGTCTCATCGCTACATCTTCCTCCCGAAGCTTGAAGGGAAGCCACCTCACGATGTTCTCGATTCCAGCCGACTTCATCACGTTGGTAACGCTGTAGCTCATTCCCAAGTTCGCGCTTACACTTCGCACGAATCGTCCGTCGACGATGGAGTAGACATTAGTGGTCGCGCCTCCCAAGCCAACGCCTAGGACATTCATCTTGCAAGTTGAGGCGATGAGGCGCATAGCTAATCCCTCACCAGCCGGAGTGGGCATTATCGGCACTGGAGTCCACTTCATCAACTTCCTGTATCCTGGGGCGTGGCTCATCACATGCTCCATGAACAACTCGTGGATGGCGTCACGCGCCGGTTCAGTGTTCTCCCTCTCCAAGACCGGCCGGATATTGTCAACAATGGTCAGGGCGAATCTCTCCTTCATCAGCTTCTCTATCTGTGGCCGAAGGTTCCTGTTCCCAGCGTAGACGACTGGAAGTTGGTAGTCGACCCCGAGCCGAGGCTTGGGCTCAGCAGCATTGATCAGCTCCGCGATCTCCATCACGTGAGCCGATTCGCCTCCATCTGTTCCTCCGGCGAGAAGAATCATGTCAGGGCGAAGGCTTCTTATCCGTTGGATCTTCTGGTGTGGCCGGCGGCCATCATCACGGGCAATCACGTCCATCACTATGGAGCCTGCGCCCAGAGCAGCCCTGTACGCACTCTCGGCCGTCATCGTCTTTATGAGGCCGGCCACCATCATCTGCAGGCCTCCACCAGCACTACTCGTTGTGCAGTAGAGATCGACGCCAACCTTGCCGTCGTATGGGACGACTATGCGGTCTCCCCTCTCGGAGAGGATCTGATGTCCAGTCATCTCCTCAACCTCTCTCAAAGCATTCCTGACGCCCAAAGTCACATCCTCGTATGGCGTCTCCACCGTGGTGGGCGCCTCACCGGCGACGAGGAACCTCCACTCCCCGCCCTTCAAATGGAAGAACCTCGCTTTCGTAGTTGTACTTCCCACATCGGTTGCCAGTATGAACCTCATCTCATCTTCGGGCTTCAGCAGAATCGTCACGGGCGCCTTCCCTCGCTGCTTCCTTGAGGCCATTCTGGATAACGCCCACTGTACATGCCAATTGTTATATATGTTCAGCGAGCCATTTCGAGAATGGGAGGAAGATACGAACAATGTTAATGGCAGGTAAACTATCTTGGGCTGTGATCACTCTTGTCTTCTCGGTTCTGATGCTGGTGGCTCTCTATCTGGCCTCCAAGAAGATCTATGTTCCTCAAATTAGGGAGCACGCAGGAATTCACGCGATCTCAGAAGCCATAGGCAGAGCAGCGGAGATGGGGCGCCCAGTCAGCTTCTCACCTGGAACATCATCGATCTACGACGCCAAGTACGCCGGGGACACAGCTGCGGCCCTGAGAATTCTAGACCATGTGGCGAGGGAAGCGATCAAGAGCGGCTCTAAGCTCATCGTAGGCATAGCCCCACCAACGGTACTTCCAGTAGCCCAAGCTATAGTGAAAACCGCATACACCGCAGAAGGAAAAGCAGAGGAGTATGTCGAAGGCGACACCGTCCGGTTCTACTCTCCAGACCAATGGGGCTTCGCCTCAAGCTACATGGGAATGATGCACAGAGAGCGCGTTGCCGCCAACTTCCTCTTCGGAGGACACGCAGCCGAGGCGCTAATCTTGGCGGAGACGGGTGCAACCGTAGGTGCTATGCAGGTTTCCGGGTCAACAAACGTGTACCAGCTACCGATGTTCATCGTGTCGTGCGACTATACACTCATCGGAGAGGATCAGTTGGCCGCAGCAGCCTACTTGTCGCCGGATCCAGCGCAGAAGGGAGTAGTCTTCGGCCAAGATCTGACTAAGCTCATATCAGTTGCTCTGATCGTAATAGGTGCGCTTCTGGCAACTGTGGGCTCGAAGATACTATCTGCCTTCCTGAGGAGCTAGGGGGACAGACAATGGCAGGCATATGGAGAAGTATCGCATCATTCATTCTGCTGGTCGTTTCGCTGGTCATTCTATTTGATTTCGCCCTGAAGGACGCTACCCTGCAAAGCCTAGCAACTGACCTCAATAACTGGGCAGTGGTTGTAGGAGCATTTGCATTGGGCATCGGAGCCTACAGCCTGATACTTAGGCACGGCCGTATGATCACCAAGAAAGGGCGCATGTGGCCCTACAGTGCAATGCTTATCGTGACGATGATTGTGTTCGTGGTCACGGGCCTAGTTACTGGGAGCATAACTAGCCCACAGTACAACTGGATCTACTCCACGTTTGTCATGCCGGTTTCAAGCACCCTATATGGGATGAACGCGTTCTTCATCGCCTCAGCCTCATACAGAGCCTTCAAAGCTAGAAGCTGGGAAGCGGTCGTACTTCTAGTGGCCGCAGTCTTCATCATGCTGAAGAACGCGCCCGTTGGAGGCGTCATCTCGCCCGTGCTGCCACAGATCGGCGGAGTCATCTGGGACTTCGCGGGAGCGACAGGAATGAGAGCCTTGCTGATCGGAATTGGCATTGGAACACTCGCTCTGGGCCTCAGAGTGATAATCGGGCAGGAGAAGACGCCGCTGGGAGGTGCTGAGTGATGACAGTTCGAGAAATGCTCAACCGAAGCTACAAGCAGGTAATCTACTTGGGCCTCTTCTTGTCTCTGGCGATACCGCTGATCAGCCCAATAGGGCTACCCGTCCCTCTGCAGCCGACAACGCTAGGGGTCTACAACAAGATAGAATCACTCAAATCAGGTGATGTGGCAGTGATTGGAAGCAACATAGGCGCGGCGATCTACGCGGAAGTGTACCCGCAGTACATAGCAGTCCTTGAACATCTCTTCCGAAAGCCTGGTGTAAAGATCCTTCTCGTTGGCCACGGAACAGAGGCGCCCATATGGGCTGAGAGAGCCCTCAAAGAGATCAACGCCTACAACAGAAAGACGTACGGCACAGACTTCGTCCATCTCGGCTACATCGCTGGAGAAGAAGCGGCAATAGCAGGGCTCTGCAGGGACGTGCATGCGCTCCTGAAGGTGGACTACGGAGGCAAACCACTCGGCGATCTTCCAATGATGAAGGACATAAGGAATGCAAAGGACTTCACGATTGTTGTGGATTTCACAGCAAGTGCAGATTCCCAGTACTGGCTGAATCAGGCATACGCTAGCTACGGAACCGCAATCGGCTTCGGGCTGACTGCGATAAAGGTTCCAGACGCCTACGCCTACTACATGGCAGGTCAGATATTCGGGATCATAGAAAGTCTGTCAGGCGCCGCACAGTACGAGAACCTGATTCGGAGGCCCGGCATGGCTGTGACAGGCATGGACGCCCAGTCTCTCGCACATCTACTGTACATTGCTCTCATGGTGCTGTGCAATCTAATCTTTCTGGCACAAGGGAGGGCCAAGAAATGATTGACCCGGCTACATCGTCGATCCTGATCTCAACAACACTGATACTCGCAATCTACACGATTCTGTACCGGGAGAACCCCGCCTTCAGAATAGGCGAGCACCTGATGGTCGGAGCAACCGTCGGCAACGCCATAGTCCTGGCAATCTTCCAAATCCGAGACTTGGCATGGAGGAAGCTGCAGAGCGGATTCGCCACAGGTAACATCTCAGGAATGGCCTACATATTGCCCATGATTCTCGGCGTCTTTCTATACTTCCAGTTCTCTTCGAAGCTCAGATACCTAGCACGTGTATCGATCGCACTGATGCTCGCCGTTGGCCTATCACTCTCGATAAGGGGACTGATCTTCGTCAACGTGATCGGGCAGATTCAGGGAGCTCTGGCACCATTAACAAACATCCAAAGTATCGCGTATGTGATCGGCGTGGTCTGCGCCCTTCTCTACTTCGTCTACGAACGGAGGGCGTCCAACATGGCAGGGCCTCTGCCGAAGATCGGAAGATATGTCCTGATGCTTACTATGGGCGCCTATTTCGCAAACACGATCATGGGCAGACTCTCGATCGTGATAGGCACACTGACGAGCTTGTTCGTCGCCCCAGCTTGGTACCTGATACCAGTAGCTTTCCTGATAATCATCGCAGACGCTCTAATCAGACGGAAAGGCTCCACGCCCAGCTAGCCACATCATTTTTCCCTAACCTCTATTTTTTTCTCTTCATGGTGAACTTGTGATGCTGGACAAGGTCCTCTTGTGGGAAATGACCCGGGGGGAAGCAGAAACAGCCATCAAAGAGGCAGACTTCATCGTCCTTCCAACCGGAAGCACGGAGCAACACTCAGTCCACTTACCAGTCTCCACAGACAGCATCCGCGCCGAAGAACTCACAAAGTATCTCGCCCTTCACTCGGGAGGGTTGAAGATGGTTGTGCTGCCCACCTTGGCCTACGGTGAATCTCTCCACCACACGCATTTCCCCGGGACGATATCTCTGAGAAACGAGACATACATGCAAGTCATCAAGGACATCGCTTGGAGCGTGAAGCAGCAAGGCGGCAAACGGCTCCTAATCGTCAACTATCATGGAGGGAACATAGCCCCCATCCAACTCGCTAGGACCGAGATCGAGCGAGAGATCGGATTGAAGGTGTACTTCGTGGGGTGGACAAGCTTCGCAGCAGACCTAGTCAAGGAATGGTTCCCCGGGGTGCCGTATGGGCACGCATGCTTCTATGAGACCAGCATGATCCTTCACTTCAGGCCGGACCTCGTGAACAAGGAGAACATTCGCAAGCAGGAGCAGAAGCATCGATCCGAAGCGCCAAACAGGCCTGTTACACGGGAGCCAGCAGCCGCGTACTTTGAAGAGCAGTATGTCACTGGAGGAATAGGTGACCCTACGTTGGCAAAGGCCGAGCTGGCACAGAAGATAATACCAGAGGTCACCGAACGCATTGTGAAAGCCCTGAAAGAAGACATGAAATGCGAATAGATCCTATCCTAGCTTTCGTTATCAAGGAGTCTTTCGCGAGAAGTCAAATAGTGACGTGAGTGAGATGTGCATGCAGTGCGCCTCAGGTCCTTGAAAGTGTCAGTGGTACCGTCGATTCATCTATGTCCGACTTGAGAGTAATTCGACCTTCTAGCCTGCCTCCGATCGCGGCCAGGTCCAGCCTAGCTTCAAACTCATCAGCGCCCCAGCCCACGTGTTCTGGAGGTATTCCTGACCTGAAGATGCCAGTTACCCTTCCACGATCCATCTTGAAATCACTGAGATACACAAGGTTTCCGACCATGTCTGTAGTCGAGGCTCGCAGTTCGCCCTCGATCCTCAAACTCATCTTAAAGTAGCCGTAAGGAGGCACATAGGTCCCGTGCCACATTCCGGTGAGATCAGCGTTCTCCTCGACCGGACGCGTATCCTCGGCAAAGCGTGCGAAGACTTCGGTCTCCAGATCGAACTGCTTCGCCAAACCCTCTTGGTCAACCTCAAACGTCAGTTCCGTGCCGTCACTTGCTCCTCCGTGAACAAGGTAACGAGTCCTGTCCAGTCTCTCTAGGTACGCCTTCTCTGTTCCTCTTTCAAGAACTAAGTTGCCATTTTCAATCTTGATGTGTACGTTTTTGAACTCGCGAGTATATGTCCCGACAAGCTCCCTCCACTCCTCTGGAAGCGTCTTCTGCCTTATCGAGGCAGAGTCAAATGTTACTGTTCCGCCAGTCAGGATGTATAGGGCTTTCTTGGCGGGCGGCCTCCACGCAGAGTTGTCATTGAGATTGCAGAGAATCACGATGCCGACTTTGCGGTCCGGGTAGAACGCCACATGCGCTGTCCACCCGAGATTTCCTCCAGTATGAGAGAGCATTAGGTTCCCATAGTGCCATGTCCTCTTCCATGCGAAGGCGTAGCCGCTTCTTGACGCGCCAGCACTTGCCTGAAGTTTCTGCATCTCTCTCAGAGTTTCAACCTCCAGGATCCTTCGGCCCTTGTAGACGCCATTGTTCATTTGAGCTATGAGGAAGTGGCTGAGATCAATGACCGTTGAGAACAGCGAGCCGCAGGGCTTGTCAGGAATAGATCCGCCGTACCAGGGCTTAACCGCCTGAACCGGCTCGCCAGCCTTCTTCCGGGTGTACGGGGTGGCCATCTTCTTCCTGATCTCAGGCGTCTGCTCAAAGGCGCTCGAATACATCTCCAAGGGATCGAACACGTTCTTCCTCATATAGCTCGGATAGGGTTCTCCAGCAAACAATCCAACAAGGTAGCCGATTATGTTGAAGGCGGTGTTCGCGTAAACGATCTCTCTGTTTGGAGGCCGAACGACTATCGCTGACTTCCTAATCATCTCTTCTAGGGGAACGGTCTGACTCAGGTCGAAGCAAATTGGATCGGCGTGCACGGGAAGCCCCGACGTATGTGTAAGTAGATTCCGCACCGTGGGCTCATCTTCGAAGGTGGTCTCAATCTTCACATTCTCCATGAGATTATTGACAGTATCGTCGAGGGTGAACCTTCCCCTGTCATACCATTGAAGCAAGCCCGTCGCTATCACAGGTTTCGACACAGATGCAACCCGGAAAACCGTTTCAGGGGACGCCGGAACCTTTTCCTCAAGGTTAGAGAAGCCGAAGCCCTTGGCCCACGATATCTTATCGCCTTTCACGACAGAGACAGAGAAGCCAGGGACATCCCTCTCATCCATCTCCTTTACCAGAAATCTTTCCACGGCGTTGAGCAAAGACATCTTTCACAGCTCCCGACAATCGCGCTGGGGATGCTATTCTTGAAGGTTATCACTCTTTCGAATAAGGTTTGTAATCGCTCGGAGGGGCGGCTCTTCCGACCACTCCTGCCAGGACCGCGATCGTCACTACATATGGGATGGTCAAGATTATCTGCGGTGGGAGAAGTCCAAGGGCCTGTAGCCTCATCTGGAGCGCGTCCGCGAAGCCGAAGAGTAGGCTTGCTCCGAACGCTCCGAAAGGCATCCACTTGCCAAAGATCATCGCAGCTAGGGCTATGAAGCCTCGTCCTCCAGTCATCCCCCAAGCGAAGAGGTTCAGGTGACCAAGAGACAGAAAGGCGCCGCCAAGGCCTGCGAGCATCCCGCTGATCATCACGCACTCGTACTTTATCCTGAAGACGTCTATTCCGGCAGTGTCAGAGGCTGCGGGGTTCTCGCCTACAGCCCTGATCCTCAGTCCGAGAGGGGTTCTGAATAGGACGATGTAACAGAGTACTGTGATGATCAACATTAGATAGACGAGGGGCGTGTGTGTGCCGATGATCTCGCCGATGATTGGGATGTCCTGTAACAGCGGTACTGCCACCACATTCAATCCTTGAACTGTCTCAGAAGCCCCTCTCGAGCCCCAGAGTACTTGGCTCATGTAGGCTGTGAAACCGAGGGCGAAGATGTTTATGCCGGTACCGCTTACGATCTGATTTCCAATGAACTTCACGGTAAGAAGGGCGTGTAATAAGCCAAGCAACCCGCCAGCAAGGATCGCCGCCAAGACGCCAAGCCAGGGATTACCTGTGAAGAAGGTTATTGCCACCCCCGAGAAGGCACTGGTCAGCATCATGCCTTCCAGCCCCACGTTTATGATCCCCACCCTCTCTGAGAAGATTCCTCCAAGTGAGGCAAAGACTATCGGCGTCGCCATTCTGACGGCGGCTGCGAATAGCCCGACGTTGATCACGTCAAGCAGGTTCAGCCCTTGTGTCCCCCTCTTCTGAGAATATATCTGATTAGCATAGGCGCTGTAACAAAAAGGACGACAAGCGCTTGAAGAATGACTACGATGTCAAGGGGCACGCCTGTCACCCTCGTCATCGTCATGCCTCCACTCCTCAGGGCCCCGAATAGAACAGCCGCGAGCAGCACGCCGACAGGGTGGAGTGCCCCAACCAAGGCCACTGCAAGTCCGTCCCAACCGTAGCCTGGGGAAAAGCCGTCGATGAAGCGCCTGTGAACGCCCAACACCTCACCTGCCCCACCGAGCCCAGCAATAGCCCCGCTGATTACAAGTGCGAGAATCATCTCCCTCTTGACATTGATGCCGCCGTTCTCAGCGGCCGTGAGGTTCAGCCCAGTGGCCCTCACTTCGTAACCGAAAGTGGTCCTCTGCAAGGTGTAATGGGTGAGGCCAGCCAATGCAACTGCGAAGAAGATCGATGCGGAGACCTGCGTAGGCTCTAGGATGCGAGGAAGCTGAGCTGACATCGCTATCGGGACCGTCTGCGCTACCCACCCCGGCGCCTTGAAAGGATAGTTCACCATGTAGCTCGTCAGGTACGTCGCGACGTAGCTCAGCATCATAGTCGTGATGACTTCGTGTGCGCCGAGCTTGGTCTTTAGAATCGCTGGTATGAAGCCCCATAACCCGCCCGCCAAGGCTCCCGCTAACAGAGCCATAGGAATGTGAACGAATGCGGGCAAGCCACTGAAGGATATTCCGACGAGCGCTGCTCCAAACGCTCCGACTATCAGTTGTCCTTCGGCCCCTATGTTGAAGAGGCCGCACTTAGATGCGAACGAGAACGCCAAAGCCGTGAAGATTATCGGAGTTGCCTGAGTGAAGGTTTGTCCAATCCCAAATATGTCCCCGAATGCTCCGCTCAACATTGCGCTATATGCGTCTACAGGGGAGTGGCCGGTTGCGAGCAGCACGGCTGCTCCTACGAGGAACGCCAAGAAGACCGCGATTATCTGCGGTAAGATGCTCTGCAAACCTGACTTCAGCCATGATCGGATCTTGGGAGTCCCTTGAGCCTCCATCTGCTTTTCTTCTGTTCCTTCAGCCACTCTTGCCACCAGCCATCAGGAGGCCGATCTCCTCCTCGTTTGTTTCTTGAGGGTTCCTTACCGCGACCACTTTTCCCTCATACATGACTGCGATCCTGTCGCTCAACGCCCATATCTCGTCGAGATCTGCTGAGATCAGAAGAACCGCGCACCCGTGATCGCGCATCTCAACGATCTTGTTGCGGACGAATTCAGTTGCCCCGACATCTAATCCTCTGGTTGGTTGAGAGGCTATGATCAGTTTCGGTTCCCGGCTGAGCTCTCTTGCCAGAACAACCCTCTGCTGCGTCCCACCCGACAGGTGCCTAACAGATGTCTCTTCGCTCTGCGTTCTTATGGAGAAATCATCTATCAGCTTTCGTGCATAGCTTGAAGTCTCTTTGTAGTCGAGTATGACACCCTGTCTCGCGAATGGTGGTCTGTTGTGGCTTCCGAGGATCAGGTTCTCCATCACCGAAAAATCCGGTATCAGTCCTCTCTTGTGTCTGTCCTCGGGTACGTGGGAGATTCCCAACCGTATCCTCTCTTCCGGGGACGCGGCCGTTATTTCGGTGTTGTTCAGAAGGATTCTTCCCTCTGTCGACTTCCTCAGCCCTGTCAGGGTCTCGACAAGCTCACTCTGCCCGTTTCCCTCGACCCCTGCAACTCCCAAAATCTCTGAGGCGTAGACTTCGAGGTCGATGCCTTTCAGCGCTGGCAGGCCTCTATCGTCGAGGGCCTTCAGACTCGCGACTTTCAGGACGACTTCTCTTCCATTGATCGGTTTCTTCTCAAATCTGTAGATGACTTCTCGGCCGACCATCATCTTCGCTAGTTCGCCAAGGTCGGTATCCTCGACTCGCACCGTCCCCACTACTTTGCCTCTCTTGAGGACGGTTATCCTGTCGCAGATCCAGAGGACTTCCCTGAGCTTATGCGAGATGAAGACAACGGTCTTCCCTTGGTCCTTCAGGGCGCGGGCTGCTCTGAACAGCTCAGCTGCCTCTTGAGGAGTGAGGACAGAGGTCGGCTCGTCCAGAATGAGGATGTCGGCCCCTCTGTAGAGGGCCTTCAGGATTTCGACCCTCTGCTGTACGCCAACCGGGAGGGTGTATATCGGCGCCTTCAGGTCTACCTCTAAGTTGTAACGTTCACATGAAGCTTTGACGTCCTTCAGGGTTTTGTCCATGTCAAGTAATACTTTGTCCTTGGTGGGTTCTCTTCCCAAGATCACGTTTTCGGCCACTGTGAGGCTTGGGACGAGCATGAAGTGCTGATGGACCATTCCTATGCCCAGCCCTATCGCCGTGGCAGGACTATCCATCGTCACCTGCTTCTCGTTCACGTAGATCTGACCTTCATCAGGTTGGAAAAGTCCATAGAGTATGCTCATCAGTACCGTTTTTCCTGCGCCGTTTTCGCCCAGTAGGCCGTGGATCTCTCCCTTTTCTACAATGAAGTCTATCTTGTCGTTGGCTAAAACGCCTGGAAAGGTTTTGGTGATGCTTTTCATCTGGATGGCTGGGCTCATGGTTATGGAAAAAAGGGGGAGGGGGAGATGGGATTTAACGTTTCTGGCTAGCTGAAAGCTGAAGGTACCTTGATTTCTCCGCTCATGATCTTCTCTTTGGCCTGAAGGAGTTTGTCGATTGCGGCGGCTGGCAGGGTCGTATGTTTGAACTTGAATGTTTTCTCCCAGAATTCAGCTTGTTCCGGTAGCCTGCAGCATCCGGTCCACCCATCCGCCACGCCTTTGTTGTATACTTCTCCTTTGAACTTGCCAAGAATCGCTTTGAGTATCATCTCGTATATCGCAACGTCCACTCTCTTGGTCATGCTGCCCTTCACTTCGGGATAGAGGTAATCTTGGCATGCATCCACTCCAAAGCCAGAGATCCCCTTTGCGTGCACAGCCTCCAGGGCGCCCAGTCCACTCTTCCCAGCGGCAGCGTATATGCCATCGGCCCCGAGTTCAGCAAGTGAAAGCGCCAGTTCCTTTCCCTTGGTCGGGTCAGCCCAACCGCCGACGAAGACGGGGTCAAGAACCGTGGCGCCCGGGCTCGCCCATAAGACTCCTGCCTTGTAACCCACGAAGAAGTCCCTGATCAGAGGTATGTCCATACCTCCGACGAAGCCCACCTTGCCTGTCTTGGTTGTCATCGCGGCAAGCACTCCGACGAGGAAGGAACCCTCGTTGGCCTTGAAGAGGAGCGAGGCCACGTTCGGTTGAGAAACCGCCATATCAACGATCGCGAAGTTCTGCTTTGGGTATTCGGCGGCTACTTTGTTGAGGGCGTCTGCCTGATCGAAGCCGACGCAGACGATCAGAACGTACTTGTTGGATCTCGCGAAGTCCCTCTGGTAGCCCTCATACTCCGCTATCGCCTTGGGCTCCACATAGTCAAACTCGATCCCCAACTCATCTTTGGCCCTTCCCACTCCAGCGAATGAGATGTCGTTGAAAGACTTGTCACCCAGGCCACCTGTCGCCAGTATGAGGCCGACCCTCTTCGGCTTCTTTAAATTCTCGACCTCAGCTTTCAGCGTGTCGAACTCTTTCTTAGAGACCCAGTCCGGTCCGGGAGTTGTTGGAATCGGTTTCGCAAGCCATCCAATGCCTGCTCCGACTATCAGTCCTATGAGAATACCCACGACAATCTTACTAGATGCTTGAGACATAGCTTCATTCCCCTTAAGCCAGCTGTTATGCATTGGCAGTGCTTAAAAGAGTCACTAAGAGACATCGCAATGCAGCAGGAAAGAGCGGAAATATCGTCGGTGGCCACAAAGCGGCATCTGGTTCCAGCTGTCTCGAGAACGCCAGCTGGATCAGAGAAAACCGCTCACCAACCAAAGCCATTATGTTCAGAATAGAACTCACTCGGAGTCATCCTGGCAAGTATGAAAGCACAAGTTCAAACAATATCGAAGCGATGGGGCCATTCTCATAGCCTAACTGAGGATGACGTCTATTGACAGGGCGAATATTATCCCAAGTAACAAACCAACAGATACGACGTGCTTATGCCCATACTCATGGGCGACTGGGATGAGCTCATCTGCCGTGATGTATGTCATAACTCCAGCCGCGAAGGCGAGTGAGAAGCCTATCACAATCTTGTCCAGCAAGTGGAAAGCGGCAATTCCAGCTAGGGCTGCTACCGGCTCAGCTAGCCCAGAGAGAAACGTGATAGTTGCGATTCTTGATCTTCTCATGCCGGCTGTCATCAATGGAATCGCTGTGGCGATACCCTCAGGTATGTTGTGAAGCATTATGGCAATGGCAATGATCAAGCCCAGTCTGGGTGTGTACATGTAGCCAGTAGTGACAACCAGTCCTTCAGGAAGGTTGTGCAATGTCACACCTATCGCTATGAGCATTCCTGCTCTAAGCATCTTGGGATTGACGCTTTCTTCTCTCCTGGCCGTGGCTTCTATGTGGGGCACTGTCAGGTCCAAGGCGATCATGGCAAAGGCACCAAGAGAGAACATGACAATCAACTCATGGTGTGTGAGCAGTTCGACGGCTTCGAGGAAGAGGTTGTTGAATGAGACGAGAAGCATCACTCCGGATGCTAGGCCCATGGAGAAGCTGACAGCTCGGTCACTGACCTTTCTCCGCGATGCCACAATCATCCCACCAATCCCGGTCGCCATACCGGCCGCGAGGCTGAGAAGAAATGGTTCGAGTGACATGCTCATACCCTGGAGCCGTGAATCTGATCACGTGGTCGGTATCACTTTCCCGTCTGGGCATCTGTCCGGGTACTTCATGATCTTGTGGAGACGGTCCTCTGCTTCATCTGAGAGCGCATGTTCCATCTCGCAGGCCTGTCTATGAGCTCTATCCTTTCGAATGCTGAGAATATCGTGGAGGAAGCATTCGAGAATCCTGTGTTTTCTCGTGACTCTCCTGCCCACTCGACGGCCCTGGTCTGTAAGAACCACGCCTCTGTAAGGTTCGTATCGAATGTAACCCCTGTCGGCAAGGCGCCTCAGCATCTCTGTCACGCTGGGAGGAGAGACCCCGACACGCTTCGCTATCTCCATCGTAGAGGTTGAGATGCGTTCCTCCTCCAAGAAGTAGATTGCTTCTAGATACTCCTCAACGCTGCTAGTGACCATGGCTAAATGAAGTTAGGTATACCTAAATTTAACTCTGCCGCTTCGTGTTCCGAATACACTCGATGACGGACAAATGGTTGACAAAACATTGAAGACAGCTGCTTAGACGAAGTGCTGTTCAAGAAATGCTATGACAATAGGCTTCGTCGGCTCATCGTCCGTGTCTATAGCCTTGGCTTCTTGCAAAGTTGGCGATGATAAAAACCAAGGAAACGATCAGAAGAAGCGCTGCCAACGCCGAGAACGATCCTACGTAGCCTGGTCCTGTCGCGAGTATGAGCCCGGTTATTATCGGTCCCATCGTCTGTCCGACATCCATGACTGTGCCCAAGAATCCCATTCCTGTCCCGACAAATCTTTCCTCTGTAAGTTCGCTGACAAGCGCAGGAGTAGACGATGTCACCATAGAAAAACCGATACCATATAGCACTGAGATTAGCAGGAGCCACATGAATTGAGTGGTGAAAGGGACTGCGGTAAGGGCCAATGCGCTAAGCGCCGAACCCACAACTATTGGGATCTTTCTTCCAACCTGGTCGGAGAACTTGCCCATGAGCGGCTTGAGTAGGGGAATCACCGCGAGCTGAGATCCCAATATCGCCCCATAGGAAAAGGAGTCAAAGCGAGCGATCTCCCTGAGATACCCGACCAAAAAGAATTCCGTGGCGCCGAACGCATAGTATTGCGCTGCCTCAACTAAGCCAACGACCATTATGCTTGGCTTTCCTGCAACAGCGGCCCATCCTTCGAGGAGCCTAGAGCTGCCTCCTCTAGGCGTTTTCCTACTTTCAGGCGTAGCTCTGAGGAGCATAGCTGCAACGACCAGAGCGGCGGAGCCCGCAAGTCCAACTGCGAGATATAATTCATGAAAACCATAGTCTGTGATGAATAGAATGTAGCCTCCAAGAAACGGCGCCAAGGTTCTTCCTACAACGGTCATCGAGGAGAAGAGAGAGGTGCGCTCAGCTCTCTTATACGGATAAAGTTCGACAACGAAGGCGTTTGCAACTGGGACGAATATAGCTGTAGCGAAACCGTGATAGAACCTAACCAAGGCAAGTTGCCACCAGACGCCAACGAGAAGATAGAAGAAGGGAGCTGAAGCAAACACAGCCGTCGACAGAAGTAGGATTCTTCTTCTGCCAAAGATGTCAGACAGCGAGCCCGCAGGAAGGCTCACCAAGATGCCCGGGATGGTCGAAGCCGCAGCCACGAAGCCCATCAAGGAATCTGGTGTACCCAAAGCTCGGGCGAACGGGTTCAACACTGGGTTCTTGGACATCGTTGAGCTAAGGATGGCGAAGAGGCCAACTGCGCAGAGAACCCAAAACAGATATCCGGTCCCGCGCGTATTGGACGTCATAGCAATGTCTCTTTCACTTTATCTCTGAGAAATCCGTGCCTCTGTCTGCGATCCATCTTCTCAAGTTCTGCTGCATATTTCTCCTTCACGAGGCGCAGCTTGCAGTAGGCATAGAGCGCGTCGTAAAGGTAAGCCTGTTTCTCTAGGGCTTCATAATCATTTGCGGCGATCATCATGGAACCTGCCGCCATCGCTTCCAACCCAACACTCTCAGGCGCAAGATTCATCTTGCCTGTATCCGCAGCCCTCACGATCTTCGCCAACTCAAGAAGGGCCCGGTCCCGAAGCCCATACTTCTCAACTATCGCATCGAAGCTGCATCTGTCTCCTCTGTGACCCAGTTCAACGCCCTCAGCGTCGAAAGGAATGGCCTTCTCCTTGGCTGCTATCTCCTGCACCTTCTCAGCTGGAACAAACAGAAACTCCGCCTCCCGATCAACAAATCTCCTAATCAACCACGGACAAGCAACCCTGTCAACGTGAACGTTCTCACGAGTCACCCATTTCACGCAGCATCACCCCAACAGCCGATCGATCTGCTGGATTCGGACTTTAGCTTTTTCCAAGAGAAGCATCTCGTGGCTCATTACTGAGAGCATAGCATTACTTGCCGGTACTCAGGCACCAGCCTGTCAGAATGCGTAAACTGCGTCACCTCTCTCGGGTGCGTCGCAGCACTGCTCTCGTTTCTTCAACTTACTGTCTGTCGATCGCGAATAGTTCCTGCTCAGCTGTCGCGGCCACTTTCTGCGCAAGTCTCTCAACCCCGTGCGTGGGTAGATTTCCTGATAGCTCTCGCATCAGAGCATCAACGACCTTTGGAAGAATTGAAATCGTGACCTTTCCATTCTCTGAGTCCTCCAGAGAGATCTTAAAGTCTGAAGAATCTTCAAATCTCAGTCGCCTGTTTCCGATGGTGCACCCAGTTGCGAATTGAATTCCGTCTAGGATGCAGGAGTAGGGAATCGACAGGATCAGCCATGCTGCTGCCTGTAGATTGTGATTCTTGTTGTCTGTTCGGAGTTCTCTCAGGGCTATCAT
>Ga0209314_10000436_pt1 | contig 18588 bp, 13 predicted proteins | sample I19B2metaG_FD_184146 | JGI IMG/M metagenome (GOLD analysis project Ga0209314, IMG submission 184146) | Lake sediment bacterial and archeal communities from Gulf of Boni, Indonesia to study Microbial Dark Matter (Phase II) - ​I19B2 metaG... | ecosystem: Environmental > Aquatic > Freshwater >... | reverse complement strand
GCATTATATCCGCCAAAACAAGCCTTTCAACGGCGCCAATTTTCGCCGCTCTCTCAACTTCGTCGACTCCGTAGGCAACGGTTCCTTCACCTTTGCCAAGTCGTCGCATAATTTCCTCTAAGGTTTCTGTCTCTTCAGCAATGCGCAATCGTCGGGTGGCTTTAATCAAGATGCCTGAACGTAGAGCCTCGTATATTCCAGCAACCCCACTATTGTTAACGCTCTTGACGTCAACAACAGACTTTGAAACATCAGCAGCCTCATTCTCCAAGAATCTTACAAAATAGTTCTTCACAAAGCCCACTCCAACGATGACCACAGGCAACTGGGCGGTCGTCCAAAATTGACGGAGACAATTAAGCGCCCTTTTAAAATACTCTTTAATTGCTGCATCCCTCTTCTCAGCTTCAAGTTTCCCTGGAAGCCTCACGCCCTCCTCAACTCTTATCTCGACACCATATTGCGCAGTTGTGGCTATTACGTAGCCTTCATCGTCTATGGCGACTATCAGCAAAGGCTTCTCTGACATTCTGCATGCTCTTTCCAACCGCTCAATGTTATGCTTGGTCCACTCTTCTTTCACAATAGTCACGGGTGTATTCAAGGCAATATTAAGTGTATGATGTGCACTGGTCGGAATAATTTCCGGTGCCTCGCATATGGTTCCGTGAACTCGAAGCTTCCCCAAAAGCTTATCCCATGCAACAGTCTCAACCTTGATCCCTAGAAAGACCGAAACCCTTTCGCCCCGTTTTGGTCTGGAGTATTGCTCATCAGGCTTTATTTCTCGTGACGTGTAAGCGTAAACCTCATCACCCTTGTAAATTACATTGTATAAGTGCCACAGATCATCGAGAGATTCAGGCACAACCTTCACAAAGTTCTTCTTCAAGTTCTTTTCAAGAATCTTCAACGCCTTTCTGCCTCTTGATTAAACTCGTCACTGTCAATAATTTAACTTCCACTTATAAACACGGAGCCCAACTTGTTCTAGTACCTCTGAAGTTGACTTCAAGATCTTATGATTAAACCTTTACGTCTCACCGAAAGCCATATGTCTATGTCCTTCAATAGCTTGCTTCCAAAAGATTTGTAAAGGTGAAAAATTTGGCATTAGCCGAATTGAAGTATGAACCGACAAAAGTTGAAAAGGGTTACAACAACAGGACCTTATACGTCAATGTTTCAACCTTGAAAATCAGCAGCAAACCAGTTTCACAGACTATGAAAGACAAATTCACAGGCGGCCGCGGTTTCAACTTGTGGCTCCTCTGGGGCTCTTTGCCAAAAAACAGAATTATAAAATGGAATGACCCGGAAAACGAAGTTTGCATAGCTTGCGGTCCCTTAGGCGGCACTCCAGTTTATCCTGGCAACGGAAAAAGCATTGCTGTATCAATATCACCCTTAACTGGAACAGTTATTGACTCTAACGTCGGCGGATACTTTGGTCCCTATTTACAATTTGCAGGATGGGATGCTCTTGAAATTCAGGGAAAAGGCCAGTCTGAAGTAGTCATAGTCATCGATGGCGACAAATGTGAAGTCCAAATTGAAGACGCTTCTCAACTGCCATCCGAAACCCATTTCATCGTCGAAACATTGGCCAAGAAATATGGAGGAGATAATCCACAGAGCATATCCATCGTATCTTCAGGCCCAGGAGCAGAGCATACACGTATTGGTTGTCTCAACTTCTCCTGGTACGATGCTGGTCGGAAGATTCACAGATACAAACAAGCGGGAAGAGGTGGAATAGGCACCGTTCTTCGCAGCAAAAAAATAAAAGCTATTGTTGTCAAGTATTCAGGGAAAATAACTGTTGAGAGCAACGGTCCAGCCTACCCAGAGTTAGTGAAGGAAGTTGGAAAAGCCTACAATCAAGAAATCAGGGCTCTAGATCCTAAACAGAACGAGATGTCAGTGGTTGGAACAACTCACCTTGTAACAATAATGAACGAGTTCGATCTTCTTCCAGTAACCAACTTTAGGTACGGCAGTCATCCTGAAGCAGAGAAGTTAGGCAAAGAAGTGTACCGGAAGAAGTTTCACAAAGGCTTTGATGGCTGCTGGCTCGGATGCTCACTCGCTTGTGCTCATTGTGTCAAGGATTTTGAGCTAAAAACTGGCCCGTACAAGGGGCAGAAAGTCTTCGTAAACGGGCCCGAATACGAAACCATAGCTGGAGTCGGCAGCAACTGTGGCATTTTTGACGCGGACTCTGTTATTGAAATTAACTATTACTGTGACATTTACGGTTTAGATACAATTTCCGTGGGCACCGCTACAGCCTTCGCCATGGAATGCTACGAGATGGGGTTAATTGACAGGAACGTTACTGGCGGTTTAGAACTGAAGTTTGGCAACAAAGAAGCTGCCCTAGAACTTGTTCATCAAATGGGCAGAGGCGAAGGCTTCGGCATTGTGGTTGGCCAAGGCGTGAGAAGAATGAAGAGGCTATTTGCAGAAAAGTATGGCGCTGACCCCGGGATTTTGCAGGACATTGGAATGGAATCTAAGGGTCTAGAATTTTCAGAATATGTTACCAAGGAGTCATTAGCGCAACAAGGTGGTTACGGACTTACTTTGAAAGGCCCCCAACATGACGAAGCATGGCTTATATTTTTGGATATGGTTCACAATTACATGCCAACTTTTGAGCAGAAAGCAGAAAACCTCCATTGGTTCCCCATGTTCCGCACGTGGTTCGGCCTAAATGGCTTGTGCAAACTCCCCTGGAACGACGTAGTCCCTGAGGACAACGAAAAATCGAAGGAGCCCGCCAAGATTTTAGGCCACATTGAAAATTACGCAAAATTCTTCCATGCGGCTACGGGCAAGAAAGTCACGGTTGACGACATCATATTAATGAGCGAAAAAGTCTACAACTTCCAAAGGATCTTCAACTTGCGAATGGGATTCGGCACTCGGGAGCACGATGAAGTACCATATCGCGCTGTTGGACCAGTCACAAAGGAAGAGTATGAGAGCCGAGCGGACCGATATGACAAACAGCTTAAGGAGAAGATAGGGTTTGATCCCACGGGCAAGCCAACGGAAGAAAAAATGGCCGCACTGAGGAAATACCGTGAGGCAGAATACGAGAAGTTGAAAGACGCTGTCTACAAAAGACGGGGATGGAACAAAAACGGCGTGCCAACGCTGGAAAAAGTGAAAGCTTTGGGAATAGACTTCCCAGATGTCGTAGAGCTTCTTGAGAAATATGCTTAAAGGATTGTCTTTTCAGGCTAGCCCACATTTTTTTCTTTTGACCTAATACCTCTGTGCCTTTACTGAAATGTATGTTGAGAATTTCTAAATCTTTAAAGCACTTTTCAACTCTATCTTATTGTTTGAGGCGGTGAATAATGCGGATTACGTTTTGGCTTTTAGATGTCAATTATGAGATTAAGAATGAGGTGCCTGAGCTTTGGCTCTGGGGCATTGAAGATTCTGGAAAGAGAGTGCTGATTGCTGACAGAAATTTTCTTGCTTATTTTTACGCTGTTGTTGAAGAAGGTTTTGTCCCGGCGAAAGTCGCTGAAGAAATCAAAAAGGCGCAGCCATCAATTGTGAAGCTTGATATTGTTGACCGAAAATTCTTTGGGAAAGCCGTGAAGGTTTTGAAAGTCTACTGTAGAAATCCAGATGAGGTTGCAAAGTGTGCCAGAGGACTTCGAAAGCTCGAAGGAGTGAAAGACTGCCTCGAAGATGACATTCGCTATTCCATGCGATATTTAGTTGATAACAATGTTGTTCCTTGTGCATGGCATGAGATAGAAGTCGTTGAAGAAGAAAATCCGTTAGGCGTCCATGTTGACCATGTTTATTTGGCCAAATCCTTTCCAAAATTTCTTGAAAGGACTGAAGTCCCGCAGCTGAGAATTTTGGGCTTTTCAACAATCTGCTACAGCAAGGAAGGGGCACCGAAGCCTGACAGGAATCCTGTGATAATAATTTCGGTAGCAACGAGCAACGGTGAACAGAAGCAACTTCTTGCAAGTGAAGGCAAAAATGATGCGCCCCTACTGGAGAACTTCATGGAGTATGTGCAAAGTTTTGACCCGGATATAATTGTGGGTTATGGCGTGAACGCGCAGGATTGGCCTTATTTGAAGGAGAGATGCAGAAATCTCAGGTTAACTTTAAACGTGGATAGAGCGAAGACTGCACCTCACACGAGTGTTTATGGCCATGTTTCATTGACTGGGGTAGCCAACATCGATCTGGCTGATTTTGCAGATGAATTTCCTGACGTCAAAGTCAAAACTTTGGAGAACCTAGCGGACTATTTGGGGATAATGAAAATTGAAGATCGCACCATAGTGGAGGATGTGGAATTCGCGGATTACTGGGATGACAAGGACAGACAGGAAATTTTGAAGCGTTTTTCTATGGATAAAACGCGTTGTGTCATGGGAATTTCCAGCGCCATTTTGGATTTTGCCATGCAACTTTCTAATCTTGTGGGTTTACCTTTGGATCATGTGATGACTGCCGCTGTTGGCTTCAGAGTTGAATGGTTCTTAATAAAGCATGCACAAAAAATCGGTGAAATTGTTCCGCGAAGAATTGAGCAGCCTTACAGGCCCTATGCTGGAGCAATAGTGCTGAAGCCAGAGCCAGGTTTACATCAAAACATTGCGGTTTTAGACTTTAAGTCTATGTACCCAAACATAATGATAGCGTATAATCTTTCTCCCGATTCTTACGTGTCTCCTAAGGAGGCTACCCCAGTGAGCGGGGTGTTTGAGGCCCCGGAAGTGAAACATAGATTTCGAAAAGAGCCAGCAGGATTCTACAAAGAAGTTTTGCTATATCTCATTAGTGTTAGGAGTGAAATTCGCTCAAAAATGAAAGCACTTGACTCCAAAAGCGTTGAATACCGTGTCTTAGACGCCCGTCAAAAAGCAGTGAAGGTGATAACAAATGCATCTTATGGCTACGCTGGTTGGATAGGTGCAAGATGGTACATAAAGCCTGTGGCTGAAGCAGCTACAGCTTGGGGTAGATACACAATACTCAATGCGGTCAAGATGGCTGAAAAAACTGGGCTGAGTATTGTCTATGGAGACACTGACAGCTTATTCATAAGATACGAAAAAGACAAAATTGAAAGGCTGGAAAGGGAAATTGAAAGGGAACTGGGCTTAGAGGTTGAGCTTGGCAAGGTTTACGTGCGGGTTTTCTTTACAGAGGCTAAAAAGCGCTATGCTGGGCTTTTGCCTGAGGGGAGCCTTGATATTGTTGGTTTAGAGGTTATAAGGGGTGATTGGGCAACCGTAGCGAAGAAGGTGCAGGAGAAAGTTTTAGAGATCATTTTAAAGGAACAATCTCCAAAGAAAGCCACGAGCTTCGTACAAGAGTTCATTCGTCAACTTCGCCAGAAGCAAGTTCCCTACCGTGATTTAATCATTTGGAAGACGCTGACGAAGCCCGCTGAGGAGTATGAAATCAAGGCATCGCACGTTGAGGCTGCAAAAATGTTGCGGGAGAAAGGCTGGGAACTCACCGTGGGCGATAAGGTAGGTTACGTAATCGTGGTTGGCACTGGGCGCCTGTATGAAAGGGTTAAACCCTACTCGTTTGCTTCGTATGATGAGGTGGACTTGGAATACTACGTGACTAAGCAGGTTATACCAGCTGCTGCTAGAGTTTTGGAGTTTTTTGAGGTGACTGAAGAGCAACTGTTGAAATTTAAGGGTGAAGAAAAGGCGACTAGGACCCTTACGGAATTCTTCGGCAGCTAACCTTAAGTAATGTCCGAGAATGTCATTAGATCAACGTTTAATGCTGGTTTGACGGCCTCTGATATGCGGGAAGCAATAATTCTCTTTATCCCCTTTTCACTTGCAATGTCAACGATTCTTTGAGTTATTATGCCGTCGAAGATGACTGTGTCAACGCCGTTTACTTCTTGGAGTTTGTCAGCCAGCTGGCTTACTGGTAACCGTTCTATCTGCTCTAGTTTTTCGTTGAGTAAAACAGCTTCTAATGTGCCTCCTAAAGCCTTTATTGTTTGAAGCATTGTCTCTGGAATTTCAAATTTCGGCTTTTCTTTTTTCGGCTTGAAGAGTTCGCCCAGTGGAGTTTTCGCTTCTAAAGCGACAAATATTTCCTTGCAGTTTAGCTCTTCAACTTCTTTTCCGCGGGGGGCTCTGCAGACATATTTTATGTTTGTTACTTGCAATAGTTCTTTTACGATTAGATCGCCGCCTCTGTCACCGTCGAGAAGAGCCGTGGCTTCTTTGTCTTTGCAGAGTCGTTTTATTGTTTCTGGAACCTTTGCGCCCTCGAGGGCTATTGCGTTGAGGATTCCGCAACGCATCAGGTTTATTATGTCTGCTCTTCCTTCCACGACAATTATTTCTTTAGAGTTTTCGATGTTCGGTCCAGCAGGCAGTTCTTCTGGGCCGTACTTTTCAACTTTGGCAATTTTCAATGTTTCGGAGATTTCTTTGAAGACCTCATCTACCGTTGGCATGGACTCAATTGTCCATTTGTGAAGAATGTCTTTTGCCCTGTCGATTATTATTTTTCTCCGAGCTTCCCTGACGTCATTGATCTTCTCAAGAGTCAGCTTTGCGGAGCACGGGCCAACCCTGTTTATGCTTTCTATGCTTGCAGCAATTAAGGCTGTGGAGACTCTGTCCAGACTTGTTGGAATTGTTATTTCGCCGTTTGTTCTGTCGTTCTTAGAATGCAACTCTATTTCTATTCTTCCGATTCTTCCAGTTTTCTGTAGTTCCCTTAGGTCGAGCTCTGGCCCGAAGAGGCCTTCTGTTTGACCAAAAACTGCTCCTATAACGTCTGGTTTTTCTACTACTCCTTCTATTTCAAATTTCGCTTGAATAACATACTTTATGGTAAACGTTTGTGATGAACCCGTAAACGTGCACCTCCAATTAGTTATTTTGTTCGGGTTTAGTTTAATCACGTGATGAGGAACTATTTCACTCGAGACACGAGATTATTATCCTTAACTATCTATTACTTTTATGAATTGTAAATCTAACTCTTTAATGTTTCTAAAGGTAGAGACATCTGCCGCACGATCTTTCATGAAAAACTTCTGCGCTAGCTTTCTAAGATGTTTCTAGCTATCTGAAAGTCTTCTTCTGCTTCCTGTACTGAGCTGACGCCTATCATGCATGAATTCGCTTTCATTTTTTTGTACACGTAGCTTAATGCTTCCTTTGGTTCTATTCCACCGCCAGCAAATGGTTTAATGCCAATTATCAGCTTTCCCGTTTCCCTTGTTTTTTCAATTATTATTTCAGCATCTTGTTGAGTTGGAAACATCATGACTCCTAGTTTGTTGGTAGGAGTGACATAACCGTCAATCTTGGCTTTTTCTTTCTCGATTAGGGGAATCGAGGTTCCTGCATGATGTATGCCCAGTAAAACTTTATGCTCGAGTTCACGGGTTCTGTCTACTAGTTCTTGCAACAGATCCATTCGAGATATTGCCAGAAAATCTGATTCTGAGCCAGGTTCCACCCATGCTGAATCGTAGTCAGAGAATTTGAAAACAATATCCTCCCATTTTTTCCAGTTTACTCTCAGTTCTCTTTCAAGCTCCTTAAGCTTGTAGGGTTTGGCTCTTATTAGGCTCTCTTTCCATGCATAACGGCAGTTTAGAATTGGATCGTTTAGATATCTTTCTTTAACGTCTCCAAAACTTTTGGTTTCATAGTCTAAATAGGTGGCCCATCTCCTGTAGTCGTCGATTTTTTTTCCTTTGAATTCCAAAGGAATGCCTAAGCAAGGAATCATTTGAACTTCTGTTGCTTTTTCTTCTGCAATTTCGTTTATCGCTTCTAGGTAGGTTGGGACGAGTTCGTTGAAGTCATGGGATGAAGAAGCAAAGCAGCTTATCCCGTGTCTAATTGCAACTTCTATGACTTTTTTCATTTCATCTTTATTTGAAAATCTTGTTCTGCACTCTTCATCTTTTTCGATGCCTTGATAAGTTATTCCGAGCAAAGGAAGATTGCCGAAGATGATTCTCGCAACCAATTCATGCACATTATCATTCTTGAATTGTTGAATTTAAAAAGGTTAGCGCGCACAAAACATAGATAATTTCATATGAGGAAACATATCTTAAGATGTTTTAGCGGCACGCTTAGGACTTTCGATACCAGCGTTCAGGATTTTAGCTGGCTCCTCCACGACGATTTCAACCTCTTGCCCGGTTTGACGACGTTTCTTCTCCTCTGCAGCTCTCTCAAATCGCCTCATTTTATAACACATTGCTGTATCTCCTCTTCGCCATCTGCGAAATTATATGTGGATTTTCAATGTTGGAATTTATATCATTTATGAATTAACAGTAAACCTTACTGCGTAAAAGAACTAACGCGCGTGCATGTGTCTTCAATAAGCCTAGCGCACATCTTGTTAGCGCGCGCGCTAGTTATCACAAGTCAGGCTCAATCGTTATTTCTTTCAGTTTTCCTTTTCCCTCTAATTGCCAATCCTAAGCCAAGTCCTATAAAGAAAATCACGATCAATATGATGAGAATTTCCGAGCCACTGAGAAGCATCGATTCGCCCCTCTTTTCTAGTTATCCTATACCATATTCATAACATAAATGTTTTTGTCATCACTCTGCAATTCGTACTCTGGTTAAGCGCGCGCTAAGATTTTACTGCAAGAAAACGAAGTAACTTTTACACTGGGTTGCCAGTCTTCCTTTTCAAGGTTTCCATGTAAGTCGTTAGGCTTTCAATATCTTTAACCTCTTTTCCCAAGATGCTTAATAGTTCGCGCCAAAATTTCGTGTTCGGATTTATTTTTGCCCTCTCCAAGTCTCGTTTAACCCTTTTTGTTCCTTCTTTTCCTCGCCTATCAAAGTCCAAAAGAAGAATGGCTTCTCGAGCACCAGTCTGTTCCACTTCAGAAATCACGTCAAGGAATGATTTTCCACCAGTCTTTGCGCATATTATTTTTCCTTCAACGCCCATAGCTCGTAGAGTTTCAATATCTTTTTTTCCTTCAACGATCATGATTGTGCCTTTTGCAGATTCCTGCGCTAAACTTTCTAAGATTCGCAGAATTTTCTCTTCTTTCTCTTTGAGACGCGTTGACAAGGGAATTTACCTTGTTACTTGGGCTTTCTTCAAGGTTTCAAGGTGTTCTTTTGCTTCTTTGTTTGTCTCAAAATATTTCCGGAGAGGTTCAAGGATTTTTGTCAATTCTTCTGCCACGGCGTTTTTGAGGTCTTGCGGATGCAAGGCACCGCCTGCATAAGCTTTTTCCAGTGCTTGGTAGCTTTGAAATTCGATTGGCCCGCCGAATTTTGCTGGACGGTCTATCTTAAACGTTTCATTTTCATGAAAGATTACATGCTTAACTATTTCTAACACTGGGTTCATTTCTACTAGTTTTTCTGGGCACCACGCTTTCTTTAGTTTTCCTTTTATTTCCTTCCCTGTGTCGTGGATGAATATTGCAGTCCATGGCTTTGATTTACTCATTTTGCTTGCAACAACCTGGTCTAATTTGTCTTTTGTTTCCAGCTTGACTGGCTCCGCTATGCCCATTAGAACGTGGTGATGAATTGCAACGGGCTTTTCCCAACCCATTTTTGGAAAAATTTCCCTCGCCAGAACATGAGCCTTCCTCTGATCCATACCGCCATGTGGTATATCTGCGCCTATCGCTTTGACGTCAACCGCCTGCAAAAGAGGATAGAAATATTGTGACAAGTCCAGCTTCTCCTTTTCACTTCTACCCATTATCGTCAAACATCTCAAAGTTCTATCCAGAGTCATGTGTTTGGCAAATTTTATCAAGCTTCTCCAGTATTCGTCATTATTATGGTATAACTGAGAGCCTAAGACAATATTCACTCCCGGGCAGAAGAACTTAAACGCATCCTCGTAGTATTTCGCCGCTGATAGGATTTTATCCCAATTTCCGCCAAACTTGTTGTTGATGAAGCTGTGCCAATCTGCAAGGTAAGCTTGACATTTTATCCCAGCTTTTATGAAATCGTTCATTTTGAAGCCAGAAACAATTAGGTTTCCTAAATGTAATAGACCGGAGATTTCGAAGCCTTGATAGTGCTGGGGGTGCTCGTTTGTTTCCAAGAGCTGCCTTAATTCTTCTTCTACCAAAATCTCTTCTGTTGGAGGCTTTTTCATCAGGTCAATTCTCGTTTCAATGTCCAATGGTTACCCTGCCATTTTCGGAGCTTAACCTTTAACGTTTATGCAGAAGTAAAACTTAAAAGTTGTTTTTGCATGACGCCTATTGGTTTTGGCGGCTCCCCAATCACCAAGGCTTATCATGGAAATTGCACCATTGGGATTTACTGCTTTATCGCGGGCGGTTGTTTCCCACGTAACTTAACACTTAACTTCACTGTGGAGCGTTGCGCTCCTCTAAGTCAAGCTCTCTCCAGCGTGGGATTTTGACGCCCGCGCCTACCGTGTCCCATGTTTGGGTAAACCCGCCATCACGAGCAAGGCAAGCTTATGAGCCTGCGGTCTTCCGTTGGGTCCGTCAACATGGTGTTGTCGGCAGGATTAGAAGCTCGTTTGGTCATCGCCAACTCATAATGTAGCTCTACCAAAAAATTAAATGTTGCTCTCTTACGCTTCAGATATTTTGCACTTCGGAACCACAATTCCAAGTTCGACATCAAAGCATAATCATTTTTCACAAACAACAAGCCAAAGCTTATATTTTTAAAATACCCGTCGGCAGAGTGGAACAACTCTCTTCAAATGAAGGAGAGCGGCAGTATGATTAAAGATTTAACTGCTTTCTACTCCAAGAATGCGGCGATAATGAAACGTTCTGAAATTAGGGAACTTCTGAAGGTTACTAGGCAACCAGACGTAATTTCCTTTGGAGGTGGACTTCCAGCCCCAGAGACTTTTCCAGTCAAGGAGCTTAAAGATATTTCTTGCAAGGTGTTAGAAGAGAAAGGTGCAACGGCCCTGCAATATGGACCGACTGAAGGCGAGAAACCATTTCGGGAGGAAATTGCAAAATGGCTTAGACGAGAAAAGAGCACAATTGAACCAGAAAACATATTGGTCACCGCTGGGTCCCAGCAAGGCCTAGACATTATTTCCAGAATATTCCTGGATCCCAAAGACACCGTAATAGTCGAGTTGCCATCATTCATTGGCGGCCTACAAGCCTTCTGGGCATATAGAGCCAACATGATCGGTCTATCCCAAGATAATGAAGGAATGCGAGTGGACCTCCTAGATACCGTGCTAGGCAAATTGGCTAAGAGGCGAAAGAAGCCAAAATTCATTTATGTTGTCCCTGATTTCCAAAACCCATCGGGAGTAACTATGTCCCTTGAGAGACGCAGGAAGCTTTTGGAGCTGGCCTACCAATATGAAGTCCCCATAGTGGAAGACAGCCCATACAGAGATCTACGCTACAAAGGACAAAGCGTTCCCGCCATTTACAGTTTAGACAGAGAAAACCAAGTACTAGCATTGGGAACTATTTCCAAGCTGCTCTGTCCCGGCCTAAGACTTGGCTGGATAACGGCTTCGACTGAATGGCTGGACCGGATGATCGCGGCCAAACAGAGTATGGATACATGCTCCCCCGCCTTCACGCAGCTAATAGTTGCTGAATACTTGAGTCGTGGCCTATTGCCAAAACAGATCGAGAGAATTCGCAGCATATATGGCAAAAAGCTTGAAGCAATGCTGGAAGCACTGAACAAGTATATGCCTAAAGGTGTAGAATGGTCTAAGCCCGAAGGCGGCTTATTTCTTTGGGTTAAATTGCCTAAGAGAATGAGCGCTAATGATCTCTTTCCAAAGGCCGTCGAAAATAAAGTAGCCTACGTAGTAGGTTCAGCTTTTCACTGCAATGGCAAGGGACAGAACACGATGAGGCTCAATTTCTCATACCCTTCGGAAGAACAGATAGATGAAGGAATCAAGCGCTTAGCCAAAATAATCGGAGACAATATGTAAGCACGCGCTAGAAGAGACTCTCACCTTTGGCCTTGCTATTACTGACTGGTATAGAAGTGAAAATTTAGATAGTGCCTAAAAAATCAACTTTTGAATTCCTGTTTGGTTTCGATTATTTTTTCCATGCTTATTTGGAAAGCTGCCACAGGGTTTTCGATTTTCCATGCATTTAGAACTTTTGGGTGAATTTCGCCTAGGAATCCAACGCCCGTTCCCTTAATAATGGCCGTGCCGACTCGTCCTTCTATAAAACTTGGATGTTTCGTTTCTTTTATCTGCCATTCTAAGCCGAGGCTCATGAAAAAGGCGGCCAATGCTGACTTAATTTCGGTGAAACTAGCATTAGCATGGGAAATGGCTGCTGCGAGCCATTCTTCATCCCGCGTTTTTGTTTCCCTTTCTGCGTCTAGAAGTGTGACTTTGCCTAGTTCGAAGATTCTCTGTGGATATTCCACAGATTGATTGTTGCTCAAGAATTCCATAAGGCTTGGCAGGAGCCAGTTTCTTATGCATGTCAAAGTTTGTACCTTCGGGTTGACAATTTCAATTAGCCGCTCCTTTTTCAGTTTCATTCGTGCAAAGAGGTTTTCTGGATTCGTCATCGTATACGTCAAAATTTCTTGAAAGCCCAATCCGATCATCAACTCTCTTGCAATGTCCAGCAGATGCTGCTCTAGCCTCACGCCGCCGGTGGTTGGGAGTTCCCGCCAAAGCGGCTCAATATTATTGTACCCATACGCTATCGCCACGTCTTCTATTAGATCCACAGCATGCATCACGTCAATCCTGTAGCACGGAACCTGCACCGCCAACACGTCGCCATCAGCCTCTTCAACATTAAAACCCGCCTCAACAAGCAGTTCCGAAATTTGCTTAGCCGTTAAATGTAGACCCAAAATCTTGTTCGTATACTCAACGCTCAAGTCCATTCGTCTTGTTCCAAAGTCAGGCGTTACCACCTCTAAATTCTCATGTGGATAATGAACCGTAGCCGAGTAAGCCTTGCCACCGCGATCAATCAACGACAAAGTAACGAATTTCAAAGTGTTAAGCACTGTTTCGTGCATGGTGCCCGTGACTTCTACAAGCACGTGCCGCGTTTTCTCCGTCACCCTTCCTAAATCGTTCGAATTTATTATAGGCGGGAAAGAAAGCACCTTCTTCTCTGAATCAAACAGTATGGGGTAAACAGGATACTTCTTCACAATGTAGCCGTAGTCTATACCCTTCGGATGCCTCTCCAAAATCTCAGACAAATTCATCCTTTCTTCAAAACCCAAGGGAACAAAACTGATTTCATTTGGCTTCACAACTGTGTAGTTGAGGGGTGAGGCTATTAGACTGTAATCGTAAATGCCAATGGACGTTTTCTGCCTATTCCGCCCATAGGTCTGGTCAAGTTTATCCTGCAAATGCATAAGCCCACGGATAATCGTATCCGTCAATGTGACACCTTTAACTACGGAGCAGCCGATGAAGGGTCTGATAGTCTTAAGCCCCGGGTCTACGTGAACATCCACTATTGGTTTGCCAACAGCGTAATGCCTTGCTCCTTTTTCGACGCCTAGAAAGCTGCGTAAGGCTCTGGTCAAGCCTTCGATGTTCCACAAATCGGGACGATTTGCATCCTTAATCTCAATGCTCAACATTCCTTCCTTCTCGTCGTACAGCTTCACCTCGCCTTTCACAAACGCGAGAAGCTCATCAAGCTTTCCCATGTCTCTACGCAGCTCCACTCCGAGCATTTTCTCGAATTCACCATAATCTAGATCTATCGTCGGCATGTCTAAACCACCTGCCTCCGCCTAATCCAGTCTAGATCCTGCGTGAAAATGTAGCGAATATCGTCAACACCAGCTTTCATCATAAACAAACGGTCTACGCCTAAACCCCAGGCAATAACAGGCACTTTAACGCCTAAGGGCAATGTCACTTCTGGTCTGAAGATTCCGGAGCCGCCGAATTCAATCCATCCGTAGCCCTTCTTGTAGGCACTTAGCTCAACGCTGGGCTCCGTGAACGGAAAATAGTCAGGCTTGAACAGGACTTTGTCAGCACCGGCGATTTCAACGGCAAACTTCTCCAGTACGCCGAGCAAATCCCGAAGCGTCAATTTCTCGTCAACAACAATGCCCTCAACTTGGTTAAACTCTGGAAGATGCATTTTGTCTACCACTTCCGGCCGGTAACACCGCGCAATGGAGAAATATCTGCCTGGAATCGCTAAATCCTTGCTTAGCAGCGTTCTGACGCTGAGGCATGTACCGTGGCCACGAAGAATCAAACGCCGAGCCGCTTCGACAGAATACTTGTATCGCCACCCAGTAGAACCGGTTTTCCAACCATCTTCATGAGCTCTTTTCACATTGTTCAAGACGGTTTTATAAGCGTTCAAATCACCATAAACTGGAGCCTTAACCAAGTATATGCCGGAAATCTCCCGGGCGGGATGATCCTGTGGCGTGTAAAGCGCGTCAAAGTTGAAGAAGGACGTTTCAACGTTAGTTCCCGTCATCTCCCTAAAACCCAAAGTGACGAGCTTTTCTTTCACTTCCTCGAGAAACTGCAGGTAAGGATGCTTTTTACCTGGCCAAGTTTTGGCTACGGGCGCTTCAATGTTGTATTTTTGAAGTTTCACTTTTTGCCATTTACCCGTTATAATAAGCTCAGGAGTAAGCTGCGTAACCTCCTCAACAGCTTCCGCACCCTTCTTTATCACCGTTCTTCCTGCATCCGTCATCTTAAAAATCCGCTTCGTTTTCTGCTCAACGTTCAAGAGCTTCCGCCGCTTCAAAACTTGAAGAGCCGCCTGAAATTCTCCGTCTAAATCGCTAACAACAGCTTGTCCTCGTTCATCGAGAATTCTAAGCAGTTTCTCGTCGCTCCCCTCATCCTGCGTTTTAAGCATTTGCAGAGTATTCGTTTTTGAATCAAAGGTTACCCACTTCTTCCTTTGAGCCCAACCTAAAGCGATTTGCACAAACTGCTTCTCCAAATCCGCTCTTTCAACCGTCTTTTCGAGGGCAGCTTTTCCACCAAGATCTTTCAAACTGTTTAGTAAACGTCTTTCTGGCAAACCCTTTTTTGCGTGGATTTTCCCCTCCTCATTCAGCCTCGCCATCGCCTGCTTTTCTTCATGCGCCTTCAAAAACTTCTTATCTTGCAGTGCCAAGGCTGCACGCATAACAGCAGCGTTGGGCAATCCACTTTCGCCGATCAGCTGTTCTAACTGGGCTTTTCCACCGAGCTTGCCCAACGTTGAAAGAATTTTGCGTTCGTGCCCTCTAAGGTCTACCATGACGCCTCCCCTTCGTGAACGTGACAAACCAATTTCGTTAATCTAGTTCTTATATTTTTAATAAAAGCATGTTGATGCTCCGCTGCTTTTTGCGCAAAAGAAACATGGCCTTTCAACGAAATTGGCGGGGCATCCCTTCACCGTTAGCAATGAGAAATGCGGAAAATACTTATAAACTATTCTGATATTGCACTATGAATATCCCTTAAACCTTACACAAAAATTTAATATGGTTTCAGTGGATTCTATAACGAACTAACATGCGTAGGCGGCATTCCATTTGGATAGCGAAGAAAAAAACGAAATGATCGTTACACCTTGGGAGGTAAGGGGCAAAGTCGATTATGAACGCCTAATACAAGAGTTCGGCACTCAACCCTTAACCGAAGAATTGATTGAAAGAATTGCGAAATACACGGGCAAGCTTCACCTTCAACTGCAAAGAAGACTCTTCTTCTCCCACCGCGACCTTGACGCTGTCCTAGACCTTTACGACAAGAAAGTTAAATTCGTTTTATACACGGGCAGAGGACCCTCAGGCCCAGTTCACATAGGACACCTTGTCCCATGGATTTTCACCAAGCACTTACAAGAAAAATTTGACACCAGACTTTATTTTCAAATGACGGATGATGAAAAATTTCTAGTAGAAGACCAGAACAAGCTTTCAGAGATGACAAAATTCGCCTACGAGAACTCTCTAGATCTAGTAGCCTTGGGCTTCGAACCTGAAAACACCTTCATAATCTATGACGTGCAAGACATAGACTTGCTCTACGATGTTGCCCTAGAAGTTGCAAAACGCATAACCTATTCAACAGCAAAAGCGACGTTCGGGTTCCAAGACAGCACAAACATCGGTTGGGTATTCTGGCCAGCCATCCAAGCCGCACCGTGTTTTATCCACACAAAACTGACCGGTGAAAACGTTCCTGCACTCATACCAGCAGCGATAGACCAAGATCCATATTGGCGAGTTACCCGCGACATAGCCCAAAAATTAGGCTACTACAAACCAGCCCAAATCCACTGCCGCTTTCTGCCAGGCCTAGGCGTGGGCGGAAAAATGAGCGCCTCAGAACCCGAGACATCCATATTTACAATGGACTCACCGGAGGTAGTTAAACGCAAGATTTGGAATGCCTTCACGGGCGGCAAAGGAACCGCAACAGAGCAGAGAAAACTAGGCGCTGACCCAGGCATCTGCACGATTTTCCAGTATTTCCTCTACTTGTTTGAGGATGATGACAAAAAAGTCGCCGAAAGAGAACGAAAATGCAAAGCTGGTGAAACACTATGTGGCGAATGCAAAACAGACCTGACAAAAAGAATCAACAAGTTCCTTGCTGAACACCAGAAAAAAAGAGAAAAAGCAAAAAACGTACTAGAAAAATACCACATCAAACGTTAAGATGCAAAGCTAAAACTGGAAACTACCCCCAGGCTTAAGCACCACCACCTTCACTTTAGGCGCCTTTTCTCTAACATACTTCAGAAACTCGTTGGCGGACCGCGCCAAAACCGGGAAGGTCTCATAGTGCATGGGAACAACTGCCTTTGGGTTAAGAAGCTTAACAGCTTCCGCCGCGTCTCTAGCATCCATCGTGTAATAACCGCCTATGGGAACCAAAGCAACATCAATCATGTTGAGCTGACCAATCAAACGCATATCTCCGAAAAGCCCAGTATCGCCCCCGTGATAAACAGTTTTGCCTTCACCTTCAATGATGACCCCCGTTGGTGCTCCGCGGCAAGCTGTATGCGTTGCCTGAACAACTTTAAGCTTAATGCCTTTAATCAAAACACTACCGCCTATGTTTAATCCAGCAACGTTTCTGACTCCGTTCTCCTTTGCATAATCAGCAAGCTCAACCACTGCCACAAATGTCGCTTTGTTTCTTCTGCATATGTCAAAAGCATCGCCAAGGTGGTCACCGTGGTCATGAGTGACATATACAACATCTGCCCGAGTGATTTCTGAAGCCTTTGCTGTAGAAGCAGGATTCCCGTCAAGCCAAGGATCCACGAGAATAATTGTATCCGCCATTTCAATTTTAACAGCAGCGTGGCCGAACCAAAGTATCTTAGCCATACTCACAACCTCGCGCACGCCACATTTTATCTTTGCCTCATTCTTACTTCAAACGTTAAATAGATTTTCCTTCAAATTCCTCAAGTCCTAATGGCCAACTCGATAAGAGACCAATTACTTTGGACAAAACAAGCTGACAACAAGCGCTAGTTAGTTACCTAAAAACAGATTATGATGTTAAACATTTAAATCACCATTGCATAACAGAGAAGATGTCGGTTCGCATATCAAAAACAGCAAACCGTGATGCTGATGAACCATTACGACGAAGAAGCCCTTGAAAAGTTTCGATTGTCTGGAAAGATTCTCCGCGAAACCCGAGAGGAAATGAGAGACTTTGTTCGCGAAGGCATGCCGATTATAGAAATTTGCGAAAAAGCAGAAGCACTCATTCGAAAAAAGGGAGGAAAACCAGCCTTCCCCTGTAACGTTTCAGTGAACGAAATAACGGCCCATTACACATCTCCGCCCAACGACGAACGAAAAATTCCCGAAAAATGCGTAGTTAAAGTTGACGTTGGCGCCCACGTAGATGGCTACGTAGCCGACACCGCGCTCACAGCGTGCTTCAATCCAGAATACAGAAGTCTCGTGGAAACAGCAGAACAAGCCTTGAAAACAGCCACAGCCAACATTGGCCCAAACATGTTTACGTCAAGAATAGGAGCCATAATTGAAAACACCATAAAAACCCGCGGCTTCAAGCCGATTTCGAACTTGACTGGGCATTCGGTGGGACGATACCTCATACACGCAGGGACCTCCATACCTAATGTTTCACAAATGTCTCTTTCGAAAATTAATCTTGGTGAAGTCTACGCTATCGAACCCTTCGTGACGCTTCCAGACGCGGTAGGCAGAGTTGAAGACGCAGAGGAAGTTACAATTTTCCGCTTTCTAAAACCCAAATCGCTGAAAAACTCGTGTGCAAAACAACTTTTGAGATACGTTGAGGAAAACTTTAGAACCTTGCCTTTTGCCCAACGGTGGTTGAGAAACGTAATACCTATGGAGCACCATCATGAAGCGTTCAGAGAGCTGCTAGCGTCTAAGGCGATTATGGGTTATCCAGTTTTTGTTGAAGCGAGCAGAAAACCAGTTGCCCAAGCTGAGCATACAGTTTTGATCGTTGAAGATGGTTGTGTCGTCTTGACTTAGAGGGAGAAACCTTTCTCTTTTTCTCGAACTTCTCTATAGATTGCCGTTATCATCATGTTCTCATTGCATTTTTGGCAAG